>Ga0209919_1001388_pt1 | contig 11781 bp, 10 predicted proteins | sample SalPon2A_C_D2_MG_FD_185721 | JGI IMG/M metagenome (GOLD analysis project Ga0209919, IMG submission 185721) | Soil microbial communities from South San Francisco under conditions of wetland restoration - Salt Pond MetaG R2A_C_D2_MG (SPAdes)... | ecosystem: Environmental > Terrestrial > Soil >... | reverse complement strand
CGCAGTGTACGTCGTGGTACATGAGGACTTCGAGCACCGGGCGCGTTCAAGCTGCCGAGCGCAGTAGCTTCAAAAGCCAATTTGGCGGAGAGGGAGGGATTCGAACCCCCGGACCCCGCAAGGGGTCTCTCGATTTCGAGTCGAGCCCATTCGGCCTCTCTGGCACCTCTCCGCGTTGCAGGCCGGCCCTAGGGAAGGGCATGGAAATTGGCTTGCAGCCGCGCAGGATAACAGAAATCGGGGCTATCCCGAATACCCCGCGGCCCGCCACAGCGGGCTTTTCGGGGCGATTTTCATGCATCGGGGGCCAAAATCGACTAAAATGCGGGTGTATTCGCTTGGTTCCCCGGTGTCGTAGATGGTGACCGAGAGACTGAAACGTCTTGCCCGGCATCCCCGCCTGTGGCGGGTAACGGGCAACGTGCTCAAATTGGGTTCGGTATCCGCCGCCGTGGCTATCCTCGCCACGTGTGCGGGTTCGCCGTCGAACCTGAGCCGAATACAGCGCACCGGCACCCTGGTCGTAGCCACGACCAACAGCCCCACTACCTATTATCTCGGCCCCTATGGCGCCACCGGTCCCGATTATGACCTGGCCGCCGGCCTGGCACGCTCGCTGGGCGTCAAGCTCAAGATTCTCGAGGTGGCCAACGGTTTCGACGCCATGCAGGCCGTGGCCAACGGCCGGGCCGATATCGCCGCGCCCGGCGTGGCCGTCAATACGCATCACTATCCGCGCCTCAAGTTCACGCCGCCCTACCAGATGGTCTCGCGCCTGGTGATTTACCGCGTGGGGGAAGTCGTGCCTTCCGATGTCGCCGACCTGGCGCATTCCGATTTCAAGCTGATGGTGGCGCCGGAATACGCACCGTTGTTGCGAAAGCTCAAGTCCGGGCATCCCGGCATCCACTGGCAGGTAGCCAATAGCAGCGGGCCCGACGATCTGCTGGTGGCGCTTGCCCAGGGCCGCATCGACTACACGATCGTCAATGAGAACGAGTTCCGGATCACCCACCGCTTTTATCCGCAATTGCGTGTCGCACTCAAGGTGGGGGAACCACAGCCCATCGCCTGGGCCGTGGCCCGGAAGAACGATTCCACGTTGTACCAGGCGACTACCGCCTATTTTGCCCGCTCCGAAGCCTCGCACTCGGTGGCGAGTCTGCTGCATCGTTATTACGGCGATCTGGACGCCTACGACCAGGTCAGCACACAGCTCTTCCTGAACGACGTGGGCAATCGCCTGCCGACCTACGTCGGCACGTTCGACCGGGCCGCCGCGGCCACCCGCCTGCCCTGGCAATTGCTGGCTGCGGTGGGCTACCAGGAATCGCACTGGGATCCGGGCGCCATTTCGCCCACCGGTGTACGCGGAATCATGATGCTGACCTCGCCGACGGCTACACGACTGGGCATTCACAACCGCGAAAATCCGCACCTGAGCATTATCGGTGGAGCCCGCTACCTGGCGATGTTGATGCGCAAGCTGCCATCCGAGGTCCATAATCCGGACCGGATATGGATGGCGCTCGCCGCCTATAACGTCGGTTACGGCCACGTCATGGATGCGCGCAAACTGGCGGCCGCACGGGGCGGCAACCCCGACATTTGGGCGGACGTCAAGAAGGCATTGCCGCTCCTCAACCAGCGCCGCTACTACCGCCACACCAACTTCGGCTACGCCAACGGCGAACAGGCCGTCCTCTACGTGGCGCACATCAAGGATTACTATCACGTGCTGCGCTGGCGCACGGCCCAGAACAGCCTGCCTGCCGGCGTGCTCGACCCGCTGCAGGCGACGGGCAATACCCGCCCCGTCGTCACCCGCTAGCCCCTGCTCAGGCGGCGCCCGGCAACTCCCGTCAGCGGCGGGCCCGGAAAAACTCCCGCAACAACCCGGCGGAAGCCTCGGCCTCGACTCCCCCCGTCCATGCCGCACGGTGGTTCAGGTTGGGATCGTCCAGGAGACCGAAGACGGTTTCCACCGCACCCGCACGCGGGTCGGCCGCGCCGAACACGACTCGCTCCAGGCGGGCCTGCACGATGGCGCCCACGCACATCATGCAGGGCTCGAGCGTGACGTAGAGCACGGCGCCCGGCAGGCGGTAATTGCCGCAGCGCGCCGCGGCACGGCGCAGGGCGAGGACTTCGGCATGGGCACTCGGATCATGGCGGGAGATAGGCGCATTGGCCGCGGCGCCCAGTACACGCCCCGCGCGGACAACCACGGCGCCGACCGGCACCTCGCCGGCCGCGCCTGCTCGCCGGGCCAGACGCAACGCACGCCGCATCCAGCGCGCGTCGCTGCCGTCGTTCATCCTAGAAGCCGCAGTTGAACGTGCCCGAGTGTGCGGTTCCCGGGTCCGCTGGCAAGGCGCGCCCCGCCGACAATGGCGGGCCCTTGCCAAGGGGCGCAACGCCGCGAGCGGGCCCGAGAACCGTGCAATCGGGTGCATAGCGGACTCACCCATTGGGTGAAACTTATCGAAGGCAAAAATCTCAGCATATCTGCGCGTTTACAGAAACCACGAAGCGGTCAACTGCGGTTTCCAGGATCATTCCCACTCGATGGTGGCCGGCGGCTTGCCTGAAATGTCGTAGACCACGCGCGAAATGCCGGGCACGCGGTTGATGATCCGCCGTGCCACCTCGTCCAGGAAATCGTAAGGCAGGCGAGCCCAGTGGGCCGTCATGAAATCGGTGGTCTCTACCGCCCGCAAGGCCACCACGTGTTCGTAGCGACGCTCGTCGCCGGTCACCCCGACCGAGCGTACCGGCAGGAACACGGCGAAGGCCTGGCTCACGCTGTCGTAGAGGTCGGCCTCGCGCAGGGCGGCAATGAAAATGGCATCGGCCCGGCGCAGAACATCGGCCCGCTCGCGGGTGACCTCGCCCAGAATACGCACCGCCAGCCCCGGTCCGGGGAACGGGTGGCGCCCGATCAGCGACGGCGGCAGCCCCAACTCGAGGCCGATGCGGCGCACCTCGTCCTTGAACAGGTCACGCAGGGGTTCGAGCAGCTTGAGGTGCATGCGCTCGGGCAGGCCGCCCACGTTGTGATGCGACTTGATCAATGCGGCATTGCCCGTCTTGGCTCCGGCCGATTCGATCACGTCCGGATAGATCGTGCCTTGCCCCAGCCAGCTCACGTTCTCGATGCGTGTGGCCTCTTCATCGAACACCTCGATGAAGGTGCGGCCGATGATCTTGCGCTTCTGCTCCGGGTCCTCGATGCCGGCCAGCAGCCCGAGAAAGCGTTCGCCGGCATCGACCCGGCGCACGGTCACGCCCAGGTGACGTGCCAGGGACGCCATGACTTCATCGGATTCGCCTTGGCGCAGCAGGCCGTGATCGACGAAGACGGCGGTAAGCTGGTCGCCTATGGCGCGGTGGATCAGGGCGGCGGCGACCGAAGAATCCACGCCACCGGAAATACCCATTACTACGCGCTCTTTACCAACGTTTTCACGTATTTTAATCACATGTTCGGCGATGATATTGCCTGGAGTCCAGTCCCCCGCGGCGCCGCAGATGTCACGCACGAAACGGATAATAAGCGCCATGCCCTGGCGGGTGTGGGTCACTTCAGGGTGGAACTGCAGGCCATAGAAACGCCTTTTGCTGTCGACCATGGCCGCCACCGGAGCGGCCTCGCTGGCGGCGGCGACCACAAATCCCGGCGGGACGGCCAGCACCCGATCGCCATGCGACATCCATACATCCAGTTCCGCGGGCCGGTCTTCGGCCGCGCCGTCGTTCAGGCCCTGGAGCAATTCACCGGGCTCGATGACCCGGACCCGCGCATAGCCGAATTCGCGTTCCTCGCTGGTTTCGACCCGGCCGCCCAATTGGGCCGCCATGGTCTGCATCCCGTAGCAGATGCCGAGAACCGGCACGCCCAGTTCGAACACGCTGGCTGGGGCGGCGGGCGGTTCATGCCCGGTGACCGATGCCGGTCCGCCGGAGAGGATGATGCCGCAGGGTGCAAAGGCCTTCAGTTCATCGACATCGACGTCGGGCGACCGGATTTCGGCATACACGCCGGCCTCGCGCACGCGGCGCGCGATCAACTGCGTGTACTGGGAGCCGAAATCGAGAATCAGGATCCGGTCGGACGCTGGATCAACATTCACGATTCAGTCTCCCGACTTGCCATTGTGCTCATTTGACTCTCCAGGGCGTCTCCAAAAATAGTGATTTTTCGGGGAGAGCAAGAAGGCACCGCGCGCAGACCCGCAGTGCATGTGCCAATACACGAGGATTCGAGCACGGAGCCGACGCAGCTATCGCGGAAAAAGTGCATTTTTAGAGGTGCCCTTCATTCGAGGCGGTAATTGGGAGCCTCCTTGGTAATCGTGACGTCGTGTACGTGGCCTTCGCGAACCCCGGCCAGGGTCACGCGGATGAATTCGGCCTGGGTGCGCATGACCTCGATGTTGGCCGCGCCGGTGTAGCCCATGCTGGCCCGCAGGCCGCCGAGCAACTGGTGGATGATGGCCGCGACCGAACCCTTGTAGGGCACGCGCCCCTCGATGCCCTCGGGCACCAGCTTGTCCGCCTCGGCCTCTTCCTGGAAGTAGCGGTCGCTGGAGCCGTGCCGCTGGCCCATGGCACCCATCGACCCCATGCCGCGGTAGGACTTGTAGGAGCGGCCCTGGTAGAGCTCGACCTCGCCCGGCGCTTCCTCGGTGCCCGCGAACAGGCTGCCGATCATCACCGCATGGGCGCCGGCCGCCACCGCCTTGGACAGGTCGCCTGAAAAACGTACGCCGCCGTCGGCGATCAGCGGCACGTCGCTGTCCTTGAGACCGGCGGCCACATCGGCAATGGCACTCACCTGCGGCATGCCCACGCCCGCCACTACGCGCGTCGTGCAGATCGAGCCCGGGCCGACGCCAACCTTGACGCCGTCGACCCCGGCTTCGGCCAGGGCCTGGGCCGCCGCGCCGGTCACGATGTTGCCGGCGATGATCGGCAAGTCGGGATACGCGCCACGTGTCTGGCGCACCATCTCGATCACGCCGCTGGAATGCCCGTGCGCCGTGTCGATGACCACCGTATCCACACCCGCCGCGACCAGGGCTTCGATGCGCTGCATGGCTTCCTCGCCGACGCCGACCGCCGCACCCACGCGCAGGCGCCCGGCCTCGTCCTTGCAGGCGCGCGGATAGTCCTTGGCCTTGTCGATGTCGCGCACCGTGATCATGCCGCGCAGCTCGAAATTGTCATTGACCAGCAGCACCTTCTCGATACGGTTTTGCTGGAGTTTTTCGATCACTTCGCTGCGGGGAGCGCCCTCGCGCGCCGTGACCAGTTCCTCGTGCGGGGTCATGACCGCTCTGACCGGCTGATCGAGGTTTTCCTGGAAGCGCAGGTCGCGGCTGGTCACGATACCGACCAGGGCACTGCCGTCGATGACCGGCAGGCCCGAGATGCCATGCTGCCGGCGCAGCTCCAGGACCTCGCGGATCGTGGTGTCCGGCCCAACGGTAATGGGATCCGTGACCACCCCGGCCTCGAATTTCTTCACCCGGCGCACTTCGCTCGCCTGGGAACTGGTGCTCATGTTCTTGTGGACGATGCCGATACCGCCGGCCTGTGCCATGGCGATGGCAAGCCCCGCCTCGGTGACCGTGTCCATCGCCGCGGAGACGAGCGGTATATTGAGCGTGATCTGGCGGGTCAGGCGGGTGGCGAGGTCGACGTCCCGGGGCAGGCATTGCGAATAGCCGGGGACCAGCAGCACGTCATCGAATGTGAGGGCTTCCTTGGTAATTCGCATGGCCGCCACTCCGCGAACGATAAGTTAACTGATTATTTTAACAGGATTTGGGAACCTCTTGTCTATTCATCCGAGGCCCCGGGGTATTTAGAGGCGGGTTCTAGTACACTGTGCTTCCGTCTTCCTCAGGGAAGACGATAACCCGGGCCGGGATGGCGGAATTGGTAGACGCGCCGGACTCAAAATCCGGTTCTGGCGACAGAGTGCGAGTTCGAGTCTCGCTCCCGGCACCATGCGTGGAACGCGCCATGACTGACACTGATCGTTACAGCGAAACCATCGAGCAGCACTTCCCGATCACGGTGCTTTCGCGCCGGTACAACGACACATCGGCACTCAACGCCAAGCTTTTCGCCTGGATCAAGGACATGGCCACGCGCTACGGCGACACCGGCCAGAATGCCGCCCGGGATCCAGAGATCGCCACCAGGGGCGGCTACCAGACATCGCGAAAAATGAACCTGTTCCAGGTCGAGCGGCCCGAAATCCGCCAATTTCGCGACCGCTACGTCCTGCCCGCCGTCCATCATTACCTGCGCACGGTATTTTCCAGCGAAGCCCAAAAAGTCAATCCGACGCTGGTCGGCTGGTCCAACCTGCTCGGCCCCGGGGACTGGCAAGGCCCGCACATGCACCCCACCGAAAGCAACCTGGCGAGCGGTGTCTACTACGTGCGCCTGCCGGACGCTACGCCGCCGGAGGGCTGCATCGAGTTCCTCAATCCACACCCGATTTCCCAGCACCACGGTTTCACGCCCTCGCGCCGGATCGTGCCCAGCGAGGGGCAATTGCTACTTTTCCCGCCATTTTACCTGCACTATGTGCACCCGCTGCGCAGCGCGGAGGACCGCGCCATCATCGCCTTCGACGTGCTGGCGCGCAGTGGGGCGCTGAGCTTCACTTTTTAGTCCATCGTGGCAAATCCCGATACCGGCCCCTGGTGGCAGCGCCCCGAGGCTTACCTCTATGCCTGGGATTTCAAAGCAGACCAGGCCCGGTTCCTGCCGCTGGACCGAACAGCGCTGGCACGTTCCAGTTTCCTGGACCAGCGCATCGCGGCCGATCCCTCCTCGGCCCGGCCGATACCGATCACCGAAGTGCTGGAACGCGCGCCCGGTCGCCCGGATCGACCGCCAGCTTTCATTTTCCATACTGCCTTCTGCTGTTCCACGCTGCTCGCGCGCAGTCTCGATTTACCGGGACGCACACTGGTGCTGCGCGAACCGGCGACCCTGCTGCAGCTTGCCGACCTGAAACGCGGTCTCTACGCCGTGGAACGTCGCCTTTCCGGAATGCCGGAGCCCACGCTGAACCTCCTGTCCCGCCCCTTCTTGCCGGATGAGCGGGTGCTGATCAAGCCCACCAACCTGGTCAACAACCTGATCCCGGAACTGGTGGCGGCCTCCCCCGGTGCCCGCGTGGTGGTCCTCTGCGACGGCCTGGAGGCTTTCCTCATCTCGGTGCTGAAACGCCCCCGGGAGAGCGAGCGCGGCATGGCGAATTTCCTGGAGCGGCTGTTACGGGATACCCCGGCTCGCCGCTTTTCTCGGGAGGTAACCGGCGTGACCGGCCTGCCACAGCGGGCAGCGCTCGCCTGGGCCTTGCAAATGCATGCCCTGACATCCTGGCTATCGGATTCGCCCGATAACGTACGCATCCTGACGGCCCCACGCCTGCTCGCATCCCCCTTGGCTGCACTCGAGGCGGTAGCCGGCTGGCTGGATCTCGATCTCGACAGCCGAACGCTGCAGGACATGGTCGAAGGACCGGTCTGGAGACAGCATGCGAAATCACCCGCGCATGGCTATACGCCCGACCGCCGTGAGGAGGAACAGGCGCTGGCCCGGCGCGTACTCGCCGAGCCACTGCGACAGGGCATCGCCTGGGCTGCAGGGGTGCCTGGCCTGATTCCCCGACCGCTGCCGCCCGCCTTGCACCTCATGCTCTAAACTATGCAGCTTCGGGCATGGGCCCGTCTTTTTTCAGCTACGCGGAGTATGCCTGGTACCGCATGGAAGATTTTTCCGACATCCCGACCGCCGCCTTGCCCGAACAGCTCAAGCTGCTGGAAACCCACGCCCGGGAACTCGCAAACCAGGGGAAGCACGAAGATGCGGAACGCCTGTTCCGGGAAATATCGCGCTCCGCACCCAATCACATTCCGGCCCTGCGCTACCTGGCCAGCCGGGCAATGGTACGACAGGAATTCGACGAGGCCCAGCTCCTGATCGAACGGGCGATTCGCCTGGCTCGCAATGCGCCCATGCTCCACCAGCATCTGGCCATTATCCTTCGCGCACGCGGCTACACGGAAGGCGCCCTCCTCGCTCTGGACAACACTATTCGCCTGCAGCCCGATCTCCCCGCGCACTGGATCCAGCGTGGCGACGTATTACAGGCCCTCGGCCGCAACGAAGAGGCCATAGCGTCCTATAAACGTGCGGCCGACCTCGGAGGCAATCTGTCGCTGCTGGCGCAGGCCAGCCGAAATGCGCCCCAAGCGCAGCACGTGATCCTGAGAGCCGCGAAAACACTGATCGCGGCGCGGGAAGAAGCGATCAATACGGCAGTGGCTTCAATAGTGCGCCGCAACGGCCGGGAAGCGCTCGAGAACGTCATCGCCGCCCTCCAGCACATTACGCACGCCGATTCACCCGTTTACGCGGACCCACTGCAACGGCCTGCATTCAGCTATTGCCCGGGACTCGAGGCCCGCCCCTTCTTCGAACGCGAAGAATTCCCGTTCCTGCACTCACTGGAGGAAGCCGCCGACGACATCCGCAGGGAATTACAGGCCGTACTCGGGAATCCGGCGGATCTGCAACCCTACGTGGACATCCCGAGCGGGCACGAAGCACAATGGCGGGAGCTCAATCACTCCCCGAAATGGAGCTCTTATCACTTGTACCAGGCCGGCCGGCGAGTGACCGGGCATTGCGAGCGTTGCCCACACACGACCGAGGCCATAGAGTCGCTGCCTCTGGTGCGGTTGCAGCAGCAGGCCCCGGAAGCATTCTTCTCCATCCTGAAGCCCGGCACGCATATTCCGCCACACTACGGAATCGCCAACTACAAGCTGGCAGTTCATCTGCCGCTCATCATTCCCGACGGATGCGCAATCCGGGTCGGCGACCAGACCCGGAACTGGACGCCCGGGAAATGCCTGATTTTCGACGACAGCTTCGAACATGAAGCCTGGAACCGCAGCGACAAGCCGCGGGCAGTTCTGATTTTCGAAATCTGGCATCCCGACTTGAGCGAAGCGGAAAAACTCTACCTGTCCACCGCGTTGGCCGCCTATGACAGCTTCAATGCCAAACTCGACCGTATCAACCAGGCCGCCTTGCGCAAGATAGCGCCGACCCCCACCGCCCGGTCTACTGCATAGTCTCCTGCTTCTGCTCCTGCTCCAGCTTCAGCGCAAACGTCAACCGGGGCAGCACGCATACACGATTGGGAGGACGACCCGCATGGCGGATTCGCGCGTCGAACAGCAACAGACGGCCGGGACGCGGGCTCACCACGAACTCGGCGTCGCCATCGCTGTTGAACAACAGGGTTTCCCCGCCCCACTCCACATCCCAGCGCGGGGCGATGTACCACAGGGCCGTCAGGTCGGCCACGTCGGGTTCACTGTCGGTATGGGTGAACAGCATGTCGCCGTAGCCGCACAGGTTGCAGTATGCGCGGTAGCACCGGTGCGGCCCCCGCTCCGGCATGTGACGGGCGATCGCATCCATCGTGTAGCGGTAAAGCGGCATGCGCCGGCAGGCATCGAGTTCGAAATTACAGACCCAGTGCCTGAAGGCCTGGGTATCGTGACGTGCAAATTCGGTGTGGGAAAAGGGGCTGTTATTGAGATACTGGAACAATTGCGTCGCCTCGGGCACCGGCATAAGCCCGTCCAGCACCATGGCCGGTCGGCCGTCTATGCTCCCCTGCCTCACCCGTATCTGCTGGTTCATCACCGACTTGCTCCAATCATCGCCAAGCGTCAAAATAGCATAGCTTCTCCAATCATAGCGCCATGCCGACACCCACCATTCATCCGCGTTTCGCCGTCCCCATCGCCGAGATGACGCTGCCGCAAGCCGCGCAGCTCAACCCGGCACTCCGCGAACGCTTCCTGGCCTGGGAGCAGGACGAAGGCGAACGTTCCAGCGTGCCGACCCCCGTCGATAAACACGCCGTTTACGAAAGCGATTTTTCGTTGTTCTACCGCGAGGATCCCATCATAGCCCAGCTCGCCCAACACTGCCTGAACGCACTCGGCACCCTGATCATGCGCCTGAACCACTATTCCGCAGAAGAAATGCGCAACCTGCGCATCTACCACCACAGCTGGTTTCATATCACCCGGCACGGTGGTTACACCGGGAACCACAACCACCCCATGGCTTCCTGGTCGGGCGTGTATTGCGTTAGCCCCGGCGAAGAGGTCGAAGGCCTCGCCAACAACGGAGCGTTGCGTTTCGAAGACTCCCGCATCAATGCGAGCATGTATCTCGACCCCGGAAACGCACATCTGCAGCCCCCCTTCGCAACCGGACACCTCGCCTATCAACTGCAAGCGGGCCAGCTACTGCTTTTCCCGTCCTGGCTCCTGCACGAAGTCACTCCCTTCTGGGGACGGGACGAACGTATTACGGTAGCATTCAATGCCTGGGTCCGCGAAGCGGGACAGGCCGTAGACGAACCCGGCCTCCGCCTGCGCCGCGAGGCCAACTCGCCGTGAATGCCGACGAGCTGCTCGAAGCGGCGCGGACCGACTTCTCGCGCGGATTTACGGTACGGGCCGGCACTCGGCTGCGCCAGGCTTGCGATGCCGGCAGCAGTGAGGCCCTGGTGGCACTGACCGACGCCGTCATCCATGGTCGGGTGCCCGGTGATGTGCGGGAAATTCGCAAACGACTGGAAACAGCGGACACACCGACGCCCGAAGCCCGGCGCTTGCGTGCCCGCTGGCGCTATGCCGGCATCGGCGGAGAGCGGTCACGGCCGACAGCTCTGGAGGATCTGACGGCAGCCGCCGGAGCGGGCGATACATCGGCGCAGATCGAAATGGCCCTGGCCTGGGGCGAGAACAGGGATGAAACGGCACAGGGCCAGGTCACCGCCTGGTTGTCACGGGCCCGCAGGATGGACTTGCTGGAGACATGCGAAGCCAGCAGGTACAAGACGGCCGACGAAGCAGAGCCACTGTCCGACTGGGCTACTCCGGCTTCGCCCGATGCAACCCGGCGACTTTCGGAGGATCCCGCCATATGGCTCCATGAGGCGTTGCTGAGCCCTCTGGAATGCACCTGGCTGCAACTGCATGCAACCGCTTCGCTCGCTCCTTCACGCGTTTATGATCCGCGCAGCGGACAGGCGATAGACGACCCGATACGTACCGGACGCACGGCCTGCCTCGACCCTTCACTGCCCGGGATTTTCGACCTGCGCATTGCCGAACGCATGGCGGCGGCGGCAAAAGCCGAATCAAACAGGGCTGAGCCGCTCGCCGTGCTGTGCTACGAGCCCGGCCAGGAATACAAACCGCACTATGATTGGCTCGGCAGTGGAAGCCTGGCCCGTGACCCGCTGAGGCACGCGGGTGACCGGGTAGTCACGGTCCTGGGCTATCTCAATACCCCGAAAGCCGGTGGAGCAACCTACTTCCCTCGCCTCGATATCCGGGTTCCGGCACGGCAAGGGCAGGTTCTGGTGTTCTTCAACGTCGATGCGGCCGGCACTCCCGCCACGCTGTCCCAGCACACGGGGGAACCGGTACTCGCCGGCAGCAAATGGCTCGCATCCCTCTGGATCCGGGAACGCCCCCTGGCCTGATTGATCCCTTCACCCGGCGATCCACGGCGATCCCCTTCAAAACCCGCGGACCGACACCTCTCCCCGCCTTTCTGGCCCGGGCGTGATGACATCGGCCGTGCACGCCCTCTCCTGAGAACAAGCGATACCCGATAAAAAAGGCCCGCGACTCTTTCGAGTCGCGGGCCCCG
>Ga0209919_1001385_pt1 | contig 11801 bp, 13 predicted proteins | sample SalPon2A_C_D2_MG_FD_185721 | JGI IMG/M metagenome (GOLD analysis project Ga0209919, IMG submission 185721) | Soil microbial communities from South San Francisco under conditions of wetland restoration - Salt Pond MetaG R2A_C_D2_MG (SPAdes)... | ecosystem: Environmental > Terrestrial > Soil >... | reverse complement strand
AGTTGGCCCTGCACATACCCCTCTCTTTGCCCCAGGACATACCTGGGAACTAAACAGATACAAAGCATGCTTAATACAGCAAGGATGCGGCGGCCACTTGTCATGAATTGCAACAGGCTAGTTCAAGGTAAGATACAGAAAAACCAGGTAGGCCCCGCCCAGGACCAGGCCATCCCGCCATCCGAGGCGAAGTCCCTTCGGGAAAAATACCAGGGGCAGGATCAGGAAGGAAAACCCCAGTAACCAGAAAATGTCATGGCTCAATAAATGCGGATCCATAACCTTGACGGGGGTTATCAAGGATGTGGCGCCCATCACCCCCAGAAGATTGAAGATATTGGATCCCATCAGGTTACCAAGTGAGATCGCTTTTTCCTTTTTCAGGTTTGCTATTATGGATGCGGCTAATTCCGGGATGCTGGTACCGGCAGCAATCAGCGTAATGCCTATTACGCGTTCACTAACGCCCAGGGAAGTCGCCAAACCGACCGCTCCCCTGATCAGGAGTTCGGAGCCGCCCCAAAGGGCCAACCCTCCCAGCAGAAGGAAAAGGAGGGATTTGTAAAGGGGTGTAGGTAAACCGGTAATGGGAACCTCCGAAACAACGGCCTCCTTTTGAAACCGCAGGAGGTAGACCAGGAAAATAAAAAGCAGGAGCAGCATCCCGATACCTTCCGTCTGGCTAAGCGTACCATCAAAGTATATCAGGCCGCAAAACAATAGGGTAGACAACATCATTACGGGCCAGTCGGTAGTATAGAAACCCGGGCGGACATCAATATGCCCAAGGATGACCGTAAGGGCCAGTACCAGGCCCAAGTTGGCAATGTTAGATCCCACTACATTGGACAGTGCTATATCCGGGAACCCCTCCCTTGCGGCGTTGACGCTGATTATCAGTTCGGGGGCCGAGGTGGCAAGGGAAACAACCGTCATCCCTATGATCATACGGGGAATATGGAGCCTCATGGAAAGGGCTACAGCAGATTTAAGGAGCCAATTCCCGCCCGCAATCAACAGGCCAAGTCCCAGGGCCATGATAAGCAGTTCCCGCATGTGGAAAGGTATATAAAAATTCGTGTAACCGGCAAGCTCATCCCATGCGAAACAACACGGACAGGGGTAGCGGGAAAAGATGGATTTGCCCAAAACGGGCATTTTGGGAAGCTTGGGCCCCTTGAAAATTCAAAATGGAGCAAAAAAGGGCCTACAAATGTTACTATTTATTATTAAAAAGTAATTTTTTACTTCATTTTGTAAAATTTAATGAAGGAGACCTATTTAAATACGTAATTATATCCATTTTTTTACTTACAATATCGTATTCAAATTCATTAATTTTTGCCTTTTTCCTTGCAAGTAGGTCGGAGCCTTTGTTACTTGCTGTTTCTTTTTAATAACAGATCGTCAATTTCATAAAAAACAACCATGATCGCGCTAGTAAAAATTGTACTTACCCTCTTGTTTGAACTGATATTCATCCTGATCTGATCCCTCAACGGGCACGCATGGGCAGGGTCCATGCCGGGCTGCAAGGATACTCCTATATTTGTATAAAGTTCAGCAGATGAAACAGGCATTTTTCAGAGTCCTCGCCCGGGTGAACAAATGGCTTCTTCCCTCCTATTCAAAAAGAAAGCTCGACTTGTCCAAAGCCTCCAAGCTTCAGATGGCCATCATTGGCTGGCGTTACTATGTAACCCTCAGGGCGCTGAAAGGCCGTCAGGAGCGGGAAGGAGGGTAAGGGAATATCCCAATGATTTCAGGTCAATAATGCAGGAGCGAACGCACCCGGTACTTATGTAGTTTGTCTACCCCTTTTAATGCATCCAGTTGCAGGAGGAAGACGCATTGAACCACTTCCCCGCCCAGCCGTTCCACCAATTCGCAAACGGCCTTTGCGGTGCCCCCCGTGGCAAGGACATCGTCGTGAACAAGGATACGTTCGCCTTTTTGGATACTGTCTGAGTGAATTTCAAGGGCGTCCTTCCCATACTCCAGGGCATAGGAAGCACTGATCTTATGCGCCGGCAGTTTACCATCCTTTCGCACGGGTATGAAACCAGCCTCCAGGCGTTCGGCCAGCATGGGGGCAAAGAAGAACCCACGGCTCTCCATCCCCACCACCTTGTCTACCCGGCAGTCCTCCACCAGGGCCAGGAGGGACCTGGATACTTCCCTGAGCGCTTTGGCATTGTTGAGGAGCGGGGTGATGTCTTTAAATACGATCCCTTTTTCGGGAAAATCGGGGATGTCGCGGATATACCGTTTGAAATCCATGGATTTGATTTGCCGTTCCTTTGCCCATAAAGTTAAAAAGAAATATATTTGCCATCCCTTGTAAAGTGTACCTATATACAAGGAATTATCATCTGATCACCCGGCCTCCTAGCTCAACTGAATAGAGCACTTGATTACGGCTCAAGAGGTTACAGGTTTGAATCCTGTGGAGGTCACATCAAGCAAGAAACCGCGCGCTCCGAGTGCGGTTTTTTTTCAGGCAAAGCCGAGCTCGCTCAAGGCTTTGGATGAAAATAAAAATCCAGCAGCGCAAGCTGCGTGGTTTCTTATTTGCAGGAGTGGGCTCGAAGGACGTGCGCAGCAAATCCTATGGAGGTCATCCGGATTTGCCATCCTGCCCCAATGGTGCGCCTTGGCAATCACATCACAATCCCTTGTTGAATAGCTTTAAATTACGGGCAATCCTGGCTATCTGCCGCTTGTACGACTTCACTTGTTTTAGCCCTCAATAATAAATTGTCGAACCTGCGTCCGGTGGCATATTATTGCTTAATTTCAATCTAAATACGAGAACAACATGAAAACCAGCGAAACCATAAAGGAAGCTTTCGAAAGAAAGGAAAAAGCCATGAGGCGGAAGCCATCCATCGGCCTGGGCGGGGTCACCACAAAGATCAGGGTGACAGACGGAACGACCTGTGAAATAACGGAAGGCGACTGGAAACTGACTGCCGATATGAGTGAAAAAAGCGGCGGGAAGAACAAAGGGCCGACCCCGGGTACCTATGGCAGGGCTGCATTTGGAAGCTGCCTGGCAATCTCGTACATCCTGTATGCATCCCGCATGAACGTACCTATAGAAAACCTCGAAGTTGAAGTTCAGGTAGACTATGATGCCAGGGGCATGTACGGGTTTGAAAACGTCCGCCCGGGATATACGGAGGTACGTTACCTGGTGCAGGTGGAAAGCCCCGCTTCAGAAGAACAACTGATGGAAGTGCTGGACAGGGCCGAAAAACACAGTTCCTACCTGGACGTATTCGCCAATGAAACCCCTGTGAAAAGAACGGTAGGGCTTAAAGTAACGAATTGATCATGGACTCCAGGCTACAATTGCGCGTGCAACGGTACGGCTGGGACAAAGCCGAGCCATTTTATGAAAAGGGTTGGAAGGAGTCTTTGAAGCCTGCGCAGGAGCTTTTGCTCAAAATGGCCAGGCTGTCTGAAGGCGAAAAGGTAGTGGACATTTCCTGTGGTACGGGCATCGTCAGTTTTCAGGCGGCACGGCTTGTGGGTCCGACGGGGATGGTGGTGGGAACCGACATTTCCGATAAGATGATAGCGGCCAGTGCGCTAAAGGCAAAATCCCTGGAGCTCGAAAACACATCTTTTAAGCAAATGGAAGCCGAAAAGTTGGCCCTGGACGACGAAACTTTTGATGTGGCTTTAAATGCCCTCGGACTGATGTATTATCCCAATCCTGAAAAAGCTATAGAGGAAATGTTCCGCGTCCTGAAACCGAGAGGAAGGGCCATTTCCGCTGTCTGGGGAGCCCGCAAGAATTGTGGCTGGTCTGAAATATTCCCGATTGTGGATGAACGCGTAAACACCGATGTATGCCCTTTGTTTTTCCAACTGGGCACCATGGATGCGCTGGCTTCCCTCTATCAAACAACAGGATTTGCCAAAATTCAGTCGGAGCTCATTCACACCACCCTGCATTACGCATCCGGCAGTGATGCCGTTAATGCGGTTTTTGCAGGCGGGCCTGTGGCCATGGCTTATTCCCGGTTCGACGACAAGACCAGGGAAGAAGCACACCAGGCCTATCTAAATTCTATCAGAAAATATAAACGGGGTGAAGCCTACCATATACCCGGAGAATTTGTCGTTGTTTCAGGGGAGCGCTGAAGTAATTCTGGCGAGTCCGCGCGATCCATATGTAGTAAGCGAAGTTATTTATACGAATCCACAGTTTTATAGGCATCGATCACGGCCTGTTCCCCCTTACTCCCTTCAATAGAATTTCCGTGTTCCATGCCGAGGACGCCCTGGTACCCCTTTTCATATATCCATTTAAATACATTCTTGTAATTTATTTCCCCGGTTGTGGGTTCGTTACGGCCAGGATTATCCCCGATCTGGATGTACGCGATTTCATCCCAGGACAGGTCCATGTTGTGGATTAAATTGCCTTCATTCTTTTGCATATGATAGATGTCGTATAATATTTTGCACGATGGGCTATCTACCCCTTTACAGATAAGATAGGCCTGTTCCGATGTTCTCAAATACAAATCCGGCGAATCCGACAAAGGTTCAAGGACCATTACCAATCCGTGAGGTTCGAGGATCTCCGTACCCCTTCGGAGTGCCTCAATAACATTCGCGTTCTGTAACCCGATTGGCAGGGTGCGATCAAATCCACCGGGAACAACTGTCAACCATTTGGCGTTCACTCGTTTGGCTACTTCCACCGCTCTTTTACAGCCATCCAAAAATATATCCAGATTCTCTTTTTTCCCGGCAGCCAGCGTATTCTCCATATTACCGCCTTTATCCAGGACGAAGACGCCCATGGTCATATTGTGTTTGGCAAGTGTTTCCCCAATTTTATTCTGTAAGTCCGTGTCCCTTTTCATCATTTGGTTGTCCTCAAATGCAGTAAATCCCTGTTCGGCCATGAAATTTATCTGGTCTATGGGGTCTTCGCCTGCCAGGTTTTTGAACATCCCCAGATGTGGTGCATAATTGAGGTTGAATCCTTGTGATTTTGGTGCATTGGTTACTTTGGCAGAAGCCATATTAATTGCGCCCAATGTTCCAGCTGACGCCAGTGCTGCACTTCCGATAAATGATCTTCTCTTCATATTTTAATTTTTAGTGAGAGGGATTAGTATTTTATTTTGGAATATTCTCAAATTTCTTTTCAAGCTCTGATGTTTAGTCCATTCGGACAGAAACAATGCCTGCCAAGGCGAAACCGGGTTTCGAAAAAGGTGTTTCATATTTAATTCAATTTATAACCTTTGCCCTCATTACTCACTCGGGTGTGTATTACCAAATCAATTATCACAGGCTACAAATTAAACCTTTGGGGATTACAAATCCGTGCGATCGGTTTGGCCGAACTTCTCAGGGTTTTCTATAGACAAACTTATTATGGGTGGCCAGAAATCCCATCCTCTCATAAAATCCCCTGGCCTTCCGCCGGGATCTATTGGACGCCAGCTCTATGTTGTCCCCGGCATGCCGGGAGAGCACCCATTTCAGGAGGCAACTTCCCATGCCTTTCCCCCGGTACCCATTGTCTACTATCAATTCCTGTACCTCGCACACCTTTTCCGGATGATGCAGCGGTTGGGACATATGGCTGCTTACCAGGCCACGGATGGCGCCCCCTTCCTCCAGCACCCAATATTCATATGCGGGATTTTCCAGATTGTCCAAATACCTATTCAGGAATGCATCGTATTCCATTTCCTCGCCTTTAAGTTGGCGGAGCAACGAATATATGTCTTCGGCATCCGAGCCATCAGCCTTACGCACTTTATATTCCATCGAAAACAAATCGTATTCCGTTGCTCACTGCAGAAGGAAAAATGCTGTTATGCGTTTCCCCCTCTCCCACTTCAAACTCCAGGTGTAACTGGGGGAGGTTCTTATCTTTTAGCCGTTTAACAAATTCGGACAGGTCTTGCGGCATATTCCAGTGTTCATTCACCTCCCGGTCGCCCACGGTACAATATATCCTGAGGTCTCCGCTGTGTTCGGCCAAATGATCATCGATTCGGAACAAGAGTTTCCGGTCGTACCAGAGGGAAGGGCTGACCAGGATATACCCGTCAAATAGCCGGGGCCTGGTGAGCAAAGTCCAGCTGGCAAATAGCCCTCCATAGGAATGTCCGGTGATGGCCCTGAAATGGGTGGTGCGGAATTCCCGGTCTATATACGGCAAGAGTTCTTGTTCCAGAAAGTCCAGGAATTTTTTCCCGCCGCCCGAATAGGCTTCCTGAATTTCCGGAAATCCAACCGGTTCTATAGAATGCGTGGGGGTATAATCCCGGGTACGGTTGATCCGGTACCGGTTCGGACCGTCGTATGCGATCCCTACCAGCAAGATCTCCTGCAAGTGGTTTCTGTGAGAAAGGTGGTCCGTGATGTTTTTGGCGATCGCAAAGGAGTAATCCGCATCCAGTAGGTAAAGGACCGGGTAAGCTTTGGTGGGCTGCCTAAAATAGTCCTCCGGGTAGGAGATGTACAACTTGTAATCAATCCCGTTTACGGACGAATGCAGGTACCGCAATTCCGTATTCGGCATACTATAGGGTGTGGTGGAAAGATCCCGGTTTTGTGAAAGGACCGGGCTGGAGAGCAGACCAGCGAAAAGGGACAGGCAAAAAAGTCTATAAAACATTACAATTCTTATAACCCTGGTAGGAATTAAATATGGGAAGCTGTCCCCTGCAAGATATAAAAAGGCAGCCAAAAGACAAGCTGCTTCATTTACGTCAATGAAAGTAGTAATTCCGTTAACCAGTCTGGCACGGGATATACTACCTTGTACCCATTCTTCATAGGAATATCATTTCCGGCCTGAGGTGGCAATTTTGTGGGGAAACTGCCTTCCAGACCGGAAATTTTATATTACGGGCACAATCATCCTGACTTTTGAGTTTGCTCCATTAGCGCAAGGCGATCCACTTGCCAACCTCCTTCCGGCCCCATAATTCTGCACTGAGTGTACTTTTAATCGAAAACATGCCCGCTTCAACGGTTCCCAGGAAGCTTTTTATTACATTTATGTGGGGCTCAAAACTTAACCTAATTCTTACCATGCCCGACAAAGGAATTCAAATCGTACTTTCCCTTTTGGAGAAAAGGGAATCCTTCCTGATCACCAAAGATTCAAACGCCCAACTGGTTACCGAGTTACTTCGTGCCGAACGCCTGGGCTATGTCCAGAAAGAAGAAAAGACCTCCTTATATACCCTGAGTGAAAAAGGCCGGAAATGGATTTATTCCGGTTTCTACCAGGACGAGGCAGACTCCCCTGCGGCAGAACCTGTCCCGGAACCCCGTATCGAACCGGCCCCGCTGCGTTTGGTCCCGAGCCACGATATCCGGGAAAATGGCCGCCTGCCACTTATTCACGCTGCTGGCCTGCTTCTGGGACTGCTATTCCTGATATTGGCCCTGGTTAAGTGGCTATGGGGATTTGGCGCTTAAATATCCGTATTCCCTACTTACCCTCCCCCCATAAGCCTGTTGCGTTTCAGGTGTACCCCTCAGGGGGTTTGCATTTCACCGATAAACTTAGTATTTCAGAGCGTTACGGCAGGTCGTAATTCAACGCAAAATACCTGGGTTTTATCGGAATTCAGCATTTCCGTGCGCACTTTAACGGAGATGTGTCCAAACTCGTCCACATTTTTTTATGCAAGCATAGTAATTGAGGAATTTTGTGTTTTAAACGCAACTCAATGAATAAACTACTACTCCTCAAAGAAATTTACCTGCAAGCTTTTAGAAACCTCGGCCACCTGCTCCTAAGGCGTTATTTTGAAGTCTTTGCCTGGTTCTGTTTCGCTATGTTCCTGGTGGTACTGTACGCCTTTATTTTCAGGCTTTTCACCGGGTTTCCATTTGATTGAGTCCGGGGCAGTTTGCCAAGATGGTCCGACTAATCACAACATTGTTAGATTCCGGGAGGAATTGGTATGCCAATTTTATGGACGTTTGACAAATCCGATTATCTTAGGGCAAAAAAAGCAAAATGACAAAGTCCTTTAAAATTGTAATATCCCTTCTTCCGGCCCTGTTCCTTATTTCCTGCTCCTCCGAAAATGATAATAGCGAACCCCAAATCGTCCAGGAACAGCTGGACGCCCTGGTAGGTACCTGGACCCTGGTAACCTATGAGGTAAACCCACCCCAGGATGTAAATAAGGATGGCACCGCATCGGCGAACCTCCTGGACGAATTGGACTGCCTGTCGGGTACCCTGGTACTAACCGATAAGTTGCGGTGGAACCGGACAATGGTACGGGTAATAGCCGCCCCGATAACCGGGGGTGCTTTCGGTATAGCCTGTGGGTCTACCTCCAGTGATTCTGGAGACTGGCTGTTCCTGGACAATCAGTTGTTATTGGAAAAGGGCGCCGAGGGCACCTTTGCAATCAGCGGGACCACGCTCACCCAAACCGTGGGAGACGACCTGCCCGGGGTACGGAAAATGGTTTACCAAAAACTATAAATCCCGATTCAAGGCCTGTAGGTAAAAGAACCTTCCAGTTTGGTGCGGGAACTCCCGCCGATAAAAAGCTGAAATTCACCTGCCTCGGCTTCCCAGCGATTACTTGCCGTGTAATATGCCAGGTCCTCAGGGGCTAACTCGAAGGTAAGCTCGCGAGATTCCCCGGGCTGCAGGTTTACCAGTTCAAAACCCTTTAATTCCTTAACTGGCCGCGTACGGCTTCCCACCAGATCCCTCAGGTAAAGTTGCACCACTTCTGTTCCCTGGTAATCCCCGGTATTGGATATGGTACAGGTCGCCCGAATGCGGCCATTCCCTTCCAGGGTGGCTGCGCTTAATTGCAAGTTTGAATAGGTAAATTCAGTGTAACTCAGGCCATACCCAAATTCATACAGCGGGTCATTGCTTTCATCTATATAATGGGTCCAGAAAACAAGGCCAGGGGCAGGCAAGGTGGGCCTTCCCGTATTCTTATGGTTATAGTAGAGCGGGATTTGCCCGACGCTCCGGGGAAAAGTGGTCGGCAGCTTACCGCTTGGGTTGTAATCCCCGTAAAGCACCTGCGCTATGGCACGGCCACTTTCTGTGCCCAATTGCCAGGCTTCCACAATAGAGGGGACGTGTGCATCCGCCCAGTTTATAGCCAGGGGGCGCCCGTTCATAAGCACGAGAACGATGTTCTTATTCACGGCATATACTGCCTCCAGTAATTCCTGTTGTAACCCGGGCAGATCCAGCGAAGTACGACTCCGTCCTTCCCCCGTCTGAAAGCCGTGTTCCCCAAGGACCATAATCACCACGTCCTTACCTTTTGCAGCCTGTACGGCCTCGTCAAACCCGTCGCGGTTTGAGGTATTGATCCCGGTTTCCATTACAAAAGATGGGGTCCCCGTTACCAGGTCTGGGCCTTTGGCATAAGTGATGGTATTGCCTTTATAGGCTGCCAGCCCCTCCCGGACCGAAACGGCGGAGTTGGCGTCTGCCGCCAATCGCCAGCTGCCCAGCGGGCTGTCCTTATCTGCCGCCAGGGGGCCAATTAACGCAATGTCAAGCCCCGATTGCGCCAGCGGAAGCAGGTGGTTTTGATTTTTAAGGAGGACTATCGATTTCCGCGCCATATCCAGCACCAATTCATGTTGTTCCTCGTTGCCCACGACCTGCTTTTCGCGTTCGGCATCACAATATTTATAGGGATCATCCATCAGGCCTAATCCAAATTTTACCCTGAGGATGCGCCTAACGGCATCATCGATGAAGGCTTCTTTCACTTTTCCCTCTTTGACCAGGGATTCCAGGTTGTTTACAAAGAGATAGGATTCCATGTCCATGTCACAACCCGCATTCACGGCCAGCATGGCAGCTTCCTTGCCGTCACTGGCGTAGCCATGTGGGATCATTTCGCCAACGGATCCCCAGTCTGAGACAACAAAACCCCGGAACCCCCAATCCCCCTTCAGGATATCGCGTTGGAGAAAGGAATTCCCGGTAGCCGGGATCCCGTTCAGAACGTTGAAGGCATTCATAAAAGTGGCTACCCCTGCATCCTTGGCCCCCCTGAAAGGAGGGAAAATAATGTTGTTGAGGGTCGCAGTTCCCACATCCACCGTATTGTAGTCCCTTCCCGCTTCGGAAAAACCGTAACCCGCAAAGTGTTTGGCACAGGCTGCGATGGTGTTGGTTGCCGAAAGGTCGTTTCCCTGGAACCCCTTCACACGGGCAAAGGCAATTTTACTGCCGAGGTAGGGATCTTCCCCCGCTCCTTCCATGATCCTGCCCCAGCGGGGATCCCTGCAAATATCCACCATGGGGGCAAACGTCCAGTTGATCCCACTGGCTGCCGCTTCAGAGGCGGCCACCCCGGCCGACTTACGGATGGCATCCAGATCCCAGCTGGCCGCTTCAGCAAGCGGGATAGGGCTTATGGTTTTATACCCGTGAATCACATCGAAGCCGATAATCAAAGGGATCCCCAGCCTGGATTCCTCCACGGCTATCCGTTGTACCTTCCTGACTTCTTCGGTCCCCCGGACATTAAGCATGGACCCGACCTGCCCGGACCTCAGGTGGTCGTACTTTTTGGCGGCATCCCCCTCCGAGGGCGCCGGCCCCGTAACATCCCAGAAGCCATTATATTGGTTCATCTGTCCGATCTTCTCGGAGAGCGTCATCAGGGAAAGCAGGGAATCCACCTTTTGATCAAGTACCTGAGCCTCTTTCGCGGCTTCCGCCGTAGACATCTGTGCCAGCATCCCCTGCAGGCAAAACAGGGAAAAGGTCCCTAAAATTAGTTTCTTCACAATTCTGAAATTTTACAGGTTAGCAGTTGCCTGAATATACGCGAAATCTTTCTTTATGCGGCTATACGACCAGCAGGAATCTTCCGGGCAGAGCCACTGGGGAAGCGGCCTGCTAAGTAAAAAAGTGGTATAAGAGGCCATACGGGCTTCCCACCACAAATCAGGAGGCGCCTGAGGCCGGTGTTGGTTCCTTAAAACATATTTTTCAGATGCCGGGGGCTTGGGAGTACCGTCGGGCGGGCCATGAGACCGTGTACTCTGGGGTGAAAGCGGGCAGGGAAATGGATGAAATGCGCCTTAAACGATTTCGGCATTCAGCCCGGCCTGAAGCAGACGACTGCAGCGGGGTTTGAGGTCGTTGTATTCTCCGGTTTTCACCGTGCATTTTCCGTTGTAATGTACAATGAGGGAACATTGTTCGGCCTGCTCCGGCGTATGTTCGCACACATCGATCAGCGTATCTATAACGTGCTCAAAGGTATTGACATCATCATTAAAAAGCACAATTTCATATTGCTTTACGGTTTGCTCCTTCTGTAGTACTTCCTCCAGGATTTTTTCCTTAGAACTCATAGAATTAGGCTTTTACGTATAACCTAAAATACATATTTTGGAGATACCCACTGGCCTAAAACCTTATTTTTTTCAAATTTTAAATTTAGTTCCCCGCATTTTTCGGAAATAGCAGGAAGATCCGCCAAATAAAATCCACTTAGCAAAAGTATACCCCCCCGATTAAGGCTGCCGGCGTATCGAGGCAGGTCTTCCAGGAGGATGTTTCTGTTGATATTTGCCAGGATGATATCGTATTGCCTGTTTTCGAGCAGGCCTGCATCCCCCTCACGGATTTGGATAAAATCCTGTCCGTTTCTGGCGGCATTTTCCCGGGCGTTGGCATAGCACCAGGGGTCATTGTCAATAGCCTCCACACTTCCTGCGCCCCTCATGGCCGCCAGGATCCCTAAAACCCCTGTCCCACACCCCATGTCGAGGACAGCCCGTCCTGA
>Ga0209919_1001381_pt1 | contig 11842 bp, 9 predicted proteins | sample SalPon2A_C_D2_MG_FD_185721 | JGI IMG/M metagenome (GOLD analysis project Ga0209919, IMG submission 185721) | Soil microbial communities from South San Francisco under conditions of wetland restoration - Salt Pond MetaG R2A_C_D2_MG (SPAdes)... | ecosystem: Environmental > Terrestrial > Soil >... | reverse complement strand
CCTCCCAACACTTCGGCCTGGACGAAATCCGTCAAAGCATTCCGGCACGATCTGAAGGAGATGGAACGTTTGGTTTCCAGTCCTTCGACCGATCTTTATGTGCGCATACCGCATGGCGACGGCCAGACGATTCTGCGCGAGGTCTTGCTGGTTGCGGATCACAACGCTTACCACCTGGGCGAGCTTGTGGTGGTGCGGCGTTTGCTGAATGCCTGGCCAGCGAGGTAAATCGGCGGGCGTTGTGCCGTGCCGAAATACGCTCCTGCCCGTTGGCGCCGCGTCCCGGTTGCGCAAGATATTCCGCTCTTCTAGCTGCTGGTAGATGCTTTGGAGTCAGTAGACTTGCTTTTGGCGGCAGAAGATTCGGTCGCCTGTGTCTTTGCAGAAGAGCCGCCGTTGGACTTGCCTGCCTTTTCGGGAGACGATTTCCGGGCGTAGTCTGTGACGTACCATCCTGTCCCCTTAAACTGAATTGCCGGAGCGGATAGCAGCCGCGTTAGGTCTCCTCCACACTTTTCGCAGATTGCCAGGGGCGGATCGCTGAACTTTTGAATCTTCTCAATTCGCGAGCCACACTTTTCACATCGATACTCATAGAGAGGCACGGTCACCTCCTGACCATTCGAAAAGTCATTATAGCAACGGGGATCAATTCCGGCAAAGTTGTTGTGTGCTGGAATGACGACCCACAACGGTCGATTTCAGCCGGCCCGGTACGCATGATACGAGGCCCAAGGGCTTTTATAGAGAACAAGTTGTGCCCTCGCAGAGCAATTGGTACACTGGGTGCAGCGTGCAGCCTTAAGAATTCCGAAGCGAGACGATCCTCATGAAGAGCCCAATGCTTCCCGGTCGTTACCCGTCCTCACGTCTTTCAGCAGGCAAACTTTACGTTGTTGGCACGCCGATCGGCAACCTGGAAGACATTACCCTGCGGGCACTGAACACGCTGAAGGCTTCGGACCTGATCGCCTGCGAGGATACGCGCCACACGCAGAAGCTTCTAAATCATTATGAAATCAGTACCCGGACTATCAGCTACCACGAGCACAATGAGATGACGCGCGCGCCGGAACTGGTTCTCAAGATGGAGCAGGGAAGCATGATTTCGCTGGTCTCGGATGCCGGCACGCCGGTGCTTTCAGACCCCGGCTTTCGTCTGGTTCATCTGGCCGTCCGGCACAAGATCCCGGTGGTTCCGATCCCTGGTCCCTCAGCCATGGTGGCGGCGCTCACCGCCGCGGGCCTTCCCATGAACGAATTCATTTTTACGGGATTCCTTCCCGCAAAAAGGTCCGCCCGCCGCAAGGTGCTGGCAGGGCTGGCGGGTTTCGAGAAAATGATTGTTCTTTATGAGGCGCCGCATCGCATTGTTGAATCCCTGCGCGACATTCATGAAATTCTGGGCGACCGCGAAATCGTGATTGCACGGGAAGTCACGAAGGTCCACGAGGAGTTCCTGAGAGGTATGGTGGCGGAGATACGCGATCTCCTGAAGAAGACGCCGCGGAAGGGCGAACTGACGGTTATCCTGGGGCCGGGCGCCGCGCCGCAGCAGAGTGAAGGGAACGGAAAGTCCCTCCAGGCAGAAGTGGAAAAGCTCAGGGTAAGCGAAGGACTCGATGAGCGCAGCGCCCTCAAAGTCATCGCGCGTACGCGCGGCATTTCCCGCAGTGAAGCCTACCGGCAACTTCAACTGGAAAAAACCGCGGCGAACCAACCTTCCTGAACAAAGCATTGGTGATTTGTGATTGGCCATTGATAAAGGGGAAATTACAAATTACGAATTAAAATGACTTTGCAGTTCTGAGTCCAGGGTTCCGGATTCTGAAATGTCAAATCTGTAATCTGAGATCGTCAAACGCGCAGAAGCGCATTGCGCTGCGGCCTCTTTCGTCGAAATCAAAAACCGCAGAATTTCAGAACAACTCCGCTCTATTTCTGCGAAATGGCAGGCTGAAGGGAAGCCGGGCCGGCGGACAACATGGTTCCGAAGAAATCGTCGACTCGGGCCAGGACTTCCTGTGGGCTTTGGGCGCTCTGGACGCCGCGGCGCAGTTCGGTCCCGTTTCTGACGCCGTGGGTAAACCAGCTTGCAAACTGCTTCATCTTGCCAATGGCGCCGTGCATTTCTTCTTCAACCAGCATGGCGTAGTAGTCGCGGATGAGTTGATAGCGGTCGGCGTCGGAGGGGTTTTCATACGCGCCGGTGCGGGCAAACGATTCCATCTGGCGAAAAATCCACGGATTGGTGGGCGCGGCGCGGCCGATCATCACGGCATCGCAATTGGTCGCGGAGCGCAGCGCCTGCGCGTCCTCCGGCGCCATGACGTCGCCGTTGCCGATGACGGGAATCCGCACGCTGGCTTTGACTTCCGCGATGATGTCCCACCGGGCGTGGCCGCTGTAACCCTGCAAACGGGTGCGGGGGTGGATAGCGATGGCTTCCACGCCGCAATCTTCGGCCATGCGGGCGACTTGCAGCGCCACGATCTCATCATCGCTCCATCCGGAGCGAATCTTGGCGGTGAAAGGAATGCTGACCGCGGCGCGAATCTTCTGGAAGATCGTTTTGAGCAGAGGCAGATCGCGCAGCAGGCCCGAGCCGCCGCACTTCACAACTTTCTTGGCGGGGCAGCCGAGGTTGAGATCAACAATGTCGAAGCCCAGGTCTTCAATCATGCGAGCCGCATCGGCGAGGTGATCGGGATCGGCGCCGAAAATCTGCGCGGTGATGGGGCGCTCTTCTTCCGCGTAGTAGAGGTAGCGGCGCGAGCGGATGTTCTGCCGCACCATCGCCTCGCTGGAAACAAACTCCGTCATGATGAGTCCGCAGCCGCCCAGGCGCTTGATAAAGCGGCGAAAGACAGTGTCGGTGATGCCAGCCATCGGCGCCAGAATGTGGGCCGGGCGGATGGAGACGTTTCGGAGGTGGAGTTCTTCGAAAAGCATACAGCAGCTATTGATTGAGTATAGCGGGGCGGTCGGCGATTGCAAAGCGCATCTGCCCTTCAGCCACCAGTTCATCTCCAATCCAGGCTTCGCCGCGCAGCTCGCCGAGCTTTTCACGCAGTTTCAGCACGCGCGCTTTAAACTGCACGACGTCGCCGGGCACCACGAGCCTGTGGATGCGGGCGGTGGGAATCTGCAGGATCATGGCAATTTTGTCTTTCATCTGCGGGCGTTCCAGCACCAGAATGGCTCCCAGTTGGGTGACCGCCTCCAGCAGAAGGCCGGGCGGTACCACCGGAGACGAGGGGGAATGGCCCAGCAGCATGGCTTCATTGGCGGTGAAGTTTTTGATGCCGTGGATTTCCACGCCCGGCGTGAAGGCAGTGACCCGATCGACCAGCAGAAACGGATAGCGGTGCGGCAGCACGCGCTGGATGGTGGATTGGAAAGATGGTTTTGCTTCCTGTTGGTTCGTCATCAGGTTTTGCCGGGCCGCGGACCGACCTTGGGACCGCTACCCGTTGATTAAGAATATATAGGGCTTATGGCGAGGTAAACTCGCCGCTACGGGCCTCCAAACCATTTGTTTTGGCAGTCTGTTAGAACTTCAGCGTTCCGGTTTTTGCGGGAGCCGCTGTGCGCGCAGGCGCGGTCGCCTGTACCTGTTCGGCGGGCGGCTTGAGCAGTTCCCGGCCCAGCGGGCGACTGCGGGCGGTGAAGTCGCCGGGACGGTCCTTGTCCGTTGCATATTGCTCAAGCATGGCCTCGAGTTTGGAGTCGAGATCGTCAAGATAGTTCACCGCCAGGGCCTCCATGAACATCGGCTCCTTGGGCGAGCCGAATTCCAGCTTGCCGTGGTGCGAAAGGATGACGTGCTGCAGACGGTCCCATAAGTCGGGCGGAAAATCCGGAATCTCCCGCACCTTGTCGCGGACGATTTCGACTCCCATGCTGATGTGCCCGATCAGGTTGCCGCGCTTTGAATAACTGAAGCCGCGCGTGAAATTGAGTTCCTCGATTTTGCCGATATCGTGCAGCATGAGGCCGGCGAGAATCAGTTCACGGTCAAGAAAAGGGTAGTGGTCGCAAACGCGCTCGCCGAGCCGGACGAGCGAATTGACGTGTTCAATGAGCCCGCCGATGAAAGCATGGTGGTAACTCATGGCGGCGGGCGCCTGCCTGTATTTGCGGGCAATTTCCTGATCGTTGAAGATGCTGAGAAGCAGGACTTGCAGCGGCCCCTTAGGCATCTGCTGTATCCGTTTGAGCAGACCGTTGAAAAGCTCTTGCGAGTTCTGAGCGCTGTGCGGAAGGTAGTCGGCGAGGTCAACGTCGGCCTCGCGGCACTTCGCAATCTTGCGCAGGGAGATCTGAGGATTGCCCTGGTAGAGTTCCACGCCTCCGGTGACTTTGACCACGTCATCGGCTTCAAAGTTGAGATCAGCGCTGTCGCAGTCCCAGAGTTTTGCTCTGATGGTTCCGGTGGAATCCTGAAACTCAAGATCGAGATAGGCGTTTCCGTTGCGCGCTGTCTTGCGGTCTTTGGTGCGGACCAGAAAAGTTGTGCTGACGGAAGTTCCGGGCTTCAGATCGGCAATGTAGGCTTCTTTCATCCGGTGGTGCCTCAGCAGGTCAGTCGCTCTGATCGCCTCCCGAGGGCGCGCCCGTGTCCGTAAAGCCAGGGGCCAGGCGGATGGAGCTTTGATCCCGCAGTTTGGTAAGGAAGGGCCGCAAGCCCTGCTCGACCTTCTGACTGTAAAGGTAATTCATTACCTGGTCGGCAATCTGGTCGAAGGTTGGATGCTTTCCTGTACGCTTTTCCAGGACTTTGAAAATCATGTAGCCATACTGGGTCTTGATGATGGGGGTGATGTCGCCGACATCCACTTTGGCGATTTTTTGGGCAATCGCGTCTGAAATGGTGCCCTGCTTGAAGAAACCAACGTCGCCGCCGTCCTTGGCGCTGGAGGAATCCGAAAGCTCCTTGGCCACGTCGGAAAACCGCGCGCCGTTCTGGATCTCGCTCTGGGCCTGCTTTGCCAGCTTTAGGGCCTGTGCCGGCGTATGCTTCTGTGTGGAGATCATGATTTCCGCCAAGTGAACTCCGGGTGGGGAATCGAACTCCTTCTTGTGGGCGTCAAAGTATTTGCGCGCATCGGCTCGCGTCAGAATAATCCGTGAACCTACTTCTCGCGAAATTACTTTGCTCATCAGCAACTGGCGCTTGATCTGGTTCTTGAAGTCCTCCCAGTTCATGCCGGATTTTTCCACGGCATCCTGCAGGGCCTGAAGCGACTTCAAGTGGTACTGCTGCCGGATTTCGTCCAGGCGCTTGATGACGTCGGTTTCCACGCTGATGTCGTCATCTTTGGCCTTCTGGACCATCAAGTCCCGGTCGATCATGTCGCGCAGCAGGTTCTTGCTCTGCTGATTAAATTCCTGCTCAAGCTTCTGGCCGGAGTACTGCTCGGCCAGTTTTGAATGCAGCGCCTGCCGCTGCTTGTCATACTGGCGCTGCGTGATGATCTTGTTGTTGATTCGCGCAATAATGCGTTCAATCAGCACAGTTTTGGCGTTGGCGCGGGGAACGGCCAGCGGAATGGCAAGAGACGCCAACCCCAAACAAATCAATATTTTAAAAGTCTTTCTTGACATAACTTTCACCCCACACAGAAACTTCTTTCGGGCCCGGATTTCTTGTTCCCGACTGTGCGTTTGCGTCTTGATCCGAAAACCACCCACGGTAAGTTATGTTAGCTCCCGGGCTGCAATTCCAGCAAGAGGTTTTCAACATCTTTCAGAACGTCTCCGCTGCTGTCCGTCAACTGCATCCTGAGGACACCGTCAGGCTGGAAGGCCACGCCGCGCTGCACTTTGATGATCTCCATCACTCTTTCCGGACTGACAGGTGTCCGGTCGTGGAAGCGCATGCGGATTTCAGCGCCTTTTCGTTCCACCGTCTGGATCATCAAATCTTCAGCCCGCGACTTGATCACAGCATAGTTCAGCAGCTGTTGAACGGGGAGCGGAACGGGGCCGTAGCGGTCGGTGAGTTCAGCTTCCATGTCGCGCAGCGCGTCTTCGGTCTTGAGCGCGGAAATGCGCTTATACATCCGCAGTCGCTGGCGCTCGTCGGTGATGTAGGCTTCGGGAATTTTGATGTTAATGCCCAGGTTGAGAGTTGTGCGAACCTCGGGCCTGGAAGGTTCTCCCCGAAGTTCGTGGACCGCTTCATCCAGCATGCGCAGGTAAAGATCAATGCCGATGGCGTTCAGGTGGCCGTGTTGCTGCCCTCCCAGAACGTTTCCGGCGCCGCGCAGTTCGAGGTCGAGCGCTGCCAGGCGGAAGCCCGCGCCGAGGTCAGAAAACTCCTTCAGCGCCGCAAGCCTCCGCTTGGCAATAGGCGTGAGCGTGTCGACGGCGGGAACCAGAAAATAGGCGTAGGCGCGGCGGTCGGAGCGGCCGACGCGGCCGCGAAGCTGGTAGAGGTCTGAGAGGCCGAAGCGCTCGGCATGGTTCACGATCATGGTGTTGGCCCGCGGAATGTCCAGCCCATTTTCCACCAGGGATGTGGCCACCAGCATGTCGTATTCTCCTTCCATGAACTTCAGCATCACGCGCTCCAGTTCGCGCTCGTGCATCTGGCCGTGTGCAACTCCAATGCGCGCCGCCGGCACCAGCTTTTGCAAAAGGGCGGCGATGGTGAAAATGGACTCCACGCGATTGTGAACAAAATAGACCTGGCCGCCCCGTTCCACCTCATGCAGGATGGCGGACTGGAGGAGACCGTCGTTGAATGTGGCCACGGTGGTTTGGATGGACAGGCGGCCGCGGGGCGGGCTCTCAATCACCGACAGGTCGCGCAGCCCACCGAGCGCCATGTGCAGCGTGCGCGGAATGGGCGTGGCCGACATGGTGAGCACGTCGACATTGGCCCGGAGCTTCTTCAACCGCTCTTTGGCCGCCACGCCGAATCGCTGCTCTTCATCCACGATCATCAGCCCAAGGTCCTGGAATTGCACGTCTTTTGAAAGGAGGCGATGGGTGCCGATCACAATGTCAACTTTGCCGGCTTCAAGGTCGATGAGGGTCTTCTTCACCTGCGCCGCTGAGCGGAAGCGGCTGAGCATTTCAACTCGCACAGGGAAATGCGACATGCGCTGCCGAAAAGTAGTGTAGTGCTGGAAGGCCAGGACGGTGGTGGGCGCCAGCACTGCGACCTGCCGGTTTTCCTGGACCACCTTGAACGCGGCACGCATGGCAAGTTCCGTCTTGCCGTAACCCACATCGCCGCAGAGCAGGCGGTCCATTGGTTCCGGGGATTCCAGGTCTTGCTTGATGTCGGCGATGGCGGTCAACTGGTCGGGCGTTTCCTCAAACGGGAAAGAGTCTTCGAATTCCTTCTGCCAGTTGTTGTCCGGAGCGCAGGCCGTTCCGCCGCGCATCTTTCGCTCCGCGTAAAGCCGCAGAAGTTCCTCGGCCATGTCGCGCAGGGCGCGCTGAACGCGCTTCCGGGTCCGCTGCCAGGATGTGCCGCCCAGGCGGTCAAGGTGGGGCTTGACCCCTTCGCCGCTGGAACGGTATTTTTCCACCAGGTCGAGGCGTTCGAGGGGAACGTAGAGGCGGGCGTCGTCGTGATAGGTGAGAAGCATGAAGTCACGGGTTGAGTCGCCCACGGGAAGCTGCTTGAGCCCCTGGTAGACGCCGATGCCGTGATCGACATGAACCACGTAGTCGCCCACCTTGAGATCGCTGAGGTCTGACAGGAAACTGGAGGCGGCGCCTTTTCGGCGGCCTGCCGCAGCCCAGGCAAAATCGCCCAGAATGTCACTTTCAGAAAGCATAAGGAGATGCAGGTCAGGGAAAACGACGCCGGCTCCAATTTCACCCCTGGCGATCAGCAGGGCGCGGGCCGAAGTGTTGTCTTCACCCAGTTCGGCTTGTTCGCTCCCGGCTTTGGCGTGCGCCGCAGGCCAGCCGACATTTTCATAAGGTATTTCGTAATCGGAAAGGATCTCGCGCAGGCGGTCTGCCTTCGCGGAAGTCGGGACGGCCAGAACCACCCGTTCACCCTGCTCTATCTGGGTTCGAATCTGGCCGGCCATCACCTTGAGAGATGCCTGGTATTTAGGTACCGGCTGCGTGTTCAGAAAAACTCGATCGTCCGTGTGCCGAATGCGCGCGGGACCCCGCTCCCCGGCTGTTTCTTCAATGGTGAGCTCGCTGAGCGAAACTGCCGGAAACGCCGCCATCGCGTCCTGAAATTCCTGGTTGGCCAGAAAGAGTTCGTGGGGCTGCGGCGGTTGTGGAGAGACGTCCCGGACCGCATCAAATCCGCTTTGCAGGTTTTCGAGAAATTCCTCCAACTGCGCCTGACGGTCAGCGGGCTCGTCCCATACCACCACGGGCTGTTCCAGAAGGGAAAACAGAGTGCCCGAGTGTGGTTCCACCAGCGGCACGTAGAACTCCCAGCCGGGAAAGGGTCCGGAGAAGGAATCTGACCAGCCGGGCGCCAGGCGGGCTTCACGACCCTCCGGGTTTCGGGTTGCCAGCACATCAACAAGCCGGCCAAAAAAATCTGCAGGCGGGGCGGCTTCCGAGAGGGGGAGAATCATGATGCTCTCAACGCTTTGCCGGGAGCGCTGGCTTGCGGGATCGAACTCGCGCATGGATTCTATGGTGTCACCGAAAAATTCCAGGCGAACGGGCCACTCGGTTTCCGGCGGAAAGACGTCCACGATGCCTCCGCGAACAGAGAACTGGCCTACGGTGGAGACGGGCTCGGCCCGCTCGTAGCCCACTTTCAGCAGGTGTTCGGCGAGGTCTTCGGGCGCAACCTCGTCAGTGGTGTTCACCCGGAGGGCCAGGGAACGGTAAAACGGGTTCCTGCGATATCGCATCATCGCAGCAGGCAGCGCAACCGCCAGCAATCGCACGTGGCCACAGGCCGCCCTCCAAAGCCCTGCGGCGCGGCGCTCCAGGATGTCAGGATGTGGTGAGCGCGCTTCATAGGGGGAAGTATCGAGTTCGGGGAGTGAAATGGCTGCTACACCTGCTCCGGGCTGCAGCCAGTCCAGCACGGTGGAAGCTGTCTGGACCAGCCCCTCCGCGGTGTCATTGTCTCCGGTGATGATGACGATAGGCCTTTGCAGTTGATGGGCGATTGCCGCTGCCGCAATTCCTTTGGCCGGGCGGGTGAGCCCGGAAATGGAAACCCCTCCCTCAGCCCCGGCAGGGGATTCCTGCAACCGTTCCTGTAAAGCCCGGAACGCGGGATGTTCGAGAATCGACTGGAGTAATGGTTGAATGGAGGACATTAACGCTGGGGGCTTTCAGCCAAAAATCTTCTGCACGGCGTTGACGATGCCCGTCGTGGAAAAACCGGGAACGGCGGGCATTGAAACTACGCGGCCTCCGGCTGCTTCAACTTCAGGGCGCCCGACAATCTCATTGGGACCCCATCCGGCGCCCTTCACCAGCACGTGGGGCAGCATGCGGGCGATGACAGCCTGCGGGGTGGGGTCGTCAAAAATTGTGACGTAGTCCACCGCTTCAAGCGCCGCCAGGATTTCCGCGCGCTCTTCCTGCGGGAAGATGGGCCGGCCCTCGCCTTTCAGCGCGCGGACGCTGCGGTCACTGTTGACGGCAACCATCAGAATCTCGCCAAACTTCCGGGCGTCGGCCAGATAGCGCGTGTGGCCGGGGTGCAGCAGGTCAAAGCATCCGTTGGTAAAGACGATACGGTCGCCCCGGGCCTTGTGCGCGTCGATCACGGCGTGCGCATCGTCCAGAAGCAATATCTTTGATCTTGCAAGCCGGTTTGCCGAAATGCCGGAATTCACACGGTTATTCTAGCATGCGCGGGGTCTATCGTCTTGACCCGCTGAAGCAGGGAACTTACACTGTGGAAAATGCCGTGATATTCTGGCGATAAAAGGAAGGAGCGCAGGGGTTGAGGACGATTGCCATCGTCGGAGGCGGACCCGCGGGCGCCATGACCGCCACGCTGCTGAAGCAGAGAGAGTGTCCTCCTCATCACGATAGAGGCCCGTTGCGCGTGGTTGTCTTTGAAGAGCATCCCGGGTGGGAAAAGCCCTGCGGCGGCGGCCTGAGCCACAAGGCGCTGAGGGAATATCCTTTCCTTTTCCAGGGTGCCGGGCCGGCCAACCCCGTGTGGAAAATGGAGGTGCGTGCCCCGGGTGGCGTGACCGGCTGCTTCAACCTGCGGAAACCTCTCGCCATTTATTCCCGGAAGAAACTGAATCACCTTCTTCTGGAACGAAGCCGGCGGGCGGGCGCAGACGTTGTGGCCGACCGGATCATCGAAGCGGTGCGTCAGGGCGAAAGGTGGCGCCTGCGGGGGCGTGCGACGTCCTATGAGGCCGACTATCTGATTGTTGCCGCAGGGGCGCGCAGCGCGCTGCGAAACCAGTTGGCTGGCCCCCTGAAGTCGCGTGATTTTATGCTGACGTTTGGTTATTTTGTTCCGGGCTGCGAAGACAGGCTGCGGATTGAATTCTTCGAGAACTTTGAGGGCTACGCCTGGTCGTTTCCGCGCAGAAACCATCTTTCCGTGGGAATCTGCGGCAAAGTTGGCCATGTTAAAATGGTGGACCTTCAGCAAAGGCTTGCCGGGTTTATGGCACGCTATGGTTACTCGACTGATTCGTCGCCGATTTTCAGCCACCTGCTGCCCGCTCTGGAGCTGGAAAGCTGGGCCGGCATGCGGCTGGAAGGCGACGGTTGGGCGCTGGCCGGAGACGCCGCAGGGCTGACCGATCCTATTACGGGCGAGGGCATTTATTTCGCTCTGCGTTCAGGGGAACTGCTGGCGGATTCGATCCTGAAGGGCAGTTCTTACGCCCGGAGGGTATGGAGCGAGTTCGGCAGAATGTTAATGCTGGGCGCCCGAATTGCTCAAAAATTCTATTGCGGCGAGTTCATGGGCGCCAGCGTCACAACGCGTATGGTGCAGTTTTGCAGCAGGAGCAGAACCTTCTTGAATCTCTTCGAGGATGTTGTGGAAGGTAACCAGGCTTACCTTGGACTGGCCGGCCATGTGTTTCGAAAACTGCCCCTGTCTCTGGTGGAGATGGCAACACACTCCATCTGGAAGCGGTTGAGAACCCAATCCTCCGGACAGGCATGAAGCAAAGCTTTATCCGAACAAAACAATTCTGATCAGGATGGTGACGTGCGCGAAAGATCTGAAGAGCTGTTTCGAAAAGCAATTGAACTGATGCCCGGAGGGGTCAACTCACCGGTGCGGGCGTTCCGGGCGGTGGGTGGCACGCCGGTGTTTGTGGCCAGCGGGCGAGGCGCTCACGTGAAGGACGTTGACGGCAACGACTATCTGGACTTTGTGTGTTCATGGGGGCCGCTGATTCTTGGCCACTGCCATCCGGAGGTAATGAAAGCTCTGGCCGCGGTGCTGCAGACGGGAACCAGTTTTGGCGCTTCAACTGAGGGCGAGGTCGCCCTGGCGCAGGAGATCCTCAAGGCGTTTCCCTCCATCGAGCGCGTACGGCTGGTGAGTTCCGGAACAGAGGCTATTCTTTCGGCCGTGCGGCTGGCGCGGGCGGCAACCCGGCGAGACAAAATTCTGAAATTCGAAGGTTGCTACCACGGCCACTCGGACAGCCTGCTGGTCAAAGCCGGGTCCGGCGTCGCAACGCTGGGATTGCCGGACAGTCCGGGGGTGCCAGCGGTGCTGGCCGAGCTGACGCTGACCATTCCGTTCAACGATATTGAGGCGCTGGAACAGGCTTTCAAGATGCACCAGGACCAACTGGCGGCTGCGCTGGTGGAACCTGTGGTGGGCAACATGGGAGTGGTGCCGCCCGAGCCGGGCTTCCTGCAGCGGCTGCGCGAGCTGACCGAAGAGCAGGGA
>Ga0209919_1001377_pt1 | contig 11848 bp, 10 predicted proteins | sample SalPon2A_C_D2_MG_FD_185721 | JGI IMG/M metagenome (GOLD analysis project Ga0209919, IMG submission 185721) | Soil microbial communities from South San Francisco under conditions of wetland restoration - Salt Pond MetaG R2A_C_D2_MG (SPAdes)... | ecosystem: Environmental > Terrestrial > Soil >... | reverse complement strand
CACGCTCGAACGTGTACCGCCGGCCCACCGCCTGGGCGAGCCGCTTGGCCATGATGTCTGGTACCGCCGCGAGGACGAGCATCGAGGCCGCTCCGCTACACCGCCGCGAGGCGCAGGGCGTGTACCTGGTCGGCCACGCGGTCGGTGTCCGTCGGCGCCGCGTCGCCCTCGTGCGGTATCGGCCGGGCGGCGGTCGGCATCGCACCCGTCGCCTCCGCGTCGAGACGCGCCAGACAGCTCTCCGCGAGGTACAGGCGCGCGTTGAGCCGGTGCTCCGCCGCGGTCGCGACCGCGTTTCGCAGCGCGTTCGCCGCACGCTCGGGGTGACCGAAGGCGGCGTAGCCGGCCCCGAGCGCGATCTGAACATCGACGCGCTGATCGGGCGAGAGGATCGCGTCGCGCTCCACGAGCTCGCGACGCCAACGCTCGAAGCCCATGCGATCGCCGATGCGCGCCGTGACGTCGAGCAGCTCGACCATGGTGTCGATGCGGACACTCTCCGGCACCTGCCCCGTGACGACGACGCCGAACGCGTCGGCGGCGGCGGCGTAGTTCCCGAGCATCTTGAAGCCGAGTCCGACGTCCGCCATCGCGCCGAGGCGCTCGACGGCCGTCTCGTACGCCTCGTAGGCACGGAACGCGAACGACACGGCGGGACCGGGCCGCTCCATCAATCGGAAGGCGTTGGCGAGCTCCTGCGAAGCGCACGCCACCGCGTATGCATCTTCGGCCGCATCCGCCTCGGCGATGACCGCCCGCAGGGCCTCTTCGGCCCCCGGCAGATTGCCCACCTTTTGCATCACGTTCGCACGACCGATCCGGCTGAGACGTTCCGCATGGTGATCGTCGAGCCGTCGCGCCGTCTCGCCCGCCCGTGCGTACTCGGCCGTCGCCTCCGCGTACAGGGTTGCCTTCCGGCAGATCCGCGCCCGCTGCAGCCGCGCCGCGAGCTCGTCGGCCGCGTCGGGGCCGTCGCTCAGCCGGAGCGCCGCGTCGAGCACGTCGAGTGCCTCCGCGAGGCGCAGGTCGTCTTCGAGCCAGAGTGCGAACCGCAGCAACGGCCCCCAGAGCACGCGGCGATCCTGCGTGACGTGCGCGGCATCGGTGGCGCGCACGATGTCCAGGAGATGGGCGGTCTCAGCCATTTGCGGGGTCAGGTTGTGAAGAAAATCCCGCGTCGCGTCGATCTGATATCGCACGGCATCCGCATAGGGCGTGACGCCGGCCGCGAACTGATCCACCAGGCGCATGGTCAGGAACGCGCCGAGCGCATGCCCGCCGACGCCGGCTTCGCCGTCGGCGGCTCCGGCCCGTTCGAGGAATGCCTCGTGAAGATGGGTTCCGGGGCGGACACCGGCGTCGTCGGCTTCCCGACCGGGATCGAGACCTGTATGGGGTTCCGTCATTCCACTAAACTATGCGCTTCGGATCGGGGCGCGGCAAGACGCGCGGCGCCGCGCGGGACGCGCGGCGAATTGCGCCGATCCGGGGCGGGATTCGTGGCATGCGCGGACGCGGTTGGTTGCAGGTTCGACCATGCGTCGCTCCGCCGGACATTCGCTGGTCGAGCTGGTGCTCGTGCTCGTGCTTCTCGGCCTGCTCCTCGCGTTCGGCCTCCCCCGGATCGCGGGATTGGGGGACCGCATCGCCGTTCACCGCGCCGCCTCCGAGCTGGCCTCGTTCTACGACGTCTCCCGCTATGCGGCCATCATGCGCGCTCGCCGGGTTCGGCTCGAATTCGCCGCCGACACGCTCAGGGCCGTCTACGAGAGCGCCGTGGATTCGGAGTTCCTCGGACGGCCCGGCCCCTCACACCTCGGCGTGAGGCTTCGGGTGTCGCGGTCGGTGATTCGCGTGGGGCCGACGGGGCTTGGGTGGGGCGCGGCCAACACCAAGCTCGTCCTGATGCGTGGGGTGGCGGCCGAATCCCTCACCACGTCGCGTCTCGGCCGCATCAAGCACTGGCGCTAGACGCTACTCGGGCGGCAGGTCCTTTTCGAGGTCGTCCAGGAGAAAGACGAGCGTCTGGCGCCGCGCCACCGAGGCGGCGAGTGCGTCCATCACCTGCGGGTCGATCACCTTGCCCGCGAGCGTCCGCATGCGTTCCACCGCCTCGTCGGGCGTGAGCGGATCCTGATACGGCCGGGACGTCGTGAGCGCGTCGTAGACCTCCGCGGCGCCGATGACGCGGGCACCGAGCGGGATGGTCTCGCCTTCGAGGCCCTCGGGATAGCCGCTGCCGTCCCAGTGCTCGTGATGCAGGCGTACGTACTCGACCACCGGGCCGAGATGCGTGAGGGGCGCGAGGATCTGCGAGCCGATGACGACGTGCTGCTTGACGTGCTCGTACTCGTCCGGCGTGAGCGGGCCGTGCTTGTCGAGCACGCTCTCGCGGATGCCGATCTTGCCGAGGTCGTGGAGGCGGCCCGCCATGCGGATCATCTCGACTTCGTCGTCGGGCAGCTCCATCTCATGCGCGATGCTGGCCGAGAACGCCGCGATGCGCGCGGAGTGGCCGCTCAAGAATTCGTTCTTGGCTTCGAGCGCATTGATGAGCGCCTCCAGCGTGGCGACGCTCAGCTCCTGGAGCTTGCGCCGCTCCCGCTCGATCTCCTCGGTCTGCCGCTCCACCTCTTCCTTGAGCCAGGCTGAGATGCCGCGGCTCTGGATCATCGTGTCCCGGCGCCGGAGCGCGCGGTCGACCGCCCCGCCGAGGTCGGTGAGCTCGATCGGCTTGGTGAGATAATCGTACGCGCCGCGCTGCATGCAGACCGCGGCGCTCGTGGCATCCGCGACGGCCGTGACCATGATGATCGCGAGATCCGGATCGAGATCCAGGGCGTCGGGAACCACGTCGATCCCGCTCATCCCCGGCATGCGGATATCGAGGAGCATGAGCTCCGCACCGGTGGTCCGGAGATGCTCGAGCGCATCGGATCCCGAGCCCGCGGTCGCGACGTCGAATCGGCGGTGCCGGAAGTACTGCGCCAGGGCATTCCGCAACGGCTCCTCATCGTCGACGATGAGGACGCGGGCGGGGCTTGGCGCGGAGGTTTCGGTCATGGCTCCGGGGCGGTCAAGCGGTCGGATGTGGTATGAAGCACGATTCCTAGACAATAACCGCGCCCCCGGCGGCCGCCAGGGGCGCGGGTGTCGGCCTCATTTCCCCGATCGGCCCAGAAGCTTCTCGAACTGATCGTGATAGCTCTGGATGAGCGACGTGCGGTCCGCGTACTCCGGGCGGTTCGCCTTCATTTCGGCGGTGTAGTGATTGAGGAAATTCTGTGCGGCGCGCCGCATCGCACCGGAATCGTTGCGCGTGTGCGCGACGTCATACCGCAGCATGCTCGCGAACAGATGCGTCGGCACCGCCTTGGCAATCGTGTCGGCCTCGGCCAGCTCGGCCTCGGGCTGATTCAGCAGGCCGTTGATGAGGCCGATATCGTAATGGTCGTCGTTGCCGAGGGTCGGGACCCGCGCGTACGCCTGGACGGTCATCGGTCCGAAGAACGAGACTTGCTGTGTGTCCCCGGCTTGCGCGGACCGCATGACCCGGTCGAACAGGCGTTGCGCCGCCTGCTTCGGGGACATGTTGCTGATGTCCGTGGTGGCCATCTCGTCGGCCGGTGGCTGACCCGGCACGGCGGCGGTCTGCGCTGCCGTCTGCGGCGCGCGGTTGAGCTGCAGCGCCGCCACCACGATTAGGGCCACGACGGCGACGGCCGCGATCACCCACGGCACGACGTTGCGCCCTGACCCGCCAGCGCCCGCGGGCATCCCGCTCCCCCCCGGTGCGCCCCCCACGGTGGCGCCACAGGCATGGCAGAACTTGGCGCCCGGGCTCAGCGGCGCGTTACAGGAGGGGCAATTGCCGCCGCCCAGGGCGGCGCCGCAGGTGCTACAGAATCGGCCCGTGGCTTCCGAGCCGCAACGTGGACAGGTCATGATCGGTGTACTCCGTACGGGTGACGTCAGTCGGGGAAATCTACGCGGGGACCCCGCAGGGTAAAGCCACGAGGTGCCGATCCGCTAGCGTGGCCGACCGCACCGCATTACTGTAGCGCGCATGGTTCCCGACGCCCCGGGCAGCGCCCCCGAGCCCCGGAAAGAGAAGCGGTTCGCGCCGCCCCTCAAGGACATCAAGGCCCGGCAGATGGGCGAGCTGGCCCGCGGCGAGAGCCGCTGGGACGTGCTCCTCGAGACCGTGCGCGATCCGGAGGTGGATGCACTCCGGGGCCGTATTCATTTCATATCCGGGAACCTCCATCGTCTCTCCGGCTGGATCTTTCTCGAATGGGCGGAGAAGGACGTCGAGACCCGATTCGGCGAGTTCTCGGCGCAGGAGCTGTGGAACCTGTTGGATTCCCTGGGATGACGCCCGGCACGGTGGCACGGTCGCAGAGTGGCAGGGCCCGGCGGTCGATGGCGGCCGCCGTTTTCATGATCGCCATCGCCACGGCGTCGGCCGCCGCCCAGAGCGTTGTGCGCTACCGGCGCGCCGCGGCCTACTCGGCGGCCCACGAGGGTGACGCCGTCCTCGTCTATCGGGGGGGCCGACTGGTCTATGCCGATTACCAGAATGGCTGGACCGCGGGCCGCGTGCATCCGCTCGCGAGCGGCACCAAGAGCTTCAACTGCGTGATCGCCGCGCTCGGCCAGGCGGATGGGCTCTTCACGCTCGATACGCCCGTGGCCCAGACGATCACTGAATGGCGTACGGATCCCGTGAAGTCGCGGATCACGATTCGCCAGCTCCTGAGCCTCACCGCCGGGCTTCAGCCCGAGCCCACCAACGGCGACGACTTTGCGAGCGCGATCTCGCTGCCGATGGTGGGGCGCCCCGGCGCGCAGTTCGCCTACGGCGCGACCGATTTCTTCGTCTTCGGCGAGCTTATGCGGCGGAAGCTCGCCGGTGGGGATGTGGTGGGGTACCTCGCCCGCCACGTCTTCCGGCCGCTCGGGATCGACACGGTCTACTGGCTGCGGGATCCCCTCGGCAATCCGCAGCTCGCGGGTGGTGCCGCGCTCACCGCGACGGAATGGGGACGGTTCGGCGTCCTGCTGCTGCAGCACGGGACATACGACGGCAAGCCGCTCGTCCCGGCGCGCGCGCTCGCCGCGTGTAGCCGGGGGAGTGCCGCGAACCCGAGTTACGGCCTCGGGTTCTGGATCAACGCAGACGACGCGGCGCCGCCCGCACCGCGGGGGGTGACCCGCGCGGGACCCAAGGATCGGGTCCTCTCGGCCGCTGACCTGCCGCACGACATTTATTTGGCGGCCGGCTCGGGCGGGCAGCGGCTGTATATCCTTCCATCCGCCCAGCTCGCGGTCGTTCGCCTCGGCCACAACACCGGCCCCGACTATCGCGACGCGACATTTCTGAGGATTCTGCTCGGCCGATCCCGCTAGGCCCCGCTTCCCGGGGCGAGTACTTTTCTCCGGTGTTTTCCCGTTCCGTAGTGCGTTTCGCGCGCCTCGCCATGCTTGGCCTGGGCGCCGCCCCGTTGGCCGCCCGCGCGGCGGTCGCGCAGCGCCCCGCCGATACGACGGGGGCGCCGATCGTGGATTCGATCGCCGTCACGACGTATGACATCTTCCGACCCGACGAGGCGAAGCGCAGCGCGCTCTTCCGGCTGACGAACGCGCTCCACGTCACCACGCGCGTGGGTGTGGTCCGCCGGGAGCTGCTCTTTCAGGTGGGACAGCCCTACGACTCCGCGCGCGTCGCCGAGACCGCGCGAAATCTCCGCGCCCTCGGAATCTTCCATCGCGTCGTGATCGACACCTCGCGGGTGGGTGGACGGCTCATCGTGCACGTCACCACGTCGGATGCCTGGAGCACGCAGCTCGACATGAGCGCCAACTCGACCGGTGGCACGTTCACCTGGGCGCTCGGGGTGACGGAACAGAACTTCGTCGGCACCGCCAATCTCGTCGGCATCGACTACCGCCAGGAGGCCGATCGGACGGCGCTCCGCCTGAGCACGAAGGTGCGGCGCGCGTTCGGAACGCACCTGAACGTCGGCGGCTATTACGATGACCTGAGCGATGGGCGCGACTTCGAGTGGAACGCGGGTCTCCCCTTTCTCCAGCTGTCCGACCGGCAGGCGGTCACGGTGAACGGGAGCGTCGTCCATCGACAACTCCTCCAGTGGCGCGACGGCCAGCACGTCCAGACCTACCTGCGCACGGCGCTCGTGCAGGGGGCCTCGATCTCGGTTGCGCCCATCGCCGATCCCGGGGGGTACGTCCGTCTCGGTCTCCTGGGGCAGGTGCGCGACGAGGAGTACGTGAACGTGGTGGACACGCTCGCCCCCCTCCCGGATTCGATCTACGCCGAGGCGGGCGCCTACGCGGAGCTGTTCCGCACGCGCTTCAAGGTGGTCCGCCACTACAACGGCTTCGCGCAGGACGAGGATCTCGATCTCAGCACGCGGCTCCGGCTCGAGCTGTGGGCCGCGCCGTCGGGGTTTGGATACCGCCAGAGCGGCGTGATCCCGGCCGTCACCTTCCAGACCGGTGCGAGCTTCGGGAAGCAGTTCGTGCGGCTCGAAGGGTTTGCGCACGGGCTGTTCACGTCGGACGGCGTGGATTCGAGCCGGGTGTGGGGATCCCTCACGATCGCGTCGCAGGCGCTGCCGCGACAGGCGACCGTGCTGCATATCGAGGCGGCGTCGCAGACGGGAACTCCGCCGGGCAGCGAGATCGACCTCGGTCACGGGATCGGCCCGCGCGGGTTCGGCCCCCACGCCTTCACCGGCACCCGGGGCGTGTGGGGGACCTTCGAGCAGCGCGCCTTCGTGTGGGACCAGGTCTTCGGCGTGCTCGGTGTCGGCTTCGCGGGGTTCGTGGATTACGGCGGGGCGTGGTATCCCGATGAGACCCGGCGCTTCGGCGGCGACGTCGGGTTCGGGCTCCGCATCGGCAGCACCCGCTCGAGCGGCACGAACGTCGGACGGATCGATCTGGCGTACCGCTTCGGCGACGGGTTCACCGGCAAGCGGTGGGTGGTGAGCCTCGGAAGGAGCTACGAGTTCTAGTTACCTGCCACCCTGCCACGCTGCCGCTTCTGCCGCCGGTCTCCCCTTCACCACCGTCATAGCGATCTCCGCCGGTATCCACCGCGTCGTCCGCGGCGCATATTCGTCGGACCCGGACGACGGACGCCCATAATGCACGCCGCCTTACCGACGCCGCCCTTCAGCGACCCCGTACTCATCTTCGCGCTCGCGATGGTGGTGTTTCTGGTCGCCCCGCTCGCGCTCGAGCGCTTCAAGGTCCCCGGGCTCATCGGTCTCATCCTCGCCGGCGTCCTGCTCGGCCCCCACGGGTTCCATCTGCTCGAGCTCGACTCGACGATCGAGCTGCTCGGCACGGTCGGTCTGCTCTATCTGATGTTCCTGGCCGGCGAGGAGATCGATCTTCACGGGTTCCGCCGGTATCGTGGGAAGAGCGTCGGGTTCGGGATCATGACCTTCCTGCTGCCGCAGGTCGTCGGGGCGGGAGCGGGCCTCCTGCTCGGGATGTCTCTGCCGAGCGCGATCCTGCTGGGGGCGGTGCTGGCGTCGCACACGCTGCTCGCCTATCCGCTCACGCTGCGGCTGGGTCTCGGCAAGCAGCGGGCGGTGACGATCGCGGTGGGCGGCACGATGATCGCCGACACGACCGCGCTGCTCGTGCTGTCGATCGTGGCGGCGGCCGCGCACGGGCAGCTCGACCTGCTCTTCTGGATTCGTCTCGGGGCTTCGCTCACCGCGCTCGTGGGCGTGATCGTCTTCGGGTTGCCGCGGCTCGCGCGGTGGTTCTTCCGCCACGAACGGACGGGGTCCCCGACCACCTTCGTGTTCATCCTCGCCGCGCTCTTCAGCGGTGCGTACCTGGCGCATCTCGCCGGCGTGGAGCCGATCGTCGGGGCGTTCCTCGTCGGCCTCGCCCTCAACCGGCTGATTCCCGCGCAGGGATTGCTGACCAACCGCATCCATTTCGTGGGCGACGCGTTCTTCATCCCGTTCTTCATGCTGTTCGTCGGCATGCTGATCGACGTGCGCGTGTTCACGGCGGGCCTCCGGGCGTGGCTCATCATGGGCACGATGGTGGTCGTCGCGCTCGTCACGAAGTGGCTCGCCGCCTGGATCGCCGAACGCGCGTTCGGCTACGAGCCCGAGGAGCGGTGGGTGCTGTTCGGGCTTTCGGCGCCTCGTGCGTCGGCGACGCTCGCGATCGCGCTGGTGGGCTACGAGCTCGGGCTGTTCGACGATGTCGTGCAGAATGGCGTGATCGTGCTGATTCTGATCACGTCGTTCGTGGGGCCATGGGTGGTGGAGCGCTACGGCCGCCGGCTCGCGCTGCACGAAGAACGTCGTGCCTCGACTCCCGCCGAGACGCCGCGGCGGGTCCTCATTTCTCTCTCGAATCCCGAGACGGCGGGAGCGCTCGTCGACCTCGGCGTGCTGCTCCGTGAACGGAGCTCGTCGGATCCGCTCTCCGTGCTCACGGTGGTGCCCGAAGACGGCGGCCGCGCGGAGGAGCGCGTCGCGAGCGCGGAGAAGCTCTTGAGCCGCGCGGTGGCGTACGCGGCGGGGGCGGACGTGCCGGTGCAGCCGCTGACGCGCGTCGATCAGAATTTCGCGACCGGCATCCAGCGGGGGATCGTCGAGACGCGCACGACCACCGTGATCGTGGGGTGGGAGGGGCGCGCCAGCCGGCAACGCGTCTTCGGCGGCGTGCTCGATCAGCTGCTCGAGCAGTCCCGACAGCTCGTCGTCGTCGCGAAACTCGGGCATCCGCTCAACATCACCGACCGGGTCGTGGTGGTGATCCCTCCGGGTGCGGATCACGCCGTGGGGTTCGCCGACGCGATTCGGGTCGTCACCGCGCTCCCGTCGCGTCTCGGCGCGGAGCTGAGAGGGCTCGTGGTTGAAGCGGCGGCCGAGCCGTACGCCGATCGGTTCCGGCTCGCGGGGCCCGATCTGCCGATCCGGTTCGAGCGGGTGCCCGGCTGGGACGACCTCCTTCCCGCGCTCCGCGACCGCGTGCGCGAGACGGATCTCGTGGTGTTACTCGGCGCGCGGCGCGGGACCGTCGCCTGGCATCCGGCGCTCGAGCGTCTTCCCGTGCGCTTGGCCGCGCTCGCCCCGGGCAGCTTCGTGGTGGTCTATCCGCCGGAGTCCGTGGAGATCCCGAGCGCGCGGATCGTCCCGCCGCTCGCGCGCGCGCTCGATCGGTCGCACGTGCGCGTGCCCGTGCCCGGCACGTCCGCGGAACGCGCCGTCAAGGCGCTCTTGCGCACGGCATTCCCCGAAGACCGGCGCCGGGTGCGTGCGCTGCTGCATGCGCTGCTCGAAGCGCGAGGGGGCGCGATCGAGATCGCGCCCGGCGTCGTGATCCCGCATGCGCGGATCGACGATCTGAAGGAGCCGCTGCTCCTGCTCGGGGTGAGCCGGGAGGGCGTGCGGTTCGCTGGCGTGACCGCGCCCGCGCGATTGATCTTCCTGGTGCTGAGCCCGGCCGATCAGCCGGACGCCCACCTCGCGCTCCTCGCCGAGGTCGCGAAGCTCGTCGCGAGCCCGGAGCGCGTCGCGGCGATGCGCGACGCGGCCAATGCGGACGACGTGATGGCGGTGGTGGGGGCGTCAGGCCTTACGGGTTCGCCGGTCGGATATCGAGCTCGCTGATCGTCGCGCGATCCGCCGGGAGGGAGAGCGCATGGACGATCGTGTCGGCGACGTCCTCCGCATGGAGGATCTTGTTGCGGTTCGCCTTCGGCCTTCCGCTCTTCTCGATCCACGGCGTGTCCACCGATCCGGGGCAGATCGCGATCACGCGGACTCCCTGCGGGCGCACCTCGAGCAGGAGTGACTTGGAGAAGCCGAGCACCGCATGCTTGGAGGCGGTGTAGGCGGTTCCACCGGGGAAGCCGTTGCGGCCGGCGAGCGACGCGACGTTCACGATGTCGCCGCGGCCGGCCCGCTTCATGGCCGGCAGAAACTCGCGCGTGACGAGAAAGAGCGAGCGTACGTTGGTGTTCTGCACATCATCCCAATCGTCGAGCGACATCTCGTCGAGCGGCGCGAAGCGTCCGATCCCCGCGTTGTTGACGAGAATCGTCGGGTCCCCGATCTGGTCACGGACGTAGCGGCCGAAGACCACCACCGAGTCCGGGTCGCGCACGTCGCAGGGCGTGCCCGCGGCGTCGATGCCGTCCTCCCGGAGCGCGGCCACCGTGGCGGTGACGCTCTTCGCGTTGCGCGCGCAGATCGCGAGGCGCGCGCCCGCGCGGCCAAGCGCGAACGCGGTGGCGCGTCCGATCCCCTCCGTGGCGCCGGTCACCACGGCGAGCACACCATCGAAGGCGCTCATGGGTGTGCCTTCCGCCGCTCACGACCGCTGCGCCGGTCCGCCTGCCGACGATCCTCGCGCGAGCGACGTTCCGTGGGCACGGGGATGTTCTGCTTACGACGCTCTCCCTTGCGTGTCGGGTTCTTGCGCCGGTCGTTGCCGTGGCGGCGTTCTGGCTCGTCGGTCATCCGTCCCATCCTTGAGAGTGGGTCCAACTCCGCAGCGACTACAAACGTGACCGGATGACGGGGGTCGCGTCAACGTGCGGTGGCGTGGCCATGCGCACCGTCCCGGGGTAGTTTGCCGCATCTCGCCATCCCTTCGTCACCCTGCGCCAGGAGCTCCCGCGTGCCCGCACCCGCTTCCGCCTCCGCCGACCGTCGAGCCTTCTTGCGAAATCTCATGGGCGGAGCCGCCGCCGCCGCACTCGGCGTGAGTGCGGACGTGAGCGCCCTCCCCGCGCGCCCGCGCACGGCCCCTACGCGGGTGGCACGCGAGCCATGGGACGACTCGTGGGTGGGGCGCATCACGGGATGGCACAAGCAGGTCTTCGACGCGCCCGAGGTCGCCGAGGGGACGGTGCTGCATCAGGCGCGCGTCTTCATGCAGGGCTACACGGACGTCTACGGGACGTCGGATGCCGATACCACGGCGGTGCTCGTCATTCGCCACAAGGCCATTCCGATCGCGCTCGACGACGCCATGTGGGAGCACTACGAGCTGGGGAAGAAGGTCAAGGTAAAGGACCCGGCCACCGGCAAGGACGCCAAGTGTAATCCGTTCCTCAACGCCAACGACCCGGGCACTGACAAGAATTCACTCATCTGGTCAGACGGGGGACTCGACACGCTCGTGAAACGTGGCGCGGTGGTACTCGTCTGCAACCTGGCACTCAACGCGTTTGCCTCGGCCGTCATTCAGAAGAAGGACAAGGTGGATCACGCGGAGGCCATGACGCGTGCGAAAGCCGGGCTTCTCCCGGGTACGGTCCTCGTGCCGTCGGGGATTTTCGGGGTGGCACGCGCGGAGGAGGCCGGGTGCCATTATATGCGCGCGACGTGAGTGCGGGCGTGGTTGGGGGCGCTTGAGAAACTGCGTGGGGCATGCGAAGTTACGGGCCCGGCGCCGTAGCCAAGTGGTAAGGCAGAGGTCTGCAAAACCTCTATTCGGCGGTTCGAATCCGCCCGGCGCCTCTCGACGCTATAAGACGATATAGGAAGAAAGAAGCCCCCTTCGCAGGGGGCTTCGTCGTTCCTACCGCTCGGAACGCGCCGCGGACGTCGGCGCTCGCGCCGGGAACGCGCTCATGGTTAGCCGCCCGTGCTCGGGGTGGGCAAGGCCGCTGCCACGCTGTCGATCACAGCCGCCACGCGGCGGGGTGCTTCTTCCTGAAGAAAGTGTCCTGCCCCCGGGATCGTATCCACGGTGAATTCGGCGAGCCCGTGGCGCATGGTGGTCACCTCATGGGATGGCGGTCCTCCGGGATGGTGCGCCCCGCCGAGCAGGAGCA
>Ga0209919_1001373_pt1 | contig 11861 bp, 15 predicted proteins | sample SalPon2A_C_D2_MG_FD_185721 | JGI IMG/M metagenome (GOLD analysis project Ga0209919, IMG submission 185721) | Soil microbial communities from South San Francisco under conditions of wetland restoration - Salt Pond MetaG R2A_C_D2_MG (SPAdes)... | ecosystem: Environmental > Terrestrial > Soil >... | reverse complement strand
GCTATTGTTTGGCCATTTATTCTGATTCATATATTTATAAATTTATTTTAGATAAAATCCTGCTGCAGCGTAACCAACCCAATGTTTGAGTGAAAACGGTGCGGTAAGTCCCATATTTGTTTGATAAACCGGGATAACGCCTTCTGTCCAGCTGTCCGAATAACCCAGGAATTTACCAATTATTTTTTTGCCGGAAATTTCATTAACTACATTTATAGTTGTCATCAGTCCGAAAGGAATCGGGTATCTTCCACACCACAAAGGACAAATTGTATTCACCTCTAATTCTGGCCAAAATTCCTCAGCGACTTCTCTGACTTTTCCCATATTCATTTCACCGTTAAAAACTGCATTACCTATTTCTTTATCCCTATCAGTTGCCTGTTTGTGAGCTGATTCATCCTCTCCATATGGCGCGTTATCAAAATCTTTACCGTAATGATTTGCATCCGTAGAAATTAAAAATAAAATATCCTTTCCTATTTTCAGTTTATTCTTTTTTATGTATTCGGTAATAATCTCCGAAAGCTGTTGGCTTATTTTTTCCATTCTTTCATAGGGCATACCCGTTACCATAATCGGGGTGATTTTTACATTGCGATTATAATACTGCAAAAACGGAACAAGGGCTTCAATTGAATGTTCAATGTTTTGAGCTTTGTCGCTCACCATCTGGTAATCCTTACTAAGTTTGTCTTTTATGAAATCTCTGAGTGGTGAAATTTTAACATTTCCGTAAGGCCCGGCCCACTCATCATAATCATCAAAAATTAAAACATCTTTTGGGTCATTCATCGCTTTACGCACAGTTCCGTGAGTAACACCAAAGATTACAACTTCATTTGTTTTTATATGCGGATAAAGAGTATAATAAATATTTCCAGCATATAAATAATCATCGTGCGGAGAAATAGCGGCAACAAGATTATCCGTATCAATGTCCGTTATTTTGTTATGGGTAGATAAATATTTCATTAATGTGTTCATTTCATTTGCCTTCCAGCAAAAGCCGATATCATCACGAATTGGTCTGACTGTTTGAGCCATAGCTAATCCCGAAATAAAAATTATTAATATTAATAATTCCTTCAGAGTTTTCATGTTATTGATACTCCTTAATTTTGCGACAGTTTATTTTTCTTTTTGAATTTGTGTTTGAATTTTGTTAATAAATTTCTTGCCCATACGAATTCCGTCGCAAGAATTCCAAGTCCGGCAGGAATTATTATAAAGGCAGGACCGGGTAAAAAGATTAAAAGTAAACCTATAAACAGAATTGTAAAACCGACAATCCCGATAATTAATTTTCTTATTCCCTTTATTGTGCTACGCATAAGCCTAATTTAAAATAAATTACTTTGAATTTACAAGGTATACTCCGAACATGATTACCAATCCGCTGATGATTATCATAGTGGTAAGGCTTTCGTTCAGAAAAACCCATGCGGAAATTACGGTTACGAATGGTTCAAAATATAGAAACGCTCCGGTTTTTGTTGCCTCCATTTCGCTTAGCGCCTGCGACCATAAAACATACGAAACACCCGAACAGAAAATTCCAAGAAATAAAACCGCTCCCCAGCTTTTCATCGACAAATGGGAAACAGCACTGAAATATTCACCATTAAGTGTAAACGGCCCGATAATAATGGCCATCATAAGGAAAAGAAAAAGTATTGTCATTACCGGGGGATAGTTTATCGTAATTTTTTTATTTACGACAGAATAAACGCTCCACGTAAATGCGCTGGCGAGAATTAAAAAATCACCTTTGTGCGTAAGAAAATTTAACCTTGATATCTCGCCCTTGCTTATGAGTAGAAGCAGTCCGACAAATGCAATTAAGATTCCGGATGTTTTAAGCAGAGTTAGTTTTTCTTTAAAGAAAATAAATCCCAGTATTGCTATAAAAACAGGAGCCGTTCCGATAATCCAGCCGGTGTTTGTGGCTGTTGTATATTTAAGTCCCGTTACCTGTATCCACAGATGGAAAGAAGCGATTATTGCGAGAAGCACAATCCACAAATGGCTTTTGGGTTTTATTCTGAAGTCTTTATTGGTGTATAGCGCAAATATTATAAGAAGTGTGATCGAAAAAACCAGGCGGAAAAAAATTATCATCAGCGGGGTTAATTCTCTCAGAGCAACTTTGGTCGCAATAAATGAAGTACCCCAGAATATCATTGCAAGAAGCGGCTTCCAGTAAAGAACCAGTTTTGATTTCATCTGGATTTTTTTGTCTTTCTTGCTGAAGAATAACTTTTTAGATCATAATTTATTTTTGAAGACGGTTTTTTCAGCTTAATGATTTCAACATTACTTTTCGTGTAAAAATCCGTTGCAAGAGTATCGTGAAAATCTGAAAAAACAATTACTCTTTTTATTCCCGCCGCAATTAATGCTTTTGCACAAGTTGTACAGGACATATTGGTTATGTAAGCATCGGCGCCCTTAATTGATATTCCGTGAACCGCCGCCTGGATAAGTGCATTCATTTCAGCATGGTTTGTCCGAACGCAGTGGTTTTCGACAACAAGGCAACCTACATCTTCACAATGTGGCTGGCCCGGAACGGAGCCATTATAGCCTGTAGCAAGAACAAACCGGTCTTTTACAAGTACGCAGCCACAGTGCATTCTGGGACATGTTGATCTTTCCGAGGCAAGCATAGCAAGTTTTAAGAAATATTCATCCCACGAAGGTCTTTTCTTTGTTTTCTTCATAATAGAATAATTTTGTTTACAGTAAAAATTTAACGAAGTAATAGTAACTAAAAGGAGCGAATAATTGAAATATTTTCGCAATTTGGAACAACTTTTTATTTCCACAAACCTCCATATATATACACCTGGTATTAGCTATTACTGGATAGAGAAATACGATTCATCAATTTCTTCTTTAACCCGTGCAATCAAAATTATGAAAAAAGACCCTACGGCCTATTTTTATCTTTGAACATCATACAAAGGTCTGAAGCAATATGACAAAGCAATTGAAAATCTTGTATGTGCTATCAGACTTCAGAGGAATGATTTTCTCGCAGAAACACTTATTCAAATAGGTGCATCTTTTTATGAACAAATAAATTATTCCCAAGCGTTAAAATATTATCAGGATTCTCTCAGAGAAAAACCCGATAAAAAAGAAATTGTCTTCTACCTTGCTGCCGTGTACTATCACTATTATGGAGATAAAACTGTCGCGATTAGTTATTATCAAAAGTTTTTGTCTGCTACGAAAACCAAAATTGACACCAATTTATTAAAGTATGCTAAAAGCAGAATTGATTTTTTAATAGAGGAAAATCATTTTACTAAACATGACACTTCTAATTAGAAAGCATAATTCATTATTCAGATTCTTTTCCCTTTCTAACCTGAAAAGATGAAATATCTTGACATTTAACAAGTAATTCCGCACGTTTACGTATAGTTTATTAAACATATACGTAAAAAGTCAGTTATGGCACAAAAAATCTACCTTTTAGGCGAAATTCTCAATAAAACTGAAATAAGACCGGAAATACTTGCAGAATGGGAAAAAGCAAAACTCATCGGGCCATCAGGTTATTCTGATGACAAGGAACCATTCTATTCAGATATTTCATTCTCCAGGTGTCTCCATATTAAGAACCTTTCAGAGCTTGGCTATTCACTGGATGACATAAAAAAAATAATAAAGAAGGTTGGGCTGCCGGCAAAAGAAGAAGAAAAAATCTCCGGTGGCAAAACTGAAAAATTTCTGACAGTAGGTATGCTGGCAGATAAGATCGGGGTAAGCACAAGAACAATAAAACACTGGGAAGAAAAAGGAATTATTGATTCAGAAATGAGAACCGAGGGCGGTTTCAGGTTGTACACAGAAGACTTCGTATTAATTGGCAATCTTATTAAAGATCTCCAGTTATTTGGATATAGTCTTGATGAAATAAAAAATGTAGAAGATTCATACAAAGAACTGCTTTCACTTCAGAATAATATTGATGCCCAATCAAAAGAAGAAGTAAGCCACAAAATAGAAAATATATTGGAGGCCATGGCCGGTCTTTACGAAAAGATGAAACTTCTAAAAGAAGGAATAAGCCGGTGGGAAGATCTGTTAAAGAAAAAGAAAAAAGAAATTCAGGAATTGAAAAACAAGAATTTAAAAAGAGCATAATTGTTAGCCGGGGGGAAAGTTGGATTACACGGATGAATTTAAATTATTAAAGAATGCCTATAAAAAAGAAGATCCGATAATCCGGGTTCCTGAACTTGGGATAAAAATCAGCAGAATTAATTTTTCCTCTGGAAATTACGGACTGTTCCAGAAAGAGCATATAGTAAAACAAAAAAATAGCTTGTTTACAGCTCTTTTAAAATATTATCTCTCCAAAAATACATTTACAAATAAATATTTCTTTCGTGTTCTGGATGCCTCCGATGAAGAAATAAATGAGAATAAAGAATTTAAATATCTACTTTTGCAAAAAGAAAACGAAACTAAATCTGACAATGTGATAATATTATTTCACGGTTTGAACGAACGTTCATGGGAAAAATATCTTCCGTGGGCAACAGAACTAAACAGAATAACTGGCAAGGCTATTTTATTTTTTCCTATAGCTTTTCACATGAACAGAGCACCAGAATTCTGGAGTAACCCCCGTTTAATGGCAGAAGTTGCTAAAGAGCGCCAGGCTTTATTCCCTGATATTATAGATAACTCATTTGCCAATACTGCAATAAGCATAAGGCTGTCATATTCCCCGAAAAGATTTCTAATATCAGGACTTCAGACATATCATGACGTTTTAAGCCTGTTAAAAGAAATAAAAAATGATAAACACCAACTGATTAATAAAGAGGCAGGAATTGACATCTTCAGTTATTCTATGGGAGCTTTTCTTGGAGAAATGCTAATGATGATAAATTCAGGAAATTATTTCGATAATTCTAAACTATTTATTTTTTGCGGCGGCCCAACATTAGATCTGATGACTCCCGTTTCAAGAGCAATTATTGATAGCGAAGCTGATTCTGCTTTAAGAAATTATTTTACGAATAATTTTTTGGAAAAAATAAATGGGGATGAAATACTAAGAGATTATTTCCAAAAACACATAGATGAGACTGAATACCTGAAATCATTTATACAATATGAAAATAACCAGAATTTACGGGAAAAAAGATTAAATGAACTAAAGGATCAGATTTCTATACTTGCACTTATAAAAGATAAAGTGATTCCCGCAAACAGTGTCTCCAAAACATTTGAGAAATTTAAAACTAAACTCTCACATATTAAGTATTCAAATTTTGAACACAAATACAGCCATGAAAACCCTTTCCCAGTTTCAGAAAAAGAAAAAGCTATTATTGATCTGAATTTCAAAAACAGCTTTAAGTTAGCCGGAAGTTTTCTTTCCTGAATTAGCCGATTAATCTTCTATGATAGTTTATTTGTCCCAGATGATAATTCAGATGTCCTGATAAATGAATGAGAAAAAACTGTACTTTCATTTTTCCTTTATTTTTAAAGACTTCAACCGGGTAATTTTTCTGCATTTCTTCATCTGTAATCTCCGCGAGCACAGATTTTATAACTTCTATTGTTTTGTTAATTCCCTTCAGTATTTCATCACGGGGAATGTTTTTATTTGAAAATTCTTGTTCTCTTTTCCTTATGTAGCCGTTATTTCCGAGAATTGCACCAATAAAATGATTAAGATTTCCCAGAAGATGGAGTGCAAGATTACCGGCGGAATTTGTGATATCTTTTTTCGTTATCCATAATTTAGATTCATCCGTGTAAAGATTAATCTCATCTTTTAGCCTTAATAAATCCCTTTCAAAGAGTTCGATTATTGAATTTTTCAACATAATTTCACCAAATTGTTAAATGTTGCGCTAAAATAGTTATTTCACATTAAAATCCAATACTAATATTTCATTCTAAAAATACCGGAAACCTTTTTACAATGATTTTTGTTTTAATTAACCACTAGGGCTAAATAGGAATAATACCCTGCACAGTTATACTGGAAAATTAAATTATCCTTTAAAGATACATCTATCATGCAAAACTTAAATTTAAATGCCGTATATAAAGGGGGACTTTATCCACACTCTTCGTTTTTTGCGGAAACGTTGAATATTATTTCCAGCGCTAAAGCAAAAACTTACGAAAGGGTATTTCAAAAAAATAATATTCCCGGGAAAAAACCCCTGTTATGGATTAACAACCCCCAATACTATTTTACTCAATCTGGATTAAACGAAGACGACAGGATAAACTCCAAAAACATAAATGTCTTTGTGACAGGGTGCAATACAGAATGTGCCAATATTTTTGCCCATAAGAAATTTAAGACTTACAAGGCTGCCAAAGAAGCCGTGCTCAAAACAGAAACAAAACACTTCAGCAAAAAGTCCGTCAAAGAATTAATTCGGTACGGTTCAAAAAGAGGTTTTGTACAGGAGGTAAATTTTTCACACGACAACAAGATCAAACTGGAATTATTCAAATCAAGTTGCACACATGGTAAAGAGCCGCAACTAAAATACTTTTTCAACGATCAGTTTCTGCCGGATACCCGCCTTTTTGTATTTACAGAAAAATCCGGAAAGTGGGCGGGTGCAATTTTGACTGCAAAAATAAGTAACGCGCAAATTAGAACTGACCTGCTTCTTAGAAGAAAAGATGCACCAAAAGGCGTAATGGAGTTTCTTATTTATTCAATTTTTAATCAGCTTAAATCCGAAGGGGCAAAGAGCTGGAGTCTTGGCGATGTGCCTTATATCATCTATAACAGTAAAGTCTTTTCAAATGAATTTTTCATTAACTTTGCCGGAAGACGTTTACGTTATGCCTATAATTACCTCGGGCTTTACAATTTCAAAAATAAATTTAATCCTGACTGGTACGATTCATACATCTGCACGAATTCTTCTTTCCCTTTATTATCTCTGTTCAATATTGCAAGGGTAAGCAATCTCACGAAACTTATTTTATTTAAATTCAGAAATATTCCTCTTAAACTCGCCTCATTTTTGTAACAATTACATTCCTCAATTCGTCTTTACAGAAACAGTTGAGGAGCAATGCAAAATTACATCGAAACCAACCATCTGGATTTTTCCTTTGGTAAACTGAAAGTTTTAAACGACCTGAGTATTAATGTTTCGCAGGAAAGCATATATGGTTTTTTAGGTCCTAACGGCGCAGGGAAATCCACTACTATCCGGGCTTTGCTCGGGTTATATAAAACCAAAGAAAATCACGTAAAGATTTTCGGCAAAAGCATTAATAATGAAAATCTATCTATTCTAAAAAGAATTGGAGCACTTGTAGAATCTCCAACATTATATGATCATTTATCCGGATTCGATAACCTGGAAATAACCAGAAAACTACGGGGCATACCCCAAAATAGAACGTCAGAAGCCCTTAAAACTGTAAACCTGCTTCAGGATGCCAGGCGCCCAGTTAAACATTATTCAATGGGAATGAAACAGCGTCTGGGCCTCGCCCTCACAATCATTTCTGAACCGGACTTACTAATACTTGATGAACCGACAAACGGGTTAGACCCTCACGGAATTATTGAAATAAGAGAATTACTGCTATTTCTTAAAAAAGAAAAAGGCACTACAATTTTTATTTCAAGCCATATTCTTAGTGAGATAGAACGAATAGCTTCTCACGTTGGAATAATAAATAAAGGGAAACTTTTGTTCCAGGGCACTCTGGAAGATTTAAGAGAAATTGGTGTGAGCACTGTATATATAGAAACAAGCGAGTTAGAAAAAGGATTAAAATTATTACAAGAAAATAATTTCCCATTAGCAAAGTTGAATAAATCAAATATGATTGAGACGGACATTGAAAACAAAGAAGAGATAAATAAAATTACAAGACTACTTGTAAAAAACGATGTCCCGATTTTCGGAATAAGTAACTCTAAAAAAGATCTGGAACAATTATTTCTTGATATAACAAAAGAGAATTAAAATATGACTTCATCAATTATTACTTTGAAAAATTCAGTTTTTACAGAAATAACAAAACAAAAGAAAACTCTTGCCTTGTGGGGAGCAATTCTTGCACCGTTATTTGTTGTAACTGTAAATTTTTTAATCTTTTTTTCTCACCCTGAATTGCTGGAAAAGGCAGAGACAAACCCATGGCTTAAAATAGCGGGTAATGCAAGCAATATTTACTCAATCTTAATGTTGCCATTACTCATAACTCTGGTCGCATTTATTGTTAACAATGTTGAACACAAAGCTAACGGATGGAAGCATCTCTTTGCTCTTCCTGTAAGCAGGCCCAACATTTACCTTGGTAAAATTATAGTTGCAGCCGGGCTGGTCTTTTTATCTCTCGCTCTTTTCGATGTGTTTTTGATTTTATCCGGTAAGTTGCTGGCTTCACTTCACCCGGAAATACATTTTGAAAACTTCGCTATGAATAATGAAATTATTATAACCAGCATCAAAATTTTTCTGGCTTCGCTGTTTATATTAATGATACAATTTATAATTAGTATAAATTCTAAAAACTTTCTTGTTTCCATCGGTATTGGTGTAGCGGGAACAATTGGAACATCGATGGTGCTGAGCTGGGAACATAGCAACTGGATACCTTACGCTTTGCCAATGTGGGCATCACAGGACTTATACAAAATGGATTTTTCTTTTTTTAAGGAAGTGATTCTTTATAGTATTGCCGGAAGTTCTATAATTTTTGCAATTGGTTTGACTTTTTTAAGAAAGAAAAATATTAATTGAAAAAGCCGCTAATTAAATTATTAGCGGCTTTTAATATTAAATTAAGTATTACCTTATCAAAGATTATCAATTACTTTTTTGAGTTTGTCTCTTACTTCCACTGCAACCGTGCCAAGCGATTCGTTTTGAACTGCCTGCATTGAAGCTATCGGATCAACAGCGGAAACCTCTACCTTGCCATCGCTGTTTTCTTCAACAATAACATTACACGGAAGCATAATACCAATTTTATCTTCTGCCTGTAAAGCCTGGTATGCGAAAGGAGGATTACATGCGCCGAGAATTTTATATTTCTTAAAATCCACATCAAGTTTTTTCTTCAGTGTCTCTTTAACATCGATTTCAGTAAGTACTCCGAAACCCTCTTCTTTCAATTTTGCCGTAACTTTTTCTATTGCAATATCGAAATTTTCATTTATGGTTTTACTAAAATAATAACTCATTTTATTCTCCTTTTTAACTCAATTTTGTTTTCAATGTGATGCGTAGAAATAACTTTGGTTTCATTATTTGCGTAAATACCGGCCATGACTTGCCTGGTATTTACATCAATTTTTCTATTTTCAATATCAGATTCGGATCGGGACATATGTTCAGGTAATATTCTTTTTCTGAAGGAGTGCACACACCGGGGAAATCACCTTTTTTGCCTAGCATATCTGTAATTAACTGAAAATGTAGATGCGGTGGCCAGCCAACATTTACTTTCGGATCTCCAAATTCTGCGATTTTTTGGCCTTTTTTAATTTCCTTTCCTTCAAAAAGTCCATCAAGCGAATTTAAACTTAAATGTCCGTAAAGTGTGTAGAAAACTTCACCATTTAAATTATGTTCTAAAATTATTGTCGGACCGTAATCCCCAAAGGAAGAGTTGTTCTGAAAACTGTGGACTTTTCCGTTTAATGGAGCAAATATTTCTGTGCCAGCCTCCGCGGTTATATCAATACCCAGATGAACAGATCGGTACTCTTCACCGCTTTTAAAAACTTCGCTTCTCTTATAAATAGAGCGACTCTCTGCGTATCCCCCGACACCAACTTCAGCGTTATTTTCCTTTATTTTCTCAAAACTGAAATCTATAAATTTTTGCAGGTCCGAAAAATCCTGTTCTTTCAACTCTTCGTTCGAATCAGAAAAATCAAAAACATAAACGCCCGGACCGTGAAGATCGAAAGGAACCACGCTGGCAAATTGATGTAGGTTTAATTTTTCTATTAGCTTTTGGTTTGAAGTCATCTTGTTGTTATTTTTTTGCCCTGCCCTTCAGACGGGGAATTAATCAAAAATAAGATTTGGGCTTTAGCCCAATCATGTAATTAAGGTGTGGCTAAAACTAAAAAGATCTTGTGTCTCTTTTGTTCCCAGACTTAAAAGTCTGGAGCAATATTTTAAGATTTTTAATCACCTGGTATTTTTACAGGAGCTTTCACGGTTACATCACCCGCGTTTTTAAAATGAAGAACAAATTCTGCAGAAGCTCCCATTTTAAGATCTGCTTTTAAATTCATCACCATTACGTGATAACCGCCCGGTTTAAATTCTAGAGTTGATTTTGAATTTACCGGTATGGCTTTGATCTCCCGCATACCCATCATACCGTCTTTCTTAAAAGTCTCATGCATCTGCACCATTTTTGCCACGCCGGATTTTACAGAAAGTAGTGTGTCTGCTTTATCGGCGTTGTTTTCTATCTTAAAATAAAATGCAGTGTTCATTCCTTTTCCTGCGGGACGAACCCATCCATCTTTTACTTCAAGTTTTCCACTTTGGGAAAAATTAAGCAATGAAATTAAAATCATTAAAATATACATAACTAACCCTTATCTAATTCTATTAATATCTTTTATTAATTCGGTCCTGTTGGCAGTACTTCCTTTATACTCTGCACGAATCTTTCCTTCAGGATCCATAACGCTTATCCTGTCGGTGTGAATAAAAAAGTATGAAGTATCTCCATCTGTTACAGTCGTATCACCGGGAATAGCATATATATTACAATCCTTAAGCAGAGATTTAATTATCTTTTTATTCCCGGTAAGAAATCTAAACTCTTTTGTATTTATTCCTCTTACATCTGCATATTTTTTTAGAACTTCGGGAGAATCTCTATCCGGATCAAAAGAAATATCCACATAAGTTATATCGTCCGCACCCTGTTTCTCCATTTCCTTTTTCACCAGATTAATGTTGTGGGTTGTCATTGGACAAATATCAGGACAGTGGGTATAAATAAACCCAAGGACAACAGTTTTTCCTTTAAAATCACCGGGGAAGTGCACAATTGAACTATCTGCATCTATAAGTGTATAATCTTTCCTGCTCAAATCATGTATTACATCAGGTTTGCTGCTGCACCCTATAAGAAAGAGAGTGAGTAGGATAAAGGTAGAAGAAACTGCAATTTTTATTTTTTTCATTGGAACCCGCCTAATCAATTTATATCAATATCCTTACAAAATTAACACTTTTTATGTTCCAATTTCCCGGATTATTCACCTGGTTCGTAATTCAAAATCGGAGAAAGCCATCTTTCGGCTTCTTCAAGGCTCATTCCTTTTCTTTTATGATAATCCATTACCTGGTCTTTTCCGATTTTTCCCACCGTAAAATATTTTGAGTCGGGGTGTGCAAAATACAAGCCGCTCACGGAAGCTGCGGGATACATTGCGAAGGACTCTGTTAATTTAATCCCGGTGTTTTTCTCTGCGTCCAGTAGACTAAAAATTATGGATTTTTCTGTGTGATCCGGCTGTGCTGGATAACCGGGAGCTGGTCTGATGCCCTGATATTTTTCTTTCACCAGATCTTCATTAGAAAGCTGCCCTTCTGAAGAATAGCGCCAGTATTTTTTTCTTACAAGCTCGTGAAGGTGCTCAGCAAATGCCTCGGCAAGCCTGTCGGCAAGTGCCTTTGTCATAATACTGTTATAGTCATCATGATCTTTATCAAATTTTTCAATCAGTTTTTCTATTCCTATTCCCGCTGTAACTGCAAACGCTCCGATGTAATCTTTTTTTCCCGACTCCTTTGGTGCAACAAAATCTGCAAGAGCAAGATTTGGAAGCCCGTCAGATTTTTGCGTCTGTGTTC
>Ga0209919_1001372_pt1 | contig 11866 bp, 19 predicted proteins | sample SalPon2A_C_D2_MG_FD_185721 | JGI IMG/M metagenome (GOLD analysis project Ga0209919, IMG submission 185721) | Soil microbial communities from South San Francisco under conditions of wetland restoration - Salt Pond MetaG R2A_C_D2_MG (SPAdes)... | ecosystem: Environmental > Terrestrial > Soil >... | reverse complement strand
GCCGTACCGGACATGCTGATTTGCGGCGCGCACTGTACATGCCGGGCCTGGTAGCGCGCAGACACAATCCGGTGCTGCGCGAATTTGGCGACAGGCTGAAAACCAACGGGCTGGCGCCCAAAGCCGTGGTCGGGGCCGTGATGCGCAAACTGGCACATCTCATTTACGGAGTTATCAAATCCGGGGAACCGTTTGATGCAAACTTTTCAGGATTCAGACTTGACTGCCAAGACGGTATCTGACCCCGCTTTTTATGTGCCAGCCGGTGTGCGTTCGCCCGCAGGCGTTGCAGGTTACCGAGCGATTCCAGCGGAACCGGCAAAACGGGAGCGAGCTGGATATCTTTGGCAGCCTCGATTAATTGCGTCAGATTGTCAGTGGTCATTGCGACGGTGATGTCCACGTCCATGGTGGCGCGTTCCACGCCGTGCAGCGATACCGCCAGCCCGCCGATCAGGACGTAATCGACATGGTGGCGGGTGAGGGCGGAAAAAAGCTCCAGATAAAACATGGCGCTAGTCTACCCAATGTCCGGAGTGCGAACAATGTTATGAATTTACCCAAGGTAAAGCACCCGGTCGCGGTCAAGCCGGACGCTACGCTGCGCGCACATGCCGAGCGCGAGGGTTGGCGCGTGCTGGACTGGTAACCCGGGCTAATAGGTCGGCTTGAACACCATCCAGTAGGCACTCATCAGCACCAGCAGCGTGGCCAGCAGGGTGAATATCCGCCACAGGCGTGCCAGTTTCCAGTAACGGGCGGGAATCTCGCCGCCTTCGGCGAATTGCCGCGCTATTCTGTTTTGTGCGATTTGCACCGGTACCAGGATTGCTCCCCAGATCACTCCCACAGTTCGGGGCCAGGTCTAGCTTCGTAGCATAGAACCAGTTTCAGACATCACCGGAAATGAAAGGCCTCTGGATCGGGCGCGCTTTATTCCGTTGTCTACTTGTTCGACATGGAGTACGGGCCTCGTTAGAATCAATCTGTAAATTTGGTATGGGGCTTGACCATGAATACTCAGATATTGGAACAGGCAAGAGGGCTTGCTGTTGACGAGCAAATCGAGTTGGTTGAAGCCATCTGGGATGGCATCGTTAGACGCGATGCCGTACCTCCGTTGAGCGACGCACAAAAAGCCGAGCTTGATCGCCGCCTTGCCGATCACCAGTCCAATCCGGACGATGTGGTTTCCTGGGATGAAGTAAAAGCCGCTGCCCTTGCCAAAATCAGGCAATGAGCCTTCCTGTCACAATTTCACCGTGCCGCCGGTAACCCCGCAATCTGGCAGGCGAGAGCCTGATCCTCCGCTCAGGCTTGCCCCTTCCGGTTGCTTCGATGCGTCTGCGCGGAGGTAATTGATGCTGGCTCGTATACTCGCACTCGTACTCATAGAGAAAATCAATAGGGTCGCCCATTGATTCCATGCGCCAGAAGCGGCGTACCTTGACATCCATCTGTCGTTACGTACACTGTATGTATGATAAAGTTTGAATGGGATTCGGCCAAGGCGGCGGCAAATATCAAGAAGCATGGCATTACTTTCGAGGAAGCCCAATCTGTCTTCTATGATGAGTTTGCCGTTCAGTTTTTCGATGATGACCATTCGTCAAACGAAGAGCGTTTTCTGTTGTTGGGTATGAGCATAGGAGCAAGGCTGCTTCTTGTCTGTCACTGCGAACGGGAGGCGGGGCACGTCATCCGCATCATTTCCGCCCGCAGGGCTACCAGGCGTGAAGGCGCTTTCTATGGAAAGGCAAAATCATGAAAACCGAATACGATCTTACCAAAATGAAGTCTCGCAGGAATCCTTACGCCTCCAAGCTCAAGAAGCCCGTCACTATGCGCCTTTCCGAGGATGTGGTTGTGTATTTCAAGCGCATGGCGGCAGATGCTGGAGTTCCTTATCAGAGCCTGATCAATCTTTATCTACGCGACTGCGTTACGCAACATCGGGAGATACAAATTGTCTGGCCTTCCAAGCCCTGACCCTGCGTTCAAGTTTGCTTCCTTCGGTTTCCGGGAACCCCCACAAGCGGCGGCCCTTTATCCTTATCTTTAGGTATTTTCCATGGCAGACGAATGGATAATTCAAGGCCCGGCGACCCCGTTTCTTCTGGCAAGCATGTAATGCTCGCCCGCATTCTTGCCCTCGTACTCAAGGAATTCCGCGCGCTGCTCAAGGACAAGCGCAGCCGGATGGTGCTGATCGGCCCGCCGCTGATCCAGTTGGTGGTGTTCGGCTATGCCGCCTCCTTCGACCTGAAGAACGTGCCGTTCGCGGTATACAACGAAGACCGCGGTCACGTTGCGCGTGACCTGCTGGCCGACTTCGGCGGTTCGCCGGCGTTCACCGAAGTGGCGCAAATCACGCGCGAAGACGAGATTGCCTCGCTGATCGACAGCAAGCGGGTGTTGATGGTGGTGCACGTGGGGCCGAATTTCAGCGCGAACCTGCTGGCCGGGCGCAGCGGCGTATTGCAGGTCATCGTCGACGGGCGCAATTCCAACACTGCGATGATCGTGGTCAACGATGTGCGCGAGATCGTCAACCGCTACAACCTGCAATGGACGCACGATTACGGCGGCAGTCCGCCGCCGGCGCACGTCGAAACGCGCGCCTGGTTCAACCCCAACCTGGTAAGCCGCTGGTTCTTCCTGCCGGGCATTGTCGGCATCCTCACGCTGCTGGTGACCATGCTGGTCACCGCGCTGTCGGTCGCACGCGAACGCGAGCAGGGCACCTTCGACCAGTTGCTGGTTACGCCGCTGCGTCCGGTGGAAATCCTGATCGGCAAGACCCTGCCCGGCTTCATCATTGGACTGGGCGAGGCCACGGTGATCGTGCTGGCGGCGGTGTTCTGGTTTCAGGTGCCGCTGGTGGGCAGCCTGTTTACGCTATACACCGGCATCTTCCTGTTCCTGCTGTCCGGCGTCGGCGTCGGGCTGATGATCTCCTCGTTCGCGGCAACGCAGCAGCAGGGCCTGCTCGGTGCGTTCATGTTCATGGTGCCCGGCATCATCCTGTCCGGTTTCGCCACGCCGATCCGCAACATGCCGCAGCTGGTGCAGGACATCACGCTGCTCGACCCGCTGCGCTATTTCCTGGTGGTGTTGCGCGGCGTGTTCCTCGAGGGTCTGTCGTTCGATTTGTTGCTCAACCAGTTCTGGCCGATGGCACTGATCGGTATGGTCGCGCTCAGCATCGCCGGCTGGCTGTTCCGCAACCGCATGTACTGATGCGCTCCTTTGCTAAATGCGTTCTGCTCTGCTTTATCGTTGCCGGCTTGGCTGGCTGCGCGACCTCTCCGCAGCTGGCAGGTTTTGACCGCGCGCATGCCGGTACGCCCGTCAAGATGCTGGTGCTGGAAGCGCCGATGACGGTCGATCGCGGCCGGCTGCGTGCAGTACTGGCACCGAACCTCAAGGTGCAAACGGCTGCCGCGGATGAGTCGATAGTCAGCGGCGAGCAACATGCACAGGCCTATGCGCTGGCCGCGATGGAATCCGCGCTGAACGGACGGACAGGATTTTCGGTCCTTGCTCCCGGTGCAGAAAACGGCACGCTGCTCGATAAAATCCGTGCCGACAGTCTGGCGGAGAACATTACCCAGCAGGAGGCGGACCAATTGCATGCAGCAACCGGTGCCGATGCGTTGCTGCGCTTCGATATCACCGACTATGGCATGACGCCCCATGCCTGGCGCAAGGGCTATGTCACGTTCGAGGTTGCCTCAACGCTGGCGATCGCGGGCATCATCGCCTATACCGGCTCTACTGCAGCGCACGCCGCGGCAGGAGCCTATCTGGCGCAGGAAGCTGCCGAGGAAACGGCGGAGGGCTATGCCGGCTTCTGGGCGCTGGATGTGGCCGGCCGGCCGGTCAGGCTGGAAGCGGAACTTGTTCAATTGGAGCCGGTCGCAACAGTCTGGAAATCTGCTGATACCGGAATGTCGGATTTGCACTGGTCACGGCTGACCGGCAAGGTAACTGCTGCCGAACGCAACAGACAGCTGGACCAGGCAACGGACGATGCCGTCCAGGATGTGGTTGCTGATTTGTCCTCGGCAAAGCGCATGTATTGAGGACATTGCCGCACTTAACCTTGAGTTAAGTTTTTTTATTTATCCTGTGCGGAACGGAAGTTGCACTCCACCCTCTAACAGCCAGAACAAAATCCCAGAATACAATTAAGGATTCCGCATGAACGATATGGCCAGGAACGCACTGAGCAAAGTCCCCGAAGTCACGCTGATTTTCTGGATCATCAAGGTACTGGCCACCACGCTGGGCGAAACCGGCGGCGATACGCTATCGATGTCGATGCATCTAGGTTACCTGGTCAGCACCGGGATCTTTGCTGCAATTTTCGCCGTTGCCGTGATGGTGCAGATCACGGCAAAGAAATTCCACCCGGTGATCTACTGGGTCACCATCATTGCCACCACCACGGTCGGCACCACGCTGGCGGATTTCGCCGATCGCTCGCTCGGCATCGGCTACGCCGGCGGTACCACCATCCTGTTCCTGGCGCTGATGGCATCGCTGTTCATCTGGAAGCGCACACTCGGTACGGTGGCCGTGGACAGCGTCAGTTCACCGAAATCGGAGATGTTCTACTGGATCACCATCATGTTTTCACAGACGCTGGGCACCGCGCTCGGCGACTGGGCTGCCGACACCGCCGGCCTTGGCTACAACGGCGGCATGCTGCTGTTCGGCTCGATGCTGGCGATCATTGCAGCAGCCTATTACCGCACGAAAATTTCCCACACTGTGCTGTTCTGGATGGCATTCATTCTGACGCGCCCGCTCGGTGCGGTGGTCGGCGATTTCCTCGACAAGCCGCTGGACCACGGTGGCCTGGCATTGAGTCGTTATGCTGCATCCGCAACGCTGGTAGGGTTGATTGCGTTTTTCATTTTTGCCTTTTCGCACAAACCTGCTGCAAAATTACACTGAGCCGGACGGGTGAGGCCGTTCACTTGTCCGACTCATTCATTGCTACGGTTTTTATTCGAGGCCACGAGGAGATAATGTCATGAAGCTCTACTACAGTCCCGGCGCCTGTTCTCTTTCCCCTCATATTGTCCTGGCCGAAGCCGGCCTTTCCTGCGAGTTCGAGAAAGTCGATCTGTCGTCCAAGCGTACCGAACGCGGTACGGATTATCTGAGCATCAATCCCAAGGGCTATGTGCCTGCCCTCGAGCTGGATGACGGGGAAGTGCTGACCGAGGGTCCGGCCATCACTCAGTACCTGGCCGACCGTGTCCCGGAAAAACAGCTGGCGCCGCCGGCAGGAAGCATGGCGCGTTATCGCCTGCAGGAATGGCTGAACTTCATTTCCACCGAACTGCACAAGAGTTTCTCGCCGTTGTTCAATCCCGCTGCATCGGATGAATGGAAGGCGGCAGTCAAGGAATTGCTCGGCCGGCGCATGGCGGTGATCGCGAAACAACTTGAAGCAAAGAACTTCATTACTGGTGAAACGTTCACCGTGGCGGATGCCTATCTGTTCACGGTGTTGCGCTGGGCGGCATACGTCAAGTTTGATCTGTCGCCGTGGCCGGTGCTGGCCGCCTACATGGAACGGGTTGCGGCGCGTCCGGCTGTGCAGCAGGCGCTGAGGGAAGAGGGACTGATCACTGGCTAATGGCCAGAGCAATGCAGGAGGTGCAATATTGATTGACCATCCATGCAGAATGCGCTTTACTGGAGCCACCTGCCCGCACGGGAATGGCACAACGGGAGGATGATATGGATGATGGGAATTCGGACCAGTTGAACAGGGAGATGCCACTTTCTCCGCATCGCACTGTTTTCCGCATGCTGCTCATCCTGGTGACGTCGATTTTCGTCACCGAGAGTCTGTTGATGCTGCTATACGACCGCTTTGCGCAGCTTCACACCTTTGTCGGGGACTTGCTGGACGGCGTACTGCTGACCATCCTGATTTCCCCCATTCTGTACTATTTCCTGTTCCGCCCGATGCACGCCAACATCGTTGAACTGCACGAGGCAAAAAGGTTGCTGGCTAATCAGCGCGATCATCTCGAAGAAGAAGTACAGCACCGCACTGCGGAACTGGTCGAGCGCAACAAGCAACAGGAAGTGCTGATGCAGGAACTGAAGGATGCCGAAGAAAAATACCGCACCCTGGTCGAGTGCCTCCCCTCCATTACCTACACCATGACGCTCGGCGATGAGGGAAAGATGACCTTTATCAGTCCGCAGATCGAACAACTTGGCTTTCTCGTATCCGACTGGCTGGAGACCATTGATTTTCGTTCCGAACGTATGCACCCGGACGATCGCGAGAGCGTGGAGCGGGCATTTGCGCACAGCCTGGAGACCGGCGAACCGTTCCGCTGCGACTACCGGTTGTTCTCAAGCGACAACAAGGTGCGCTGGTTTCACGATGAAGCCAGCGTGGTTTGCGACTGGGAAGGCAAGCAGTCATACCTGCAGGGCGTCATGCTCGACATCACCGAGAACAAGGCGATGGAGGAAGAACTCGCCGAGCATCGCTACCGTATGGAAAAGAGTGTGGAGCGCCGCACCGAGCTGATGGAGCGGCGCATCAACGTGCTGGAATCCGCCAATGCACGGCTGTGCAGCATGCTCAATGAATACGAGAGCAGGTTGCGCCAGGCCAAGTCGACGCATTTGCCCGAATTGCTGAAGTCAATGGTGGAAGATGCAGTTATCGTGGCGGACCGGAGCGGGCTCGTCACCATGCTCAATCCTGCCGCCATGCACCTGCTCAACCAGGATGATGGAGAGGCGCTGGGCCGTCCGCTGGCCGAGGTGCTGCCGCTTTCCGCAAGCGGCCTGGATATGGCGGAAATGCAGCAGCGCTGCCTTGTCGGCCACGAGAAGGTTCAGCTTGAGCTGGCAACGCTGTTGCGCAAGGAAGGCGGCTCACTGGACGTGTTCGGCTGGTTTGCGCCGGTCGTCAATGCCGACGGAGAAGCGACCAGCCTGCTGGTGTTGCTGCATCCGGCCGTGGCCGACGAAGCCTGCTACTAGAACCCACCTTAAAACTACTGCGCTTGTCAGGTTGCATCCCGGCGGTGCTCGAAATCCGGGGCCGCGTAGCGGTAAATTACACATACACTCCGGTTTGGCTTCGACTAACCTGAAGGTAAGTCTTCGCCGCAACTGCGTTGTCTGCGCTCCGGCGGCACACAACCTGACTGCGCTCGCTACGTTTTTAGATGGATTCTAGATTCTGGGTCTACCACTTTAGTAGTTTCTTTCCCAGCCATAGTCCGAACAAACTCACTGCCAACATCGGCAGGTAATGCCACAGCAGCACGTGGTGGATCGAGTCGTTCACTTCGTGCAGGCGCAGCCACAGCGCGCCGATGCTGAATGCGGACAGCACCGCGATGCTGCCGGCCCACTGGTAGTGCGTGCTGGCGTATTTGCGCATTGCGTAGAACGTCCATGCCCCCGGCAGCAGCGACACCAGGATGATGCTCAGCGTGCACTGCCAGCTATGCACCGGCAGCGGCGCGGGCGGCGAGTCGGCATGCCAGGCGGCCAGCATCAGCAGCACGAACAGCACGAACAGCGCCACCGGCGAATAGGCCAGCGCGGCTTTCTGGTGCATATCGGGGAAAGCCAGCAGCGCCGCGCTGAATGCAGTGGCCAGGAAGATCAGCAGCAGCGCCACCAGCTCGGCGATATACAGCGGATTCTGCAGGGCATGGTCGAGGTCCGGGCGCAGGCCGGAGACGATCAGCGACACCACGAGGTAGGCCGCGCCCGCGCCCACCCACTTCAACGCCAGCGCGAACGGGTGCGGTGCGGGCCGGACCTCGGTCGTGTCCGCCGCCAGCGATTCCACCAGTTGTTCGATGTCTGCCATTACCTTTCCAGTTTCTCTCGTAATACCTTGTAGGCGCGATGCGCCGCCACTTTCACTGCAGATTCCGTCATGCCCAGCTTCTCCGCCGTTTCCTTCGCGGTGTAGCCGTCGTGGTGCATCAGCCGCAGGATGGTTGCCTGCTTCTTGGGAAGCAGTTTTTCCACCTCTCCGCTGATTGATTCGTAACTGATGTCGCTTTCGGTTACATCCTCGTGCAAATTATTTTCCACATCGGCAATGTCCACCGCATGCCGCAACTGGTCGGCGTAGTGCATGCGCAGGTAATCCTGCAGGCGGAATCGCGCAATAGCATACACCCACGGTTTGTAGGGGCGCTCGCCATCGTAGGTGTGGCGCGCCTTGTGGATGGAGATCAGGATTTCCTGCAACACATCCTCCACTTCGCTGTCAAAACTCAGGCGATTCGACAGATACGGCCGCAGCATGCGCGCGGTTTCGCGCAGCAGCTCGGCATAGGCCTGCTTGTCGCCCTGCAGCGACTGGCGCATCAGCGCCTCCAGGTTTGCGGTCTGTTCCGTCATCGCATGTAACTTTTTTTGTACTTGCTCCGAATCAGTGGGTGCACGGGGAATTCATCCCGTGGCAATGATGCCATCTTTTTAAACAATCGACTCACAGGAGATTCAAATGAACAAGATTTCTCATATGTTGCTCGCGCTGTGCCTGGTGACCAGCGGCAGTCTGGTGCTGGCCCAGCGCGCTGCGGCCATGGATGACATGGACAAGGGCTCGATGACCATGGAAAAGGGTAATGGTGCCATGATGGAGAAGGGCACCACGATGAAGAAGGACAGCATGGACAAGGGCATGATGAAGAAAGACACCATGCGCAAGAAAACCCACAAAAAAATGCACAAGAAGGACAAGATGATGAAGAAAGACAAAATGATGAAGCAGGATCGCATGATGAAGCAGGACAAGATGGAGCATGACTCCATGGACAAGATGTAATACCCCCGACGCGGTCGCGGCGTAACCTTTCCGCGGCCGCCCCCGAATTTAAGGACAGGAAGACAACAAGGCAGAAACATCATGGACAGACGCGAATTCATCAAACTGGCGGCAGGCGGAGCAGGCATCTTGTTGATGCCGGGGCTGGCACTACGCGCCTTCGCCGCGGAACAGGTGACCAAATTGACTCATAGCAACGCCGAATGGAAAAAACTGCTCACCCCCGAGCAATATTACATACTGCGCGAGGAGGGCACCGAGCGTCCATTCACCAGCCCACTCCTGCATGAAGCGCGGGCTGGTGTGTTCGTTTGCGTCGCCTGCGGCCTCGAGCTGTTCCCGTCCAAATACAAGTTCGACAGCGGCACCGGCTGGCCCAGCTTCTACGACGTGATTCCGGGCCACGTCGAAACCAGGAAGGACTTTGCGCTGATCCTGCCGCGCACCGAGTACCACTGCGCGCGTTGCGGCGGCCACCACGGCCACGTATTCCACGACGGCCCCAAACCCACCGGCCTGCGCTACTGCAACAACGGCGCAGCGCTGCGCTTCATTCCGGGGATAGGCTAGTCGTCCTGCGGCGGGAATTTCTGGCAGCTCTGGCGCAGGAACGCCATCTGCCGGTTGAAGTTGCGGCAGCCGCCGCACATCATTAGGTGCAGTTTCAGTCCCAGTCTCTGGGTCGTGCCAAGTTTCTTGTCCAGTCCCAGCGACATCAGCGCCGTAGCTTGTTTACAGTTCAGCATTCCCGTTCTCCGCATTAAACCAGCGCTCGTCCAGGCACAGTCTCAGTCCCATCCGTGCGCGGTGCAGTATTACCCAACAATTAGTCTGGCTGATTGCCAATTCCTTACAGATTTCTTCCGTTTCCAGTCCCAGCATCTCGCGCATCATGAAAATCCGCGCGGTATTTTCCGGCAGGCGCGTCAGGCACAGTTCGAATATCTGCCAGAACTGCTGGTTGGAAAAACTGCCTTCCGGATTGCCCCAGCCCGCGGGCCGCGCATCGTGTTGCCAGAAGCCTCTTTCGTTGAACAACTCGTCATAGGCATCCTCCGGGATCTCATCCGGGGCTGCAACAGCGGTGGGCATGCGCGCATGTTCGCGGATGATGTCGACGATCTTGTTCTTGAGAATGGCGAACACCCAGGTCTTGAGTTTGCTGCGTTTGTCGAACTGCGCCTTGCCGCTGAATGCCGCAGTCATCGCTTCCTGTACTGCATCCTCGGCGGCGGCCTCGTCGCGCAGTTGCAGGCGCGCGAACTTGAGCATGTCGCGGCGCAACGCGACCAGGTCGTCGTCGGGGTTGGGTGAAGCTGCGGATGGGCTTTCCATTTTTACAGCATAGCAATTTTCGGGAAGGATGTAAGGATTTCCATGCGGGTACGACCAACGGTTAGAGAGAAGGAAACTTCTCCCGGGGCTGGATGATTTTAATGGACGTATTTTTCAAGGAGATTGAAATGTCATTGATGTGCTCGATGGAAGGATGCAAGCAGAAACAGGGTATGTGCATACACGAAAAAATGATGCTGGGCATGATGGTTGCCATAGCGGTGGCCGTCGCCGTCTGGTGGCTGCAGACCCATTGAGGCAGGGCCTGCGAAAAAATATCGTGCCGGCTGTAAGGAATCCGGAGTTTGTCCGACTAACAATCGGAGACGTATTCTCCATAACCGTTAACCAATGAAAGGAATTGTCATGAACAACCGTAAAGTTATCTCCGCCGCAATCGGCAGCCTGCTGGTGCTGGGTATGTCTGCCAGCCCGGCATTCGCCGCCGACAAAGTGAAAATGGAAAAATGCTTCGGCATTGCCAAGGCCGGCAAGAACGACTGCTCCAGCAACAAGAGTGCGCACGCCTGCGCCGGGCAGGCCACGAAAAACAACGACCCGATGGATTTCGTCGCCGTGCCCAAGGGTACCTGCGACAAGATCGCCGGCGGCCACCTGATGAAAAGCAGCATGATGAAGAAGATGTAAGGCGATGACTGCGGGCAAAGCATTACCGTGCACCGCAGGCATCGGCCTGCGGGCGCCGCATTACCGGGAAGTGCTGGAAACACAGCCTGAGATCGATTGGGTGGAGGCGCACAGCGAGAACTTCTTTGGTGGCGGCGCTCCATTGCACACCCTGCTCAAGGTGCGCGAGCATTACCCTGTTAGCCTGCACGGCGTGGGCTTGGGGCTGGCATCGAGTTTCCCCCTCGACTGGCAGCACCTGTCCGCATTGCGCAGCCTGTGCGATGCGGTGCAGCCCGCCGCGGTGTCCGAGCATCTGTGCTGGAATATGGCACCGGATAAAACCGGAAATGGCCCCATGGTGATCAACGACCTGCTGCCGTTTCCCTATACCGAGGCCGCGCTGGCGCGCGTGGCGATCCGCATCGACCAGGTGCAGGAAAAACTCGGCCGCCAACTGCTGGTGGAAAATCTTTCCAGCTATCTGTCGTTCCCGCACAGCGAAATGAGCGAGGGCGAATTCCTTGCCGAACTGGTTAGCAGCACCGGCTGCGGCATCCTTTTCGACGTGGAGAACCTGTATGTGAACACGCGCAACCTCGGCGTGGATGCGGCGGCATTCATCGACGCCATTCCTGCCGCTGCGGTGCAGGAATACCACCTCGCCGGCTACAGCGTCAGGGACGGCTGCCTGGTGGATACCCACGACCATCCGGTGTATCCGGAAGTATGGGAACTGTACGAATACGCGCTGCGGCAGATCGGCCCGCGCCCCACGCTGATCGAATGGGACAGCGACCTGCCGTCGCTGCCGGTGCTGATGGGCGAGGCGGCAAAAGCGCAACAACGGATGGAGGAATGCCATGCCTGCATCGCATGACGACCTGACCGGACTGGCCCTCGCCATCGTGCGCGGCGACGAAACGCAACTGCACATAGCCTCGGGCTACGCTAATTATCCGGCTGCCGTTGCGCTTGAGGTCTATCGCAACAATTACCGCGGCAACCTGCACGATGCGCTGGCCGGCGCCTATCCCGTTATCGAACAACTGGTGGGCG
>Ga0209919_1001368_pt1 | contig 11875 bp, 8 predicted proteins | sample SalPon2A_C_D2_MG_FD_185721 | JGI IMG/M metagenome (GOLD analysis project Ga0209919, IMG submission 185721) | Soil microbial communities from South San Francisco under conditions of wetland restoration - Salt Pond MetaG R2A_C_D2_MG (SPAdes)... | ecosystem: Environmental > Terrestrial > Soil >... | reverse complement strand
TTATCGTATTTCACCAGATCGAAGCCTGCGCCGCGTATCAGTTTGGCAAAACGCTCCTGATCCGGAAAACGGCGGATCGATTCCACCAGATACTGATAGGACTCGCGATCACCGGTTACCTTCTCGCCCAGCAGCGGAATCACGTTAAAGGAATAGGCATCATAGATCACATCAAGGCCCGGCAGCACAGGACGCGAGAATTCCAGGCACATGAACTGGCCGCCCGGCCTGAGTACCCGGTAAAACTCCGCCAGCCCCGCTTCAATATCGAGAAAGTTGCGGATGCCGAAGGCAATGGTCACGCAATCAAAACTGTTGTCGGCAAAGGCGAGTTTCGTGCCGTCCGACTGAATACAATCCGCCCTGCCGGGAAGCAGGCCCGCATCGATAATCCGCCTGGCGCCTTCTGCCAGCATCGGCCCGTTCAGGTCGGTCAGCACCACGCGGCCCGATGGCCCCATCTTGTTCGCCAGGCCGATGGCCACATCGCCGGAACCCGCCGCCACGTCAAGCACCCGGCTACCGGCCCCGATAGCGGCCCTGGCAAACATGCTGCGCTTCCACAGCCGGTGCATGCCGCCGCTCATCAGGTCATTCATAATGTCATACTGGCTGGCAACCGACGAGAACACGCCCATCACGCGCTTCACCTTTTCAGCGCCGCTGACGGTCTCGTAGCCGAAATGGGTCGCGCCGGCTTCGTCGTTTCTGATCGTGGGTTCGTTGCTCGAATGTGTCATGGGTTGCGCATCGTAGCAGGCGATTCCCCTCTATCCAATAACCGCGCTGTTCATGGGGCCTTGATTCCGCCTGCCGGAAGCGCACAAGGAAGCGAAAACAGTGGACAAACTGTGGATAAACGGTGCATCAATTGTGCATGCCAAAACACCACCATTAGTGTGAATGAAAAACTTGACACCCAAGATGTAGTGTCTAATCTAGCGGCCATACGTTGTGCCTGACAGTGGATTCCGGGCAGGACGCAGCATTGGGGAGGAAACCGCATGAGCGCAACCACACAGGTCAAGAGCATCGCTGCCATCGACAAGACACCGCACAGCAATGCCGCCGACATCGAATTTCAGCCGGCCTCGCTGGATATCTGGGACAAGAAATATCGCCTGAAGGACAAATTCAATCTGGCCGTCGATGCCGATATCCAGGCCACCTATGACCGCGTGGCCACGGCCCTGGCCCAGGTGGAAGACGAGGACAAACGCGAGTTCTGGCACAATCGTTTTGTCTGGGCGCTGGCCAATGGCGCCATCCCTGCCGGTCGCATCATGTCCAATGCGGGTGCGGAAGCGCACAAGCCCGCCACCTCGACCATCAACTGCACCGTCTCCGGCACCATCCCCGACTCGATGGACGGCATCCTGTCCATGGTGCACGAGGCCGGCCTGACCCTGAAAGCGGGCTGCGGCATCGGCTATGAATTCTCCACGCTGCGTCCGAAGGGCGCCTATGTAAGCGGTGCCGGCGCCTATACCTCCGGACCCATGTCATTCATGGATATCTACGACAAGATGTGCTTCACCGTCTCCTCCGCGGGCGGCCGTCGCGGCGCCCAGATGGGCACCTTCGATATCTCGCATCCGGACATCACCGAGTTCATCCGCGCCAAGCGCGAAAACGGCCGCCTGCGCCAGTTCAACCTGTCCTGCCTGATCACGCGCGATTTTATGGAAGCGGTCAAGCATGACGCCGACTGGGATCTGGTGTTCCCGGCCAGCCGCACCGAGTTTGATGACGAGGAAACCCGCATCGTATTCAAGCATGTCGCCAATCCGCCCAAGGATGCGATTTATGATGATCACGGCCTGGTCGCCTGCCGCGTGTACAAGACCATGAAGGCACAGCGCCTGTGGGATGTCATCATGGCCTCGACCTACGATTATGCCGAGCCGGGCTTCATCCTGATCGATGAAGTCAACACCATGAACAACAACTGGTTCTGCGAGGAAGTGCGCGCCACCAACCCGTGCGGCGAGCAGCCCCTGCCGCCCTACGGCGCCTGCCTGCTGGGCTCGGTAAACCTGACCAAATTCGTGCGCGATCCGTTCACGGATCAGGCCCGCTTCGACTGGGACACCTATCGCGAGGTGGTCTCCGTGTTCACCCGCATGCTCGATAACGTGGTGGATATTAACGGCCTGCCGCTGGAGAAGCAGCGCGACGAGATTCTGAGCAAGCGCCGCCACGGCATGGGCTTCCTGGGCCTCGGTTCGGCCCTTACCATGCTGCGCACGCCTTACGGCTCGCCCGCATCGCTCGAGTTCACCGAGCAGATCGCCTACGAAATGGCCAAAACCGGCTTCAAGGTCGGGCTCGAACTGGCCGAGGAGAAAGGTGCGGCCCCTGCACTGGACAGGGATTACGAAGTCACCGCCGCCATGCTGGCCAAGCGTCCTGAAATGGCCGCCGACGGCATCAAGGTCGGTGATCATATCAAGGGCCGCGTGCTGTGGGCCAAATATTCCCGCTACATGCAGAAGTTCGCCGCCACCGGCAATCCGGAGGATGCCGCACTGCTCAAGGCGCTGATCGAGAAGGGCAGCCGCTTCACGCATCATTCCTCGATTGCCCCGACCGGCACCATCTCGCTGAGCCTGGCCAACAATGCCTCCAACGGCATCGAGCCATCGTTCGCGCATCATTATGCCCGCAACGTCATCCGCGAGGGCAAGAAGTCGAAGGAAAAGGTGGATGTCTTCTCCTTCGAACTGCTGGCCTACCGCGAGCTGATCAACGCCGATGCCATGCCGTTCGGCACCGATGAAGCCAGCAAGCTGCCGGAGTATTTCATCAGCGCCGATGAAGTCACCCCGAAGCAGCACGTCGATATCCAGGCCGCAGCCCAGCGCTGGGTGGATTCATCCATCTCCAAGACCGCCAATGTGCCGACCGATTTCCCGTATGAGGATTTCAAGGATATCTACCTGTATGCCTATGAGCAGGGCCTTAAGGGGTGCACCACCTTCCGCTTCAACCCGGAAGCGTTCCAGGGCGTGCTGGTCAAGGAAGAGGATCTGGCCAACACCACCTACCGCTTCAAGCTTGAGGATGGCAGCGAGGTGAGCCTGAAGGGCAACGAGGAAGTGGAATACGACGGCGAAATACATTCCGCCGCCAACCTCTACGATGCCCTGAAAGAAGGGTATTACGGTAAGTTCTGATGCCCGCACCTCACAATATTGTATGGCCGGAATTGCGATTCCCGCCCATCAATTTGTGGGTTATGGCAGCGATGCCCGGGGTTGTTGAACAGCCCCGTTCACATCGGAAGCAGCGCCCGGTGTTCTCCGCCACTCAAACGTCCGGAGAAAAAATTGCGCTGCACCATTTGAGTATCAGCCATGGACGGCGCGACATTCGCATGCAGATGCAGCGGCTGTTGACGTCACGACAGGAGGGTTGATATGGACGGACACTGGTTCGAAGCGCATAAGCCGTCGTGGGAACACCTGGAAGAGATGTTCGACGATTTTATTGAAGGAAGGCCGGTGACTGATACGGCCGACCGCGACAACGAGCGGGGATCAGGCTCCGGCCCCTTCGCCGAGAAGACCGGAACCGACAACAACTAGATAAAGACGGATTCGCGCCGAATTCGCAGGAGAAAAAAATGGCAATTCAGATTGAAAAGAAGATCACCGGCTTTGCAGTCGTAAAACCCGAAGACGAGAAGGCGAAGGAAAGCAATGTCACCCACATTGCCCCGCTGCTGGAACGCGACGATGTCCTTGAAGGCTCCACCTACAAGATCAAGACACCGCATTCCGAGCATGCGCTCTACATCACCATGAACGATGTGGTGATCAATGCCGGCACCCCGGATGAACATCGCCGCCCGTTCGAGATCTTCATCAACTCCAAGAACATGGAGCACTTCATGTGGATTGTGGCGCTCACCCGCGTTATTTCCGCCATCTTCCGCAAGGGCGGCGATGTCAATTTCCTCGTGGAAGAGCTGAAGGCCGTGTTCGATCCGATGGGCGGCTACTACAAGAAGGGCGGCAAATACATGCCGTCGATCGTTGCCGAGATCGGCGAGGTGATCCAGCAGCATCTGGTGTCCATCGGCATGATGGAAGGCCAGCTGTCCACGCCGGAGCTTGAAGCCAAGCGCCGTGAAGCGACAGAGAAACTCGGCGCCGATGTCGTTGCCAAGGGCAACCTGTGCGACAAGTGCGGCGCCATGGCCGTCATCCGCCTCGACAACTGCAACACCTGCCTGGAGTGCGGCGACTCCAAGTGCGGCTGATATAGGGTAATTTATAACTCAGGTGTGGGATTGTCCGAAGGAAAGTATCGTGGTCACTTATCTTGCCCTTGTGGCTCATCATTCAAACTCCGACATTGTCATGGAAATTCACTAAGAGAATTGATGTCATTCCTATCTAAAGAAGATTCTTACTTGGAGATCAGGAATATACTAAACAGTCTATCTGCGACAGAGGTCCGCTCGATCAGCAGACAAGAAATTCCCCAACGATTTATTAATGAGATCAAAAAAACAGTTGAGGTATGAATCCCCAAAGTCATTCGATCAAGGGGCATGAGTCAGCTATCAACTTCTCTACTGGAGACACTAATATTTCCGTCAATGGCCACCCGGGATTGATCAGTCGCGATCCAGATCGGAGGCCGCGTGGCGTTCGGGCTGCTGTTCGTCGGGCTCGCCCCAGGTCCGGTTGACCATACGCCCGCGAATCACTGCCGGGCGGGCCGCAATCTGCCCGGCCCAGCGCAACAGGTGAGTGTACTCCTGCACCTGCAGGAACTCCGCTGCCTCGTACAGCTCGCCGAGCACGAGTTGCCCGTACCACGGCCAGATGGCTATATCGGCGATGCTATACTCATCTCCGGCAATGTAGTCCCGCGTCGCCAGCTGCTGATCCAGAACATCCATCTGCCGCTTGACCTCCATGGCATAGCGATCGATGGCGTATTCGAACTTTTCCGGGGCATAGGCATAGAAGTGGCCGAAGCCACCGCCCAGGAAGGGCGCGCTTGCCATCTGCCAGAACAGCCAGCACATGCACTCGGTACGCGCCGCCGGATCGTCGGGCAGAAAGGCGCCGAACTTGCCGGCCAGGTAGTGCAGGATGGCACCGGATTCGAATACCCGCACGGGCTGCGGGCCGCTCTGGTCGAGCAGGGCCGGAATCTTCGAGTTCGGGTTGAGGGCCACAAAGCCGCTGCCGAACTGGTCTCCCTCCTCGATGCGGATGAGCCAGGCATCGTATTCGGCCCCCTCGTGCCCGAGAGCCAGCAACTCCTCCAGCATGATGCTCGCCTTCATGCCGTTGGGCGTGGCCAGTGAATACAGCTGCAAGGGATGCTTCCCCCGGGGCAATTCCTTGTCATGTGTAGCTCCCGCAGTGGGGCGGTTGATGTTAGCAAACTTGCCGCCGTTGCCGGGCTTCCAGGCCCACACCTTCGGCGGTGAATAGCTGGTATCACTCATGGCAAAAACTCCTGGCGAAATAATCGTTGAGGCCCGCACCCGATCAAGCAGACCCGATAGAGGGAGCACGTTACTTGTCTCCCCATCCCGAAGCAAAATTCGATGCATGAATTGCCGCTCACACCATCCGGTGGCTACTGCGCTAGCAGGCGGGACGTGCAAATGCGGATTCAGTCGCTAGGGTCCGCCGCCCTGAACAACACCCGAACAAGGAGCAAGCATGACCCCTGACGACCTGAGCATTGATTATGAAGAGAACGGCATCCTGACCACCAAACAGACCGACAAGGTGATCCTGAGCAAGGGCGCCTGGGTGACAATCATGTTCAAATATCAGAACTGGGATGCAGCAGCCAATGCCTACGGCGAAGATAAATACACCATCCGCCGCTTCCAGAAGCGCAATGGCGAATATGTGCCGCGTTCGAAATTCAACATCACCAATGCCAGGCAGGCCGGTCTGATTGTGGAAACCCTGCAGAAATGGACCAAATAACCCTTCTTTAAATACCCTGCTTTCAGGCCCCGACGGCAGGCCCGTCGGTCGCCATTTGTAACGCTTTTGCTATCCGAAAGTGCAAGCCTACAGCGAGACTTGCTCCTGGCCGGACTTATGAAGCGCCTCTTGGCCTTCTCCAATCTTTACAACCGCATCCGCTTTCAGCGAGTCAGGCATCTGATGGGTGATAAAAAGCATCGTCACCTTGCCCTTGAGCTGGTTCACCGTGGCGGCGAACACCTCGGCCGTGCCCGCATCGAGACTGCTGGTGGCTTCATCAAAGAGCAGGATTTTCGGATGTTTTAAGAGGGCCCGTGCAATGGCCAGCCGCTGCTTCTGCCCACCGGATAATCCCACGCCGCGCTCGCCGATTTCGGTCTGGTATCCTTCCGGCAACGCCTCGATGGCATCGTGGATCTCGGCCTGTTTGCAGGCCTGCACCACCTGGGCAAAGTTGGCATGCGGATTGGCCAGAATCAGGTTGTCGTAGATGGTGCCAGAGAAGAGCACGGTCTCTTGCGGCACGACACCGAAATACTGGCGCAATTCGTTGGCGGAAAAGTTTCGAATATCCCGCCCGTCAATCTGGATATGGCCATCACCGGGCATATAGAAGCCCTGCAACAGCTTGGTCAGTGTACTCTTTCCGGATCCGGACGGACCCATGATGGCAACGCACTGCCCCGGCTCGACACGCATATTAAAATTGCGATACAGATATGGCAGTTGATCCGAATAACGGAAACTGACATCGGCGAATTCGATTTTACCTTTGCCGCCACCTTCGCGCGATGGCAGCAGCGAGTAGGGCTCCTGAGGAGCATCCATGACATCGCCCAGACGTTTCACGGCAATATCCGCCTGCTGGAACTGCTGCCATAGGCCCACGATGCGCAGCACCGGTTGCGACAGGCGTCCTGCAAACATCTGGAATGCCACCAGCATGCCGATGGTGAAATCGTCCGTCGTCATCACCAGCCAGGCGCCGATACAGAGGATAAGCAGGGTCAACAACTGTTCCAGAGTGTTAGCCGCGACGTTATAGCTGTTCGAAAGCTGGCGGGCGTTGAAGCCGGCTTCGAGGTAGCCTGCCAGATAATCGCTGTAGCGTGACGTCACCTGCGGCTCCATCTGCAGCGACTTCACTGTTTCCATGCCGGACATGTACTCGGTGGCATAGGCCTGGTTGCGGGCGCCGAGCATAAACTGCTGGTTCAGGCGTTTTCGTAACAACGGTGTGATCGCCAGGCTCAACACTGCGATAACCAGAAGGATGCCTACTGCAACCAGCGTAAGCATCCAGCTGTAATAAAACATGATGGCCAGGAAAATGAACAGGAACGGAATATCCAGCACCAGCGTCACTGCCGCGCCACTGAGAAACTCGCGAATACTCTCGATTCCCTGCAGGCGGGCCACCAGGGTGCCCGTGGGTCGATGCTCGAAATAGCGTACGGGCAGCCGGAAGATATGCGAAAACACATGCGACCCCAGCACCGCATCGATCCGGTTGCCGGTGTGGTTGACCAGGTACTGGCGTACCCAGCTCATCACGGCATTGAAGACCATGAACATGACCATGCCGATGCCGATCACGATCAGGGTGCTTTGCGTGTGATGCACGATGACTTTATCGATCACGACCTGGGTGAACAGCGGTGTGGCCAGCGCGATCAGCTGAATGGCCAGCGAGGCGAGCAGAATATCGCGCCAGATTTTCCGGTGCTTCAATAGCTCGGGTACAAACCAGCTGAATCCGAATGGCTTCTTTTCCTCGTCGACCTCTTTGCCTTTGGGCGGTGAAAAGCGCAGCAGATGACCGGCAAACGATTTGCCGAACTCCTCAAGGGCCAACGTCTTGGGTTGCTGGTCGCCGCGCTCGAAATAGACGACGTTGCCATCCTCGGCCTTGACCAGAAGCAGGATCCTGCCGACAGCCTCCTCTTCACCCTCCTCAGGCTTGAGCAACGCGAATACAGGCGCCCGCAGGTTGAGCCTGGTAACATCCCTGACCTTTTTCCAGCGACTCTTCATGCCAAGGCTGTGCAGGATCTGCTGCAACGATGTCGTATTGTAGGGAGGAGGAAACTGGCGTAGCGCTATCTCGCCGGAAAACGGAACACGCTGTACCTGACAGGCACACTGCAAGGCCCAGAGCAATTCCTCCCCCTCTACAGGCCAGGCGCTCTTCTTGCCTTCATCGTTTACATAGACCGGCCGGCTCATCGCTCGCGTCCGGCTTCAAAGACGGTTTTCTGCACCGGCGACAGCAGGTACTCGATCACACTACGGCTGCCTAAATGAATCTCGGCCGAAACCTGCATGCCCGGCGTCAGCGCATAATGCTTCCCGGTATGGCTCTCCAGTTCATTCCCCTGCAACGAGATCATGGCGCGGTAGCCCTGCAGACCGGTTCGCATTGCCTCTTCCTGATCGATCGCATCCGGGCTGATCTGATCCACCTTGCCCTCCAGCATGCCGTATTTCTGGAAGGAGTAGGCGGTCACCTTGACCCGCGCATGCTGGCCGGCCCGAACAAATCCGGCATCGACCTGGCTGACCCATACTTCCGCCTCAAGCGGATCGCCCCTGGGCACGAGGGTCATCAACACAGCACCGGGCGAAACCACCGTGCCCGGCGTAGGCGTGGCGATATCTTTCACAAAGCCATCCTGAGGAGCCCTGATCTCCAGCAGGTCTTGCCGATGCGATTGTTTTTCCGCCTCCTGCTTCAGCTTCTGGTATTCGCTTTCAGCGGCAACACGCTCGTTCTGCAGTTCCTTGCGATACGAGGAGGTGATTTGCGCAATCTGCCGGTCGGCCTGCGCAATCGCTGCTTTCAGGCTCTTCACAGTATGCTGCTGCGCCCGGAGATCCTGCTCTCTTTCGATGAGCTCGCGCTCCTTATCCTTGGCCGAAAGCGCTGAAACATAGCCTTTCCCGACCAGCTTCCCGAACGCCTCGCTCTGCTGGCGGTAGACCGGCAGGGTTTCTTTCAGCTTCTTTTCAATGGCAATGGCGCCCTGCAGATCCTGTTCGGCCTTGGCATGCGTTGCCCGCGCCGCCTCCAGGTCGTCCAGGTATGCCTGCCTGTGTGCTTTGTATTGCTCCTGAACCTGCGCAAACAGCTGTTCGGGATCATCCTTCGCCTGTGCTATGTCCTTATTTTCGAGCTCGGCATCGATGCGCCTGAGCTGCAGGGCCCGCATTCGCAGTTCATTTTCCAGCGTACGGCTATCGGCCTCGGAAAAAATGGCATCCATTCTGGCCACGACCTGCCCCTCCCCGACCTCATCCCCTTCCTGTACCAGCAATTCCTTGACGATACCCGCATCGGCCGCCTGCACGACCTTCAGCGCGCTTTTCGGCACCAGCTTGCCATGTGCCTCGGCAATGACGTCGAGGCGCCCGAGCAACGTCCACAGCAACAGGAAGAGCAGCAACGCCAGCAACGTCCACAGCACAGCCCTCGGCATCGGCGAAGGGGCCTGCTTTTGAAGCCTGAGGATATCCGGATCGAAGTCGTATTCGTCCGACGCCAGCAACTTCTGCTTCCACTCCCCCCAATTCATCATTCACCTTCCGGTTATTATTGCAGGCGCATACCCTGCGGATTGCTTCCGAACTTTTTGTCGTCCAGAACATTCTGGATGGCCGAAGCGCCCATCAGGTCGAGCGTGCCGGTCAGCGCATACTGTCCTGCTACCGCGCCACCGATCGCATCCGCGTCGTCGTTGCTGTGCTCCAGATGCCGGTCCAGACGGGCATTGCTCAGCGACCAGCTATCGCTGCTGCCGCTCTCGTCGAACTGCTCGACCAGGTTGCCGAAATCGATCACCTGCACATTGGCCCGCAGCTTCGTAGCACCTTCGGAATCATGTCTGCCGTGCTTCGTGCTTTCCGAAATGATTTGCAGACGTTCCACGCTCTGATTGTCGGCCGAGGCATACCAGTCCCGGAACGTGATGCTCTCCATGCCTCCGATCTCAAGTACCAGATCGTTCGCCTGCTGACGCAAAGCCAGTGACTCGAAATCGATGCCGCCGCCCAGTGAGACGGTGTTCTCCGCATCCGTGCCGGAAGTCACCGTATCGGCACCATCACCAAGATTGAAAGCGATGACATTCGAACCGGCACCGGTGTGAATCACATCATTGCCCGTACCACCAATCAGCATATCGCTGCCTGCACCACCATAGAGGGTATCAGCGCCGGCACCGCCATCCAGCAGGTTACCGGACACACGACGGCGTTCCTTATCGGACTTGTCACGCTCGCCCTTGCCATCGTGGTGATCGCCCTCGTGTTCATCCTCGTGTTCATCCTCGTCGTCATCCTCGCAGCACTCAGACTCTGCCAGCAACGGAGCTCCGCCGAGCTGCGACAGATCCAGCGGCTCCCCGGCGATCAGGATGTCGTTTCCTTCGCCGCCGGACAGGATATCGATACCCGAGCCGCCCACGAGCACATCACGGCCGCCCAGGCCGGAAAGCACATCGTTATCCCCAAAGCCGTAAATCACGTCGCGCAATCCGCTGCCCGTCAGCACATCCTCTTCGCAGGTTCCCTTGATCAGGTCGGCCACATCCAGATGGAAATCGGAGAAGGCCGAAGCGCCGTGCGGGTCGGTTGCTGTTACCCGGATATCCCAGATACCCGCAGCCGAACCGTCCGGCATATCGCTCGTGAAGGTCTGCGTGGCCGCATCGAACTGCAGCCATTCTGGCAGCGGCTCGCCGTTGGCCAGGCTGGCGCTGTAGCCCAGCACATCGCCCTGATCGATGTCGGTAAAAGCATCGGCCGGCAGTTGATAGCTGAACGGCACATCCTCGAACGCTTCCTGATCGGCCAGCGGCACATTCACCACCGGCGCATCGTTGCTGCCGGTGATGGAGACGGTCAGCGTCGACGGAGTCTGCGCGATACCGTCGGTGGCGAGGTAGTCGAAGGTTTCGGTGACCACCTGACCCTCGGCCAGCGACTGCACGCCCTGCGAGGCGTTATCCAGCGCATAGATGTAGGAGCCGTCGGCGTTCAGGGTCAGCGTGCCGAAGCTGCCCTTGAAGGTGCCGGCATTGGCGACGGAAAGCACCGTGCCCTGGTCCACGTCGCTATCGTTGGCCAGCACATTGCCGGTGGCCGTGATGGTGACGTCTTCCTGTACAGCAGCAACGTCGGCAGCAACAACCGGAGCGTCGTTGGTACCGGTGATCGACACCGTCAGCGTCGAAGGCGTGGCGACGATGCCGTCGGTGGCCTGGTAAGCGAAGGCCTCGGTGACCATCTGGCCCTCGGCCAGCGACTGCACGCCCATGGAAGCGTTATCCAACGCATAAACATACGAGCCATCGGCGTTGAGCGTCAGTGTGCCGTAAGTACCAACGAAGGTACCGGCATTAGCCACGCTCAGCACATCACCCTGATCAATGTCGTGGTCATTAGACAAGACGTTGCCGGTTGCGGTCAGAGATACATCTTCCTGAACCGCCGCAACATCGGCTGTCACGATTGGCGCATCATTGGTACCGGTGATGCTTACAGTCAGAGTTGAAGGCGTGGAAGCAAGACCATCGGTTGCCTGATAATCGAAAGCCTCGGTGACCACCTGACCTTCGGCCAGGGACTGCACTCCCATAGAAGCGTTATCGAGCGCATAGTTGTAGCTGCCATCCGCGTTCAGAGTCAACGTACCGTAGGCGCCTGCAAAGACACCGGCATTGGCCACGCTGAGCACGGTGCCCTGATCAACATCACTGTCGTTGGACAGCACATTGCCGGTCACAGAAAGAACAACGTCTTCCTGCACCGCACCGAAGTCCGGTGCTACGACAGGGGCGTCATTCGTGCCCGTAATGGTCATGGTGACAGTAGCCGTACTCGTTGCACCCGCCGAGTCGACGATGGTG
>Ga0209919_1001366_pt1 | contig 11883 bp, 10 predicted proteins | sample SalPon2A_C_D2_MG_FD_185721 | JGI IMG/M metagenome (GOLD analysis project Ga0209919, IMG submission 185721) | Soil microbial communities from South San Francisco under conditions of wetland restoration - Salt Pond MetaG R2A_C_D2_MG (SPAdes)... | ecosystem: Environmental > Terrestrial > Soil >... | reverse complement strand
CAGATGAATGATCTCAGCCTGTACGCCTTGCGCCATGAAATAGTCCGTTGCCAGCCGGTCGTATTTGGTGGCGACGCGGATGCGGCTGCCGCGTTCGGGGGTTCCTGCCTCCACCAGCGACTTCGGTCCACAGACGCAAAGTCGGCAGCGCCCGATATTCAAATCCAGCGGTTCGTATACATGGGGTTTCGATTCCAGAAGGGAATCACGTCCGGCAATGCCCATGTCGGCAGCGCCCTGTTCGACATACGTGCATACATCCGCTGCACGTATGATCAGGAATCGAACCGCGCCGCCGTCAGCTGCATGACCATCGACCATGAGTTTACGTGTACTGAGCACATCTTCCTTTGCCGTGATGCCGGCACGTTCCAGCAGCGGCAGTGTTTGCTCGAGAATCCTGCCTTTGGACAGGGCAATCGTTAATGGTTGATCAGGCATTCAGCTTGGCTCCCTGCATCCAGTTTTCGCTTACGCTGTGACGCATGATATTGGCGCCCAGTTTTCCAAGCTTCTCTTCAATGCGTTCATATCCGCGGTCAATGTGATATACACGGGCAACCGTGGTTGCGCCTTCAGCAGCGAGGCCTGCCAGCACCAGGGATGCGGATGCGCGCAAATCCGTGGCCATAACCGGCGCCCCGGAAAGGTTTTCGACGCCATTTACGACGGCCGTGTTGCCATCCAGCCTGATGACCGCACCCATGCGCGCCAGTTCCTGCACATGCATGAACCTGTTTTCGAAAATACTCTCGTGCACGACGCTGGTTCCTTCTGCGAGTGTCATCATGGCCATGAATTGCGCCTGCAGATCTGTCGGGAAGCCGGGGTGGGGGCGGGTGTGAATATCGACAGCATGCAGTCGCCCATTGGCCTTGCAGCGGATGTAATTTTCACCTGTTTCCACAGTGGCACCTGCGTCCTGAACCCTGGCCAGAAACGCATCAAGCATGCCCGGGTCGGTATCCGTAACGGTGACATCGCCACCGGTAATCAAGCCTGCAGCAAGGTAAGTGGCTGTTTCAATGCGGTCAGCAATGCTGGTGATGTCGCCTCCTTCAAGGCGGCTTACACCCTGAATGCGAATGCTGTCACTACCGTCGCCTTCGATTCGGGCGCCCAGGTTGCGCAGCGATTCGGCAAGATTGACGATTTCCGGCTCACGTGCCGCGTTGTCAAGTACGGTTTCTCCATTGGCCAACGTGGCTGCCATCATCAGGTTTTCAGTGCCGGTCACGGTGACCTGATCAAAAACGATGTGTGCGCCCTTAAGGCCGGAAGCTGCTTTTGCGACAATATCGCCCTGTTCCACAGCAATGCTCGCGCCCATGGCTTCAAGGCCCTTCAGGTGCATGTCGATCGGGCGTGCGCCGATAGCACAGCCGCCTGGAAGGCTGACTCTTGCCATGCCGAATCTGGCCAGCAAGGGGCCGAGAACAATCGCCGACGCGCGCATCGTTTTGACCAGATCATAGGGCGCTTCGGGTTTTGTGGCTGGTCGCGTATCGACATGCAGACATTGCTGGTCGTCATAGGCAACATCGGCTCCCTGCCAGGCAAGCAGGGTCATCATGGTAGAGATGTCCTGCAGATGCGGTATGCGCTGGTAGCGAACCGGGCCATCCACAAGAATTGAGGCGGCTAACAGAGGCAGGGCCGCATTTTTTGCGCCACTGGCCTCTATACTGCCCTTGAGCGGAGTGCCGCCCTGAATGATTATTTTGTCCATATCCGTCCCTGTTGCACCATCGCGCGCACGCTAACGGTTGCTGGCTGCTGGAACAATGTTTGCGATAGGCTGGATTCGGTTTGATTTTCCCCTTTGCAGGCACCCGGCCAGGTTGGTTTCGCAGTAATGGCTGACAGTTCCATTCCGGCAGCTATGATTGGGCGCCATGTCTGTTTATACCGAGCTTTCCCATAGTGATATAGTAACGATTCTGGCCGATTACAGTCTGGGTGATCTGCATGCCTATGAAGGGATTGCTGCTGGCATCGAAAACAGCAATTTTTTTATTGAAACCGATGTGGGCCGCTTTGTCCTTACTGTTTTTGAGCGCATGCAGGCTGAGGATCTGCCTTATTTTATGCGCCTGATGCGGCATCTTGCCAGCCACGGGTTGCCTTGTCCGGATGTGCAGCCACGTCTTGACGGCGATCTGCTTTTTTCGCTATCCCCACCGGATGGGGAAAAGAAGGGCTGTATTGTGTCATGTCTGCAGGGGAAAACGCTGGAGATGCTTAATCCGGCTCAGCTGAGGGCGTCAGGCTATGCACTTGCAGCACTGCACATGGCCGGAGCGGATTTTCCTGAGAGACGGGAGAATCCGACGGGTATGGCATGGTTGTCAGAGACTGTCGCCACGGTCGGCGAAAAAACCGGCCAGCATTATGGCGAACAGGCGCTTTTCCTGTTGCACGCGGAACTCGAGCGTCAGCAGGCCCGGGCCACAGTAAAACTGCCGGAGGGGGTCATTCATGGTGATCTGTTCTGTGACAACATCCTTTTCGAAGGTGATGCAGTTGCCGGTCTGATTGACTTTTACTATGCCCATAATGCGCCATACGTCATGGACATTGCCATTTCTCTAAACGCACAGGCCGTTCTTCTGGATGGAAACGACAATGCGCGCATGCAGGCTTTCCTGGATGGTTATCAGGCAGCGCGCAGATTGAGTGAGGGAGAGCTGCAAGCGTTACCGGATATGCTTTGTCTGGCGGCCCTCAGGTTCTGGGTTTCCCGCTTGTACGACGCCTTGTTTCCCCGTGGTGGCGCCATGACCCAGACCAAGGATCCGGAAGAATACCGCAAGAAGCTGCTTTTTCACCGGGCATCCTGAACCGTATTCCCATTTCGTTGCCTTCAAACAGGGCGCATACCTTGCCGGATATTTGCGGGGCAGGTCAATTATAAAGCCAGAATACAATGCCTTGAAGGTCGGGTTTTATGCCGGTTGATTATAGCATTGATGCGGAGCATGTCGTTCAAGGATTCCCATGCCTGGCGGCAGCGTTTGCCCTCGCGACGATTGAAATATACGGCTGTCGCTTATTCGAGTCGATAAACAGAGGTGCCTGAGACCAGATCATGCAGACTCTGGCGCTCACGGGTCATCAGCATGGCCAGTAGCGAAAATGCTGGTATCAGCGCTGAAATGAAAAACAGCAAGTGGCCGGTATCCCGGTGCATCATATACAAAACCGTCATGCCCAGCGCGACCCATGTCAGCATCATGCCGGCAAAACGGGCGGATCCCGCCATCAGGCTCAGCGGGTCGCCGGAATGATTCATGGCAACCTGAAGCTTCCACGGTCGCATGCCGGTGGTGGCGCCGCCCTTGACCCAGAAGCCGACAAAATAGGCATAGGCAATGGTTGAAATCAAAAGTCCTTTGATCCACTGATCAATGGGCCCAAGCATATGCTCGGCCATGGTTACCGGAATAAATGCCAGAAACAGCAGGCCGAGCAGGATCAGGGCGTCATAGCAGCTGGCCAGAAGGCGAATGCTGATGCCCGCCTTTACTGCTTTAGGACGTGGTGTTTCAGCCATTCGACCCTCCCGTATAAACTCCAGCTGATGATGAACAGGCCGCATAATGCCAGCACGACCGATGCGCCCGAAGGCCAGTCATAAGCATACGACCAGAGCAGGCCGGCCAGTGTGCCTGTGAGTGAAAACAAAACCGACATCACCCACAGGCCGAATAAGGATCTTCCCCAGAACCAGGCGCAGGCAGCGGGCAGTATCATCAGCCCGGCGGTCAACACAATGCCGGCAAGCTTGACGCACAGGATCACCGTAAGGCCGACGATACCGTAAAGCAGAAGTCTGAGGGGAGTTACAGGCAGACCCGAGGCAGCGGCTGTTACGCTGTCGAATGCGATGCTCCACCAGCTCCGCGCAGCGAGCATCAGCACGGCAAGAATGATGCCGCCAAGAAGACGCAGCCAGCTTACTTCCTCCGGGGTAATGGTCAGGATATTGCCGAACAGGAGTCCGAAAAGATCGACCCGTGCACTCGGCGCTAAGGATACAAGAATGATGCCGAGCGCCATGCTGCCAGCGAACAGTATACCGGTACCTGCATCCTCACTGATGCCCTGACTGCGTGGCATCAGTGCCAGCAGCAGTGCGATAAGTACCGCAAATCCGGATGCGGCCGGCAACAGCGGCAGCGAGAGGGTAAGGGCCAGTCCCATGCCGGCCAGGGAGGCGTGAGATACGCCAACGGTAAGGAAGGAGAGGCGATGAGCCATGATCATGACCGACATCGAGGCAGTGACCAGTGCAATCAGGAAAGCCGGTTGCAGGCTTTCGCGCATGACGGCGCTGGCAAAAAACTGCTGCAGAAAGTCAGTCATGCTGTGTACCGCCCGGCCCGCAGCCTATACAGCCTGAATCATGGCTCATGATGCGGATGTGTTCACCGTACATGGCTTTCCAGATGCTCTCGGGGATTTGTTCGCCGCGCATGGCATGGTGGTGAATGCGCTGGTTCAGGCAGGCGACGGAATCAACATGACTGCTGATGGCTGCAATATCATGTTCCACCATGATGACGCTCATTCCGGTAAGGTCGCACTGCTGCCGCAGCAGCTGGAAAAGTTTGTCCTGCCGGGCGCTATCCAGCGCCGCCGAAGGTTCGTCCAGCAGCAGCAGGCGGGGTTTGCTTACCAGCGCACGGGCAATTCTGGCGCGCTGGCGCTGGCCGCCGGATAATTGGCGAAAATCAGCATCGGCAAGATGCTGCATATCAGTCATTGCCAAGGCATCCATGACCGGTTCGTCGGGCAATCTCCGCCAGCGGATCGGGTTGGCGAAATCGGGTAGTCCCATGGCGACAACATCGCGCACACGCATCGGCAGGCGAGGCTGGCGCTCCTGCAACTGGTTTAAAAAGCCTACCTGTTTGAGGAGTGCGCGTCGGTTATAGCGGCGCAGGCACTGTCCAAAAAGGTCGATATGTCCCGAATCAGGCGCCTTTAGTCCTGCAATGATGTTAAGGAGCGTACTTTTGCCCGCGCCATTTGGACCGACAATGCCGAGGAAATGGCCTGTATCCAGTGACAGGTTGATGTTTTCAAGGATCGGCCTTCCGACAGACCCGAGTCCGATATTCGACAACTGTACGACGGGCGCGTTCACTTGTTAATCTGTTCCAGATTGCGCGTCATCAGGTCATCCCAGCTTTCACCGCAATACCCGAGCGGATCAAAAGTCACGCGCATCGGTGGCGTGTTCGCATGCTGGGCAAGCCAGTCGAGGGGGCGCGAGCTGTGCGCCAGATCAGCCACCAGCCACGTGTCCGGATGCAGATTCAGGCTTCTCAGGGCCTGCTCGAGCTGTTTTGGTCCGCTTTCATGGCCATGGTGCTCAGATTCGAGCACGGCAAGGACCGGGATATTCAGGTCCTGCATCAGAGGCAGCCATGAAGGGTGCTGCATGATTACCGATTTGGTATTGGCCAGAGCCTGTTGCCACTGCCGGCCAAGCAAGGCTGCTTTGGAAGTTGCCTGTGAAAGATGATGTTCAATCGCAGCTGTATGGTCGGGATATAACTTTTTTAGGGCTTCGCTCAATCGAGGGAGTGCTTCCTGCACCTGTCCTGGGCTTAGCCAGCCATGGCTTGTGTCAGGCCACAGATCCAGGGTGTTGCTATGACTGGGCGGAATCGGCCAGCCGCCATCATCCCTGGAGGCCCGGATCAGGAGCCTGCTTTGTTTGAGTGATTCAATGCTGCGTGGCTGCAGCTGAAAGTCATGCGGGTCAGCCCCACTTTTAAGTAAACAGATACTGGAGATGTCCGGATCAAGCATCTTCACCAGGCCGGCGAGTGGCGGCAGTGTCACTGCAATATCAGCGGCCCTGGCTGGAAGGGTCGTTCCGAGAAGGGTGAAAACAGCAGTGCAGCAGGCAAATATCCTGCCCCAAAAGACTGAATTGCTGGCATCATCCCCGAAAAATTGCAGGATGTCGGGAATTCGTCTTCTTGTTAAAAAACGTCTATGCTTGTCTGTTGTTGAGGTGAGATGAAGCTTGAAACAAGCCATGAACTTCGAATGCATGCTGCCAATGCTAGGGAGCAGTGGGGATTCAGGCAATGTAGAAATATATCGATCATGTCGGTGTTCGGGAGGGTTATAAGGTGTTGATGTTATGATTTCGCCAGAATATTTCAGCTTTCGATGGAGCTGGTATCGTCCGATTCTGAACAGGGGCGAGAATCCGGCTGATCGCTGTCGCGTTGAATCCCGGCGCTTGCCGATCCGGGTGTCCGGGCAGGATGCTGGCGAGTATATCCCTTACGCCGTTCATTCAGAGATAGATCAGAAAATATCCACATCACTGCGCCGGCTGCAGGAATATGCCATACGTTACATGGTAAAGGGAGACAAGGTTTCGGCTCATCAGTTGCCGACGATGGATGCTCATGCCCGTGCCATGACGGGATATTTGCGGAAACAGTTTCCTCACCTCCCCATGCGATTACTGCATCACTGGTGCGCTGATGAAAAAGGCGCGCCCGCGCTGTTGAGCGTTTGGCAAGGTCTTTGGGGGCAAGGCTGGAAACAGGATCAGCTTGATGTGGCGCCCTGGGTGCCGGCAGTCAATGTGCTTATCTTGCGTCTGATGCGGCAGGGAATTGCTGCTTTGCCATCTGAAGAAGAAGCTACAACAGGCCACGTCATGCTTTGCGTGGTTGGCGGGCTGTATGTCTGGGCGTTACAGGAATTTTTGAAAAAATATCTTGAGGGCGTGGTTGAGGTTACCCGGATTGCGAGCTACGAATCCATGATGCTTCCCTCAACCCCGATGGCATTTCTGCGCGAGCAACCCGATGATTCACTGCTTGGCGATGACAGGAATGTTATTCGGGCATATGGCCTGGAAGCCGATATTGTGCCTCGCATGCGCCAGTTAAGAGAGAAGGTGGGCCCGAAAAACGAGGGTGGCATTCTGGCGTTGCTGGCCAGAGATAAACTGGGCGAACATCTGTTGAGGCGTACCTGGGCCCGGCTGTCCTTGTGGCAGCTGGCTGTGGAGAGCGGTTATGGCGGCTGGATGGAATACGTGCTGCAGGCCAAGAAGCTGGATCAACTGCTTGGCGGCCAGGTTCTTCTGGAAGGAAATGCACTGGATTCCCTGAAAAACTTTCGTGATAAGCCCCTTGCTGCGTGGCTGCTGGCCCAGATGAAAGGTGGCCGCGATGCAAAATTGGCTGGCGAACCCTGGCTGCGTGATGATATCACGCTGAATGCCTTTCGGGTTTTCGAAGAGGATGTGCGGGTTGAAATCAGGCGCCGTAAGGTAGAGAAAACATGGCTGGACAGAAGGTCGGAATTGGCACCCAAGGCGAGAGGCGGCGAAGCCGACAAGATATTCGAACAGGCCTACCAGGACGGGGAACTGGTATTTATTCAGCCGGATGTCAATCGATCACTGCACAGCGGCAAATCGCTGGCTCTCAGGCAAGGCTGCCTGCGGGTTGAATGGTCGGACTATCTGGCCGGGATGCTTTCCTTGCATGGTTCGGCCTCTGCCAATTTTATCGAACAACGTTTTCTGGCCGGAGTGCTGAATGTCCTGGAACAGCAGGATAATCTGTTTGTTGATGAATGCTCATCATCCGGTTGCCTGCTGCGCGGATCTGTTGTGTCGCTGGTGCAGGCGGGTGTGGCTCTACGTTCCCAGCTGCGCGAATGGTATATGGAAATCTCGGATAATGATGAAGCCAGCATGCCATCCCTGTCGATGTGTGTGGCCATGATTGGTGAGTGGATGTTTGCCAAGATGAATCACGCCAAGCTGGGCGAGTGCAAGATTGCCTTTGCGCTGGCCGTCCCGCAGGCGGATGCCGGTGTGTCGAGGGATTGCGGCGTGGGGCGGTTGATTGCCTACCGGGATTATAATGCGGGGCTTAAGCCTTTGGGCGGGGTGCGCGTAGAGACAGTGGATTCCGGCACTGGCCAGAGCGTGAACGTCCTCTACAACAACGGTCTTGCGATGACCTCTCCGGTAGTTTCGGAGCTGGTTTCAGTGCTGTCCAACAAGGCCAGTATAAGGGAATTGCGGCTTGAAGCGCGCCAGACATCAGGTGTGCTGGATGGTTACAGGCTGCCACAGGGTGGATTGAATCTTGTCGTAATTCAGATGCGTGGCGAAGATACTGCTCCGCTTCTGCTTGTCCGCGCCGGCAAGCCTTGTCTCGGTGGTGTGGATGTGGATGTATTCGAACTTCTGGATGCGGAGTCCAGGGTGGCAAGAAGAATTATTGACCATGGCCTCCCCCATTGGGGGCGTTGATTGACGTTTCCATATGCCGGATTCGGCCAAACCTGGCTGGAGCATCATTCATCTAAAAGCTTACCCCGACGACTTGCCGTAGCCTGGTCCGGTGGCGCGGATTCAACGGCCTTGCTGCTGGCGCTGAAAGCTGCCGGATATCAGGTCTCGGCCTGGCATATTGACCATGCCTGGCGAGAAAACTCCGCCAAACAGGCTAAAGAATTAGCTGGAGTTGCTCATGCCTGGGGCATTCCTTTTGTGTCTTGTCGGCTGCAGCTATCGTCCTCGTCTAATCTTGAGGCAACATCCCGCCATGCCCGATATGCCCAGTTTGCCGTCTGGGCGGAAGAGTACGGACTCGACTGCCTGTGCCTTGGTCATCAGATGGACGATCAGGCTGAAACTGTCTGCATGCGGTTGTTGCAGGGCGCAGGTCCTGGTGGCTGTCGTGGTATCAGTCGAGAGCGACAGTTGGGGAGTTTGCACATCGTACGCCCCCTGTTGCATGTTCCCGGACAGGAGTTGCGGCAGGCTCTAGAGGATATCGGTGTCGCGTGGCTTGAAGATCCGACCAACCAGGACTCAAGGTTTCGGCGAAACTTTGTTCGTCATCGCTTGTTTCATGCTATGCGAGAGACCAAAGTGTCGCCTGAGAGTCTTTTCCTGCGCTGGCAGAAACAGGCTGAAATTCTGACCGGGAGACTGGATGCGGAGGCCGATGCCATGATCGCTGCTGCCGCTGGAGAGGAACTGTTGGCTCAGCCCGGCCTGGTACGGGTCGGCTGGCAGGACTGGTTGCAGACTACGCAGCCGGTGCGCGCCAGAGCCCTGCAGAAGATGATGGCTATGTTGCTTGGACAGGGCGTCACACCAGGTCGACGACACATCATGCTGGCGGAAGCATGGACGCAGCATAGCGGGTTGGGAGGGCTTGATCTTTCACGTTGTCGTTTGCAAAGACGTAGCAGATTCTTGCATCTGGAGGTTATGCATGCAGGTTTGCGAGGCTGAGGGATCGAGAGCTGCTTCATGAATTATTCATGTTGAGTCATCCAGTTTAAGCCAGTCAGGTTGTTTGGGTGATTGGGTTTTACAGGGTTATTTGACCGGCTTGTGTGCGGAATTTGTTTTGAACTAATACGAAGAGGATACATATACGATGGGTAAGAATGTTCTGTTGTGGCTGGTGATTGGTCTGACCATGATGAGTCTTTTTAATATGTTTTCGTCGCCGATGGCAAAGGGCGAGAAAATGGCTTATTCCACCTTTATTGAAAAGGTTGATAAAGGTATGGTGGACACTGCCACAATCAAGGACAATCAGGTTGTTGGCCAGTTTCGGGATACCAGCGGAGAATTGAAGAATTTTGACGTGACCGTTCCCGACGATCCGAATCTGTACAAACGCTTGCTGGATCAGCATGTGATGGTCAACGTGAAGGAAAAAGAGGAAGTGCCGTTCTTTCTTTCCGTGCTGATCTCATGGTTCCCGATGCTGTTGCTGATTGCCGTGTGGGTGTTTTTCATGCGCCAGATGCAAGGTGGAGGGAAGGGCGGGGCGATGTCCTTTGGCAAGAGCCGGGCCAAGCTGCTCAACGAAAACACCAATCGGATCACATTTGAAGATGTGGCCGGCTGTGATGAAGCCAAACAGGAAGTCACCGAGGTGATCGAATTCCTGAGGGATCCATCAAAATTTACACGTCTGGGTGGTAAAATTCCCAAGGGCGTGTTGCTGGTTGGGCCTCCGGGAACCGGTAAAACCCTGCTTGCACGTGCCATAGCCGGTGAAGCCGAGGTGCCTTTCTTCTCGATTTCCGGCTCCGATTTTGTCGAAATGTTTGTCGGTGTCGGCGCTTCCCGCGTGCGCGACATGTTCGAACAGGCCAAGAAAAGCGCCCCTTGCATTATCTTTGTGGATGAAATCGATGCCATGGGCCGTCATCGCGGCGCTGGCATCGGTGGTGGCAATGATGAGCGTGAGCAGACACTCAACCAGATGCTCGTCGAAATGGATGGGTTTGAGTCCAATGAGGGCGTCATTCTGGTGGCTGCGACCAATCGGCCGGATGTGCTTGATCCGGCTCTGCTGCGTCCCGGTCGTTTTGACCGTCAGGTTGTGGTTCCAAGGCCGGATCTGCTTGGGCGCGAACAGATCTTGAAGGTGCATATGCGCAAGGTTCCCTTGGGCAGCGATGTCGATGTCAAGGTGCTGGCGCGCGGCACACCTGGGTTTTCAGGGGCCGATCTTGCCAACCTTGTCAATGAAGCTGCTTTGAACGCGGCTCGTTACGATCGTGACAAGGTGGCAGGTGCAGATTTTGAATCAGCCAAAGACAAGGTCATGATGGGCACCGAGCGCCGTTCGATGATTATCTCCGACGAGCAGAAGAAGACCACAGCTTACCATGAGGCTGGCCATGTGCTGGTTGCCAAGCATCTGAAAACGGCCGACCCCGTGCATAAGGTCAGTATCATTCCTCGTGGCCAGGCGCTGGGTGTAACCATGCAACTGCCATTGGAAGATCGGTTCAATCATGACCGTGATTATCTGCGCGATCAGATTGCCATCATGATGGGTGGCCGGTTGGGGGAAGAGTTGGTGCTCAAGCAAATGACTACCGGTGCATCCAATGATTTTGAGCGCGCAACGCAGCTTGCCCGTAACATGGTGACCCAGTGGGGTATGAGCGATGAGCTTGGGCCCATGGTATACGGTGAACGCGAGCATGAACCGTTCCTTGGCCGGGAGATTACCCGTCAGACCAATATTTCCGAGGAAACCGCACGCAAGATTGATACTGTCGTACGTAAGATGGTGGATGATAACTATGCCCGGGCCAAAGATATTCTGGTCAAACATATGGATCAGCTGCATCTGCTGGCGCAGGCGTTGATTAAATATGAGACCCTCGACGGCATGGAGATCGATCGGATCATGGAAGGAAAGGAGTTGCATCGCGATGATGCGGTGCCGCCGTCGGCTGCCAAACAAGCGCCTGAAGAGCCATCAGCGAAGGTTGATATTGGAGATTCTGATGCCAAGTCTGCCGGCGATGAGGCTGAGCAGATTCACTGATGTCTTCACGCTGGCACCGCCCGGAACATGGCGATGCATGGATAATGGGGGTGCTGAATTGCACCCCCGATTCGTTTTCCGATGGTGGTTCTCATGCCGATGTGGCGGCTGCAGTTACGCATGGCATGATGATGTGGGAGCAGGGAGCGAAAATTATCGACGTCGGGGGCGAGTCCACGCGTCCCGGTGCCAGTCCTGTGCCTCTTGATGAAGAGCTTGCCCGTGTATTGCCTGTCGTGCAGGCGCTGGCTGAAGCAGGAATCGCAGTTTCCATCGATACCATGAAAGCCGAGGTGATGCGTCAGTGCATCCGGGCAGGCGCGTGCCTGGTAAATGATGTCAGCGCTCTACGTCACGATTCTGAAAGCATGGCAGTGGTTGCTGAGACGGGCGCAGATGTCTGTCTGATGCATATGCAGGGAACCCCTGAAATGATGCAGCAGCAGCCAAGATACGATGATGTGGTGTCTGAAGTTATGGCTTTTTTTGAATCCCGTATCAACGCGTGCCTGAG
>Ga0209919_1001364_pt1 | contig 11893 bp, 11 predicted proteins | sample SalPon2A_C_D2_MG_FD_185721 | JGI IMG/M metagenome (GOLD analysis project Ga0209919, IMG submission 185721) | Soil microbial communities from South San Francisco under conditions of wetland restoration - Salt Pond MetaG R2A_C_D2_MG (SPAdes)... | ecosystem: Environmental > Terrestrial > Soil >... | reverse complement strand
TTCAACGCCAAAGATATGGCCAATGCTCGAGACCAGGCAGAGACCGGTCGAGGTGACCACGAAATAAACATAGGTTGAGATCAAGACGCCCCAGGCGAGTTCGCGATTTACGTTGTAATAGACATGGTGACCACCGACCGTCGCCATCAGCCCGGCGATGGAGCCTGCCAGCATCAGCAGACCGAAAATCAAGACAATCACGAAATACCTGTTGCTGCCGGATTTCATCCGACTGACGACTTGTCTTTCCAGGCCATTTAGGGTCAGCCCACCTGAGTTTGAGTTTGGGGACATGGTTCCAATCCTTTCCATTTCAGAGATTTAAATGCACTGCAGGGGAAAACCCAGTGCGACCATTAATTTCTCTCCGGATGTGGAGAGCGAGTTAACTTATCAGTTCTCATGTTCAACATGGCAGGCATGCGCGTATTGGCCAGCAGGCAATGGGGGCTACCACTCTCGGTTGCCGCTACGGCTTCGGGAAGATCGCCGCGTTGCCAGGCCAGCAGGGCTCCGGCTGCGGACCCGGAAGCGCCAAGATGAATACGGACTCCGGATGCCTTGAGGATGCGGAAAGCCTTCGGGCCGATTTCTCCGGTTAGAACATGGGTTGTACCAAGTTGCACCAGGGTCTGAGCTGTCAGCTTGCCGGCACCCTGTGACGCATTGCGGTTTTGACTGTTGTCGATGATCGACCAGGCATCTTCTTCAAGATGGTAAAGCAGTATCCAGTAGGCACGGCCGAGTCGTTCATCGATTGAGCAGTCTGCGGTCGGTCCGCAGGAGGTGATCGCTATTTTCACGGCGAACTCCTTTCGCTAGCCCCGTTTGGCGAGCAGGGCAGAGGTAGTCGTGCTTGCTTCGTTAATGACAGCATCTGAGCAAGGGGCATTAAGCCAATTGCTGATTAGTTCATCGGGCTCCAGTCCGGCGACCTTGTGGTGCCAGAGCCCAGCCTCCTCAAGCTCGGTCAGCCAGTGGCCAGCGTTGTCCGTGGAAAGGACACCGCTGACCAGCTGACTTGTCAACCATCCGGAAAAGCTCTGTCCGGAGTTCCTGGGTTTGGATTCAAGCTGCATGTTTGTGATTGCCCCGGTGTTCAGGTCAACGTCGGCAATAAAGAACAGTTGGGACAGACCTTGTCTGGGGTCAATCAACATTCCGTAATAGGGCACTGCAACTCGCATCCTGGTTGGCTCCTAACCTTGACCGTTGCTCAGCTGAAAAGTCGAGAAGCGATGTAGGCGACCAGCGGCCAGCCGACGAGGACTGCGGTGACCATGGCGGTGAGGCCAAGCACGGTCATCAGACAGAACAGGCCAGACATTGGCAAATCGATTCGTTTCAGTTCTTTGCACTGCCAAATTTTGAGTCGTCATGATGTGTCTCCTATTCACTGTCTTGAGTTAAAGAGTTGCCGGTTCAACTCTGCTTTTGCACGCGTAAGTGGTTGCTCTCACCCGGACCGTTTCTCAGACGAAAAGTCGAGAAGCGATGTAGGCGACCAGTGGCCAGGCAACGAGGACCGCGGTGACCATGGCGGTGAGGCCAAGTACAACCATCAAGAAGAACAGCCAGACGTTGGCAAGTCGATTCGTTTCAGTTTTTTGTTGTGCCAAGTTTTGAGTCGTCATGATGTGTCTCCTTTTCTGCCAAGTGTTTGAGCTGTTGGTTCAACTCTTCATTTGCACACTAAAGAATCCACGATCCATGCCGAATGTTGGAAAAATAAAATTAAAATAAATTATATAAGTAATATCAATAAGTTATAAATTTGTTGACTGTGATTGAAGAGGTGGTTTTCAGGAGGGCGCCACCGTTGCATTTGCAACAGCCTAGGGCTGCGCGGGCTGCAAAATTAGGAAAAACCAATAAAAAGCGAATTTTCCGAAAGGCCGGCTGGGCACGCAAATACTGAAAACAACTGCGCTATTGGGCGGGCATTATATTTGAAATATTTAATTGTTGCAACTTAATGTTGCGCGGAGGTGATGTTGCACTGTCTGCAACACTTAGTGCATGTCGATGTTGAAACGTTTCATCCAGCGCCATAAGGTTGTACGATCGACGCCGAGTTCCTTGGCGACCTGGGTTCGATTTCCCTCATGACGGTTGAGAATTTCCAGCAGCACTGACTTGGAGATGTTCTGTCTCGGGCGGATATCGACATGATGAGCCTGGAGATGGGCTTGAAAGCCTTCCGGGAGGTGCTCAGGGCCTATTTCGCCACTGCGGCAGAGAATGACCATCTGTTCAAGCAGGTTGAGAAGTTCTCTGACGTTACCGGGGTAGTCGTGATGCAGCAACATCTGCATCACGGCAGGAGAGAGGCCACGGATTTTTTTTCCGTAGCTCTGGTTGAGGCGGTTGAGGGTGATGTCGATGAGGAGCGGGATGTCCTCGTGCCGGTCGCGAAGCGGCGGTATCGATAGGGCGACGACGTTGATCCGAAAATAAAGGTCGCGCCGGAAGGTACCCTCTTCAACCATCTGTTCTATATTTCGGTGGGTCGCTGTGATGAACCTGACATCTGCTTTCTGCGGCTGCTTGGCACCGAGTGGCTGAAATTCCTTGTATTCCAGCACACGCAACAGCTTGACCTGTAGGGCAAGTGGCAAGTCACCGATTTCATCAAGAAACAAGGTGCCGCCCTGGGCCATTTCGAGCCGGCCTGGCCGGTTTTCGACGGCTCCGGTGTATGCACCGCGCTTGGCCCCAAAAATTTCCGCTTCCAGGAGAGGTTCCGGCAGGGCTCCGCAGTTAATCACGACCAGCGGTCCTTTGTGGCGCGGGCTCAATTCATGGATGGCCCGGGAAAAAAGCTCTTTGCCTGTCCCGCTTTCACCGTGGATCAGAACCGTGGCGTCGCTGGCTGAGATGTCAGGCAGGACATCAAACAGGCGCAGCATATTCGGTGCTCGACTGATCAGGCCGTGGAAGGAATATTTGTTTTCGATTTCTTGTTTAAGGGAGACGATGAGCGAAAGATCGCGGAAGACTTCTACGCCACCGATTGCGTCGCCCTCAGCATTACGAAGCACCGAAGCGCTGATTGAGATAGGGATTTTTCGACGTTCCTTGTTGAAGATATCAAATTCACGGTTAGTCACCGAGCGGTTGGTCGCGAGGGCCTCTTTGATCGGGCAGTCTGAAAGACAGACCGATGAATTGAATATTTTGTGGCAGGGCTGGCCGATCGCCTCAGCTTTGGTAAAACCAGTGATTTCCTCGGCCGCGCGATTAAAGTGGGTAATCCGCATCTCAGCATCGACCGTGAAGAGACCATCGGCAACGGAGTCGAGAACTGTATCGAGATTTTCTTGATACTCACAGATTGCTGATTTTAACGGCATACTCCAGACCTTGCTACAAAACCCCACCGTCAAAGCCATGGATATGTGTGTGGCGGCGAGCTGCTAAACCATTTGATATGTCTAATAAAGTACCGCCAGGGCGTTGCGATTGCAACATAATAATTATGAATTTGTTAATGATGCGGATTGGCGGTTCGTGCTGGCGCGCATCATTGGTTGGCATGGTTTGTTGTCACAAAATTTACAGTTGCTATGACTTGCACAACAAGCTCTATATAGGTTCAGCTCTAATAGAATCGGGGTGCCGAAACTAACAAAGGCATGCCAGGTGGCATGCCTTTGTTAGTTTGATACGTAGAGACGTGATTAGTGAGCGGCGGCGCCGGCCAGTTTGAGCACGTCAGCGGTGAACGGGTTGGCAAACAGGATGATCATGGCAACAACGAAAACGTAGATTGCCAGGGACTCGATCATGGCCAGACCGATCATCATGGTGGTGAGGATCTTACCGGAAGCGCCGGGATTGCGGGCAACGCCCTCAACGGCACTCTTAATCGCCAGACCCTGACCGATACCGGTACCGAAAGAACCGAGACCCATGCCGATACCGGCAGCAAGCATACACCATGCAAAAAATTCCATGTTACTTCTCCTTCTACAAATATGAGGTTTATTGTTCCTAAATGGATTAGGACTAGTCTTCGCCGCAGCGAAAGTGAATTAGTGTGCCTCTTCCAACGCGCCAGCAATGTAGATCATCGCCAGCAGCGTAAAGACAAAGGTCTGAATAAAGGCGACCAGCACGCCCATGAGCATCATCGGTACCGGCATCAGGATCGGCACGAGAGCAATGAAAATCATCAGCACGATTTCATGGCCGTACATGTTGCCGAACAAACGCAGGGAAAGCGACAAGGGCCGAGCCAGGTGACCTATGATTTCTATAACAAAAATCAATGGCGCCAGGGCCAGAATCGGTCCCATAAAATGCTTAAGGTACGAAACGCCGTGTTCCTTGAAGCCGACAATGTGGGTCATGGCAAAGACGGTCAGTGCCAGCGCAGCATTGGTGTTGAGATTGGCCGTAGGGGGATAAAGTCCGGGAATCAGGCCGATCAGGTTTGAGACCAGAATAAACAGGGCAAAGGTAGCGAGCATCGGGAAGTAAGCCTTCCCTTTCGGTCCCATGGTCTCTTCAATCAGGTTTTCAATGCCGGTAATCGCTGCTTCCATCAGGTTCTGCATTCCGGTCGGAACTTCTTTGATGCATCGCGAAGCGAGGAAGGCAAGCAGAATAAGGACCAGCATGACAAACCACATATGCGTGACATGGTCACCCAGGTGGGTGTGAATCTGTTGCTCCAGCCAATGTAGGATTAAAAACGGATGTACCATAGCTATGTACTGCCTCCTCCGTGAAACGTTCTTTGCCAGGTCGTAAAAACAATATTGACGACAACTACCGACAGCCCGAGGATCAGGGCGATCGGGTTGACTTTTAAAATAGCAATAAGTGCAAACAGTGCCAGAGCCAGCGTGCCCAACCGAAAAAAGTAGCCGATCTGGAACCGACGGGCTGCACCGATAGCAGAACTGTTCAATATCTCAGCTAACGCCCGGTAGCGCCAGTGATGGCCAACGATGGCAATCAGCCCACCACCAAAGACGCCAAGCGAGACAGCCGTTGATTTCCAGGGCAGACTGGCCAAGCAGAACAGGACTAGAATGATCCAGTTGCGTCTGTTGATTGTTGCTAACAGACTGGCTTCGTGGTCAGTCACGGTCCTGCTGTTCTTTCTCTTCCTCACGCTGTTGTCTGCGAAGTTCGCGTTCGGTCAAAATGTAGACGTTACGAAAGCCGGAGACGATCCCAAACCCGAGAAAGATAAGCGTCAACCAAGGTGAAATTCCGAGCCACCTGTCAAGGTAGTATCCCATGGCCAAGCCAATGAGGCAGGAGGCCACCATGGAGATGCCGACGCTGGATAAAAAGCCCAGCGATTTAATGAGTTGGCGCCTGTCTTCAGCCATGGCAAATTGTATACAGCATACACCTCGGGGCAAAAACCCGTCTTAAATATCATATGGGGGTTGCAGTGTCAACCGTTTTTACTGGATCTGCGACCCCAAAAAACGGGTCTCGCGTCAGTAAAACAGAGGTGCCTTCTTGGCTAGAAAGCACCTCTGTTTTACTCGATTGTCTGTCAGTTTAAAGACTCGAAAAGGCCACTTCGGCAGCCTTGATGGTCGCGTCAAGGTCTTCCCGGGTGTGTGCGGCACTCATGAAGCCAGCCTCGTACTGACTTGGAGCAAGGTTGACACCAGCATCGAGCATGGCCCGGAAGAACTTGGCGAAAACTCCAGGTGTTTCCGGTTTGACATCGGCAAAGTTAAAAACTTCTTCTGGCTGAAAGTAGGTGCAGAACATCCCACCGACCCGCTGAAAAGAGGTCTCGACCCCGGCACTTGCGGCGGCGGCTCGCAGACCCTGCTCGAGATAGGCGCTCTTTTCTTCGATCAGGTCATAGAATCCAGCTTGCTTCAACAAGCCGAGGGTTGTTATCCCGGCACTCATGGCGAGCGGATTGCCGGAAAGCGTGCCAGCCTGGTAGACACCACCTTCAGGCGAGAGCTGGTTCATGATCTCGCGCTTGCCGCCAAATGCGCCAACCGGCAAGCCGCCGCCAATGATTTTGCCGAGACAGCAGAGGTCGCCACGGACCCCGAAACGCTCCTGGGCGCCGCCGTAGGCAACGCGGAAGCCGGTCATGACTTCGTCGACGATCAGCAGGATCCCCTCGGCGTCGCAGAGGGCACGCAGCCCTTCGAGAAAACCCGGTTTCGGAGCAACGCAACCCATGTTGCCGGCAATCGCTTCGAGAATGATGCAGGCGATCTCGCCCTGGTTGGCCGCAGCAATCTGTTTGACGTCGTCAAGATCATTGTAGGTCGCGGTCAAGGTGTGCTTGGCAAAGTCGGCGGGAACTCCCGGTGAGGTCGGGACGCCAAAGGTCGCTGCGCCGCTGCCGGCCTTGACCAGCAATGAATCGGCATGACCGTGATAGCAGCCATCGAATTTGAGGATCTTGTCCCGCCCAGTATAACCGCGGGCAAGACGGATGGCGCTCATAGTTGCCTCGGTCCCTGACGAGACCATGCGGACCATTTCCATGTTCGGATATGCGGCAGTGACCATTTCGGCCAGTTCGATCTCCAGTTCGGTCGGAGCACCGAATGATGCACCGCTTTTGGCGGTCTGTTGAATGGCCTCGACCACTTTGGGATGGCAATGGCCAAGGATCATCGGTCCCCAGGAACCGACGTAGTCGATATAGGAGTTATCGTCGGCATCATAGATTTTCGAGCCGGCAGCGCGCTTGATGAAGATCGGCTCGCAGCCGACCGATTTGAACGCCCGGACCGGGCTGTTAACGCCACCGGGAATGGTGTTTTTCGCGCGAGCAAAGAGTGCTGAGGAAGACTGGTGATTCATGGAACCCCCTTTGAGGTTTTGGGATGTCATTTTTGATTTGTTAGCAGGTTCAGACTGCTTAGCACAGCGCTTGTTGAGTGTCAAGAATGCAGTCTGTGTCGGCAGTGGAGGACGAAACCTTGGAACGTGCCAGCCTGGCAGTTGCCGGAATACAAATGTTGTGAATGGTGAGTCTGCAATCACATCACAGAATTGTGATACACCAGCTCGATAATCGGAAGTTCATACCGCGGATAATCGGTAAGCCTGTTTGAGATTCAGTAACATGCTGTTAAATATATGTGTGATGGTCGGTGTTTTTACGTAGAGGTAATGTTGTGGCGAAGATGTAACAGATTGATAATGTGGTGCTTTTGTGCTGTGTGTCCATTTAAGTCTAGCTGAACAAAATTATAAAAAGCTGTTATATTTAGTTTGTCCGCACGTAAAGGTTATGCTTATGCGATGGCAAGGGGTGCGAGTCGCCTGAGCGTGCGTCATGTTGGTTCATTGTCTGATCGACACAAAAGGAGCGGTGGTCATGGGCCGAATTCTCAGTGTAATGGTTGTCGTGAGTGTATTTATTGCCAATCATGCTTTTGGATCCGGGTTTGCCCTGATCGAACAGAGTTCCCGACTTCAGGGCTATTCCTACGCCGGCGCGGCGGCGGTGGCAGATGACGCCTCAACAGTATTCTTCAACCCGGCGGCCATGACGGTTATCGAAGGCAAATTAGTAACGGCAGGATTTCAGGTCGTCGTTACACAGGCAGAGTTTACGGACCAGGGTTCTGCCTATGCGGCGGGTGGCAACCTCGTCGGTGGAAATGGCGGGGATGGTGGCACGGTCGGACTGGTCCCGGCGTTGTTTTACGTCGAATCCTTTGACAACGGCTGGTCCTATGGCCTGGGAGTGAATGTCCCGTTTGGCCTGTCGACAAAATACGACGAGGGCTGGGTCGGCCGTTACCATGCCCTCAAGTCTGAAGTTCGCACTATCAACATCAACCCTTCTGTTGCTTATCGAGTCAACAAAAATATCAGCGTCGGTGGCGGGGTCAGCCTACAGTATATTGATGCGGAACTCTCCAATGCTATCGATTTCGGGCTTTTGGATGCGAGTGATGCCTTTGGCTTGGGTGCCGGCGCCCTTGGCTTGTCCCCCCAGGCATCAGATGGCAAGGCGACTCTGACTGGCGATGATTGGAGTGCTGGATTTAACCTTGGTTTTTTGTTTGAGTGTAATAGCGGTAACAGTCGGATTGGACTGTCTTATCGCTCCAGCATTGAGCATGACCTGGAGGGTGACGCGACTTTTATTGTGCCGGCACCGATTGTTGCCGTACAGACGGCCGCTAATTTATTTACCAACAGTAGCGTAAAGGCGACCGTTGAACTGCCGGCTTCGGCATCTCTAAGCGTTTTCCATCGGTTTAATCCAAGGATTGCTGTGATGGGAGATGTCACCTGGACCGAATGGAGTAACCTTCCGGAGTTGCGTTTTGATTTTGGCAACAACATGCCGGATGGGGTTACAACGCTTAACTGGGACGATAGCTTCCGTTACTCACTTGGCATGATGTACAACGCCAACGACAAGTTGACACTTCGAACCGGGGTCGCCCTCGATGAAACCCCGATTCCGGATGCCGCTGCTCGAACCCCGCGGATTCCTGGCGAACAGCGGACCTGGCTCTCTGTCGGTGCCGGTTATCAGGTGACTGATCGCATCGTTGTTGATGGTGCCTACTCCCACTTATTTGTCGAAACCCCGAAGATTGCCAAGACGTTGGCGGGAGAAAATGCCTTACGTGGAGCCTTGACCGGTGAATATGACGCGGCCGTAGAGATCGTCAGCATTCAGGCCAGCTATAGTTTTTAGAAAACATTTTTCCGGAGGACGCAATGTTGTGCCCTCCGGGGACCCCTCTGCCGAGGGGTTTTCCGATGAAATAAATTGACGTGCACGTAAAGGTTAGATAATCTGTCTATGGTGAGCCACAGATGAACGGTCAGAATGAAATGCCCTATCAATCGCTGTCTGGTTTGTTGCTTCAAAAAGCGGAAGCCTGCCGGACCCGTCCGGTGCAGTGCTCGGAGTGGGAGGGCAGGTTTCGCTTTTCTGCACCGAGTACTACCCGCGGGTGTTAATAGTTGCCAAGGGTTTGTGCAAGCTGGGGGGGGTGTGCCCGGAGATTGCATCGCCATCCTCTCTGAAAACCACCCCGGCTGGGTGTGCCGACATGGAGATTCTCATCGCGCGTGTGGTCACGGTGCCGATTTATCCGACCAACTCCCCGGGGCGGGCCGAATCATTGTCGCACGCAAGCAAGAACTGACCGTGACGGCCGACGGCAAGAATATTGCCCCGCAGCCGCTGGAGATTGAGCTGAAACTCGATAAGTTTAATTTCAGGCATTTATTTAGTGCGACCAGCGCCCCTGACTGGTGCAGAATTTCGGGCGCCTGATCGAGCGGGGTCAGGATCAACGACATGACTATCTCGATATGAAGCAATGGGTCTCCAACCAGAAGGTCCAGCAGCTGCTTGAAGGGCGGATCGAGCAACTTAACCAGTAACGGAGGAACAGCATGAGGCAAATCAATCGGGTCGCAGTTCTCGGCGCAGGAGTTATGGGTGCGGTTACCGCCGCTCACCTGGCCAATGCCGGGCTGCAGGTCGAGCTGCTCGACATGGTGCCGAGAGAGCTGAATGACGAGGAGCAGGCGCAAGGATTGACTCTGGCCGATCCGAGGGTGCGCAATCGGATTGCCGCCGCCGGACTTGATGGTCTGCAAAAATTGAAGCCAGCGCCTTTGTACCTACCCGAGTATGCCCGGCAGATTCGGATCGGCAACTTTGAAGATGACCTGGCTCGACTCGCCAAGTGCGATTGGGTGATTGAAGTGGTCATCGAGCATCTGCCGATCAAGTTGCAGCTGCTCGAAAAGATCGCCCCGCATCTGCAGTCGGGGACGATCCTCTCGACCAATACCAGCGGACTGTCGGTGAATGCCATGGCCGAGGTGCTGCCGCAGGAGGTCCGTCGCAATTTTTTGGCGACCCATTTTTTCAATCCGCCGCGCTACATGCGTTTGATGGAGATCGTTGCCTGTCACGAAACCGATCAGGACGTGGTTCGGCGGATGGCCGAATTTATGTCGCGCAAACTCGGCAAGGGAGTTGTCTACGCCAAGGATACCGCCAACTTCATCGCCAACCGCATCAGCGTCTTTGCGATCTTCAAAGGAATGCAGCACATGCAGGAGATGGGGTTGAGCATCGAGACGGTTGATGCCGTTGCCGGGCCGGCGACCGCACGTCCCAAGTCGGCGGTCTTTCGCACCGCCGATCTGGTCGGCGTTGATACTTTGGTCCATGTCGCCACCAACACATATGAGATGTTGCCCGACGATGAGGAGCGGGATGTTTTCAAGGTCCCGAAATTCATGCTGAAAATGGTCGACAAGGGGCTGCACGGTAACAAGAGCCACAAGGGCTTTTATCAGAAGACCACCAGCGTCGACGGGGAAAAGGTGATCCACGCCTACAACTGGCAGACTGGAGAATATGCCCCGGTCGAAAAGCCGCGATTTGCCTCCCTGGCCGCGGTCAAGATGGTCGATGATCCGGCACAAAAGGTCAAAATGGTGCTGGATGGGCAGGATGAGGCAGCCGACTATGCCTGGCGCACTCTGCGCGACACCTTGATCTACACCGTCAAACGAATCCCCGAGATCGCCGACGATGTGGTCAATGTCGATAACGCCATGAAGTGGGGCTTCAACTGGGAGATCGGCCCCTTTGAGATGCTCGATGCGATCGGGGTTAAGGCATTTGTTGCCCGGGCACAAAAAGATGGCATTACCGTGCCGGCGGCGCTTCAGGGGGTCGAGAGCTTCTATCGTTACAACGAGAGGGGCCGCAAAGAGTACTTCGATCTGCTGGAGCGGGATTACCAACCGGTACCGTTGCCGGTTGGAGGCCTCGATCTCGAAGTCATTCGTCATAGCGGCGGGGTGGTGGAGAAAAATGCCGGAGCCTCGTTGCATGATCTGGGTGACGGGGTTTTCTGCCTCGAATTCCATTCCAAGATGAACAGCATCAGCGGCGACATTCTCAGCCTGACCACTAAGGCAACGGCACGGGCCGAAGCCGAAGGCGTGGGCCTGGTGGTCGCCAACCAGGGAGCCAATTTCTCGGTCGGTGCCAACCTGATGTTGCTGGCGGTCGCTCTGGCCGAAGGTGCGCTTGAGGACATCGACCTGATGGTCCGTATGTTCCAGAAGGCGACCATGTCCCTGAAGTATTCCAAGGTGCCGACCGTGGTCGCGCCCTTTGGCATGACCCTGGGCGGCGGTGCCGAGTTCACCCTGCATGCCGATGCGATTGTTGCCCACGCCGAGACCTACATGGGTCTGGTCGAAATCGGGGTCGGTCTGTTGCCGGCCGGCGGCGGCACCAAGGAGATGTGCCTGCGGGCGGTGGAACAGGCTCGTCTTTACCAGACCGATGTTTCCCCCTTCCTGTTCAAAAACTTCCAGAACATCGGCATGGCCAAGGTCTCGATGGGCGCTGCCGAACTGCGCGGGCTCGGCTATCTCCGCCCGGGGGACGGGATTACCATGGACAAGGACCGGCTGATCGCCGATGCCAAACAGAGGGTTCTGGCTCTGGCGAGCAACTACCGTCCCCCCAGTCCGGTGGCAGAACTGCCGGCGCCGGGGCGCTCGGTGGCGGCCAGCATCAAGAGCCAGCTCTGGAATATGGGTCAGGGCGGGTTCATCACCGCGTATGAAGAGTTTCTCGGTGGCACCATTGCCGATGTCATCTGCGGTGGCGATGTGCCGGCCGGGGCCCTGATCTCGGAAGACTACCTGCTGCGCCTTGAACGTGAGGCTTTTCTCAAGCTCTGCCGCCAGCAGAAGACCGCCGAGCGGATCCAGCACATGCTGAAAAAGAATAAACCATTGCGCAACTAGCGAAATCGAGAGCCGGATTTTGGATCGATATAACCAGGCGCTACGCCTGTTTGGAGAATCAACATGAAAAACACTGCTTATATCCTGGCCGCCTACCGCACCCCCGGTTGCCGGGCCCACAAGG
>Ga0209919_1001362_pt1 | contig 11897 bp, 14 predicted proteins | sample SalPon2A_C_D2_MG_FD_185721 | JGI IMG/M metagenome (GOLD analysis project Ga0209919, IMG submission 185721) | Soil microbial communities from South San Francisco under conditions of wetland restoration - Salt Pond MetaG R2A_C_D2_MG (SPAdes)... | ecosystem: Environmental > Terrestrial > Soil >... | reverse complement strand
TGCTCCGTAGGATATAAAATAAAATGAGGAGGAAATATGGCTTTATCTAGTGCAACAAAAGGCAAACTCAATAAAATGAATAGGGCGGCTCAGGATGCCAAACTTGGTTCATGGTTGGGTACGCATACGGTAACTGCGGCAGAAGAAACTGCTGGAACATTGGACATCGATACAGGCAATGCTAGTGCGACTGTTTATCTTGCCAATATCTGGCGTGCTGGCGTAAACGTTATGGCAGATGCAGACATCTCTATTTCGGCTGGTGTTATAACCGTTGCTGATGGTTCGGCAACTTATTCTGTTACAGAAGATGATGTAATCGTTTACTTGGCTTTCTAAATAATGAATAAAAGAGGTGTTTTATGTATGTAATAAACGCAGAAGATTTGGATAAATCCAAGCTGTATGAATGTAACAGATATGTCCGAGATTGGCTTATCAGTAAGCATCTCTTTGTGTTCGGAATGAAAGGCGACGGGAGTCGCTGGTATTTTAGAAAAACAGAAAAACTGGAACAGGCTCTCAAAAAGATGCCGTTTAGAATAAAAGTGCTTAGTGCATTCTAATTTATCTGTTGACAAAAACAAGTATATGTGGTAATATTAGATAGGCGGATAGGGTCATTCCCGAAAAGATGCCCTCCTAGACATCCTTCCGCCAGTTTTAATTCTGGGATATTCAGTAGGAGATGAAATGACTAGCGGAGTAAAAAGAACAAAAGAAGAAATATACGAAATAGTTAATTCTTTTGGATATGAACTTATTCATGAATATACTAACGAAAGAGGAGTCAGAAAAGTTGTTATAGAGGATTTTGACGGATATAAATTTGATGTTTTTCTAAGTCATGTTAGAGAAAAAAGAGGAATGGCAAAATTTGATGTAAGAAATCCTTTCACGTTAGAAAACATAGAAAATTGGATTTTAATAAACAATAAATCTTTTAGTTTATGTAAAAATAATATTTATGAAGGGCATAGAAAAAAGTTACAGTTGTTTTGTAATAAATGTAAAAATAATTTTTATATGTCTTGGTCAGATATATTGAGTGGAAATGGCTGTGGAGTTTGCTACGGATTTCAGGTAGTTAGAAAAACATCGGTTGGTTATATGTTTCCTGAAATTATTAACGCTTGGTCTAATAATAATAAAAATAGTCCATATGATTTTGCACCTTCATCCCACAAAAAGGTTATGTGGGTTTGTGAAAAGTGCGGAAAAGACTATATATTATCTATAGATAATAAGGTTAAGTCTAAAAGAGTTTATTGTAAAAAATGTTCTTTTTCAAATGGAGAAGATAGAATACATAAATTTTTATCACAAAAAATAAATCTAATAGAAAACGTTGACTTTTTTGCTCAGTATAGAATAAACGAATGTAGATATATTTATCCTTTGCCTTTTGACTTCTACATCCTTCCTATAAACTTGTTAATAGAATATAATGGAGAGCAACATTATAAGCCTGTTGATTTTTCTCATAGAGAAGAAAAAAGTTCAACTAATAAAAAATTTAGAAACATTATAAAAAGGGATAAAATAAAACAAAAATATTGCAAAAACAATGGAATACCGTTGTTAATAATTCCTTACTGGGAATTTGAAAACATAGAACAAATACTTACAGAAACTCTCTTCGAATAGAGAGTTTTTCTTATAAGGGAGGTGATGTATTTGAATAGTAAGAAACTGGTTTTTTCAGTTGAAAACATAAGTCCTGTAGAAGATAGCGATATAGATAAAACGCAATTCTCTAAACTTCTAATAGATTGCTTTTCAACATCTCCATCGGCTCACGACACTTTTGTTTCAGAAGAAACGTTAAAAAGAACAGCAAAAACAATTTTGTTAAAACCTGTTGTCTTTGCAGTTGATGAGCGTTTGGACGATGCCGCAGGGCATGAATTAGATGAAGTTCCAGCCGGATTTATTCCGTCTAATAGCATACTTGATTTTAGAAAGTCAAGTGATGGTTCTCATATCATCATGTCAATTGAAGCCCTTATCTGGAAAAGATATTCTGGTAGATTGCTGGATTATTTCAGGAGAGATGGAAGCAAGGGAGTCAGTGTAGAAATAGAAGTTTTTGATGCCAAAGAGGATGAGAAAACTGGACTGATGGAATTGGTAGATTACTGCTATAATGCCATCACGATACTTGGAGAGTATATTTCTCCTGCAATAAGTGGTGCAAAAGCAGTTCTTCAATTCTCCGAAGACTTTAAACAAGCCAAAGAGGAATATGAGAATCTGGTTGGAGATGGGACAGGCAGTACCGATAACTTTTCAAAAGAAGACTGGGGCAGTGGAGAATCACTGAGGGTGGATAAATCAAAGGAATCCATGTCAACATCTTCTTGGGGGAATGTCGATAAAACATCTCTTAGAAATAAAGTTTTGAACGCTAGAAATTATAAATCGGTTGTTTCAGATGTCTATATGTTGGTTGAAGGTGGTTGGGAAGATTCCCCAAGTTCTCACCTTAAATATCCTGTCATGCAAATAAGTGACGGGAAATTGGTATACAACAGATATGGTCTCGCCTCCGCTTTACAACGAGCAAAGGGACAGGGAGAAGACTCTGTTGTCTCTAAGATTAATAAAATCTATAATAAACTTGGAATTGACTCCGAGCAGGAGCAGGAATCTTTTGAGGCGTTTGCTTTTGACGGAGAAAATAATGAAACTGGAGAAACATCTCAGAAAAACGAAAAGGGTTATTCAGATAATGTTGTCGAAGATAACTACTTGGGATTGGAGGAAAAGAAAGATATGACAAAAGAAATTTTAGATAAAGATAAAAAAGAAGAATCTTTTTCTGAAGAAGATGTCAAGGATGAAAACAATACCGAAACTTTGGAAATGATGCAGGACGGTGACTCAGAGGAAGACCAGCCAGAGGAAGACAAGAAAGAAGAAATGGCTGAAGAGGATGCTCCCGAAGAGGGGGATGACTCTCCTGATGAAGAACCGGATGGTGATGAGATGAGCGTTTATTCGTTTGTCGAAGTCAAACCTGTACTCGATTTTCTGGAGAACGAAACAAAAATGTTTGCAGACCTTGATGAAAATGCTTTCAAAGATGTTCGTGGTGCAATTAATTCTTGCAGAGACGAAATCGCTAAGGGCAAGGACGCTAATCCAGAGTTGATTTTCGGCTCCATGCTGTCTTATATGAAGGCAATTTCAGGTAACTTCTACCCATCAGTGTCCGAACTCTCAACTTTGAAAAAGGAAGTTGGAGAGCTTCGCACATTTAAAGCTGATGTGGAAAGAGATAGAAAAAACTTTGCTGTGGATAAAGTTCTACGCGAAGCAAGCGAAGCGGGTATGCCCAAAACAGAGGTGGAAAAATGTCGTGAAGATGCCGCTAATTATTCCTTGCAGAATATTAGCCAGTATGAAAATATGGTCAAGGCACGCGCATTTAAATATTTTGGTAAACCTGCCAATGATGATATTGGTGAGGTCAAAATTGGTATGCCTTTCAATATGAAGAAACAAACATCCCCATCTGTTTGGGATTAATTAAGGAGGAAAGATAAATTATGTCACACGGAGTATTAGTACAGAAAAAAGTGGCGGCTAAGGATATTGATGCCTTTAACCGCTCCGCTCTTGCTGGTGCGGCTCTGGACAACGGTAATGTTGTAACATTGCCTACCAGAAATACAGCCGCAACTCGCGGTAATGAAGAGCTATGGGATACTGGTCAGCCTGCCACTGGTGCTGGATTGACAAACCTATGGATGGTTTACGAACCTGAAATTGTTGTTACGGTTTCCGGCAGTTCCCAATATAAGGGGATTGACCCAGACCCAAGAAATTTTTATACATTGAGCGGTGGAGTTTGCTCAGTATTTAGATTGCAGTTGGGAGACTTGGTATTGCTCACAGCCGATGCGTTGGGTGGAACAAAATCGACCAACGGTTATGTTGTAGCAACAAACGGAACGTATGAACTTACTTGGGCGGCGGCGGCTGTCTCTGGCGTTTCCTTGAAGTATATCGGAGACGAGTATATTTCTATTGGCACTGGCGCAATTGGTACACAGCGGGTAACTGCTTATGCCTTTGAAGTCGTGGCATTAGCTTAATATACTGGAATAGGAGGAAATAGGATTATGAAAAGTTTTTCAAATAAACTTTTAACTTTTGCTGGAGGCGAGGATAACTTGGGTGTTTACATCCAGTTCCAAGATTATTGGAACCATTACAATGCGAAACACGCAAAGAATGGTGACAGATTTGATTATCAACAGTCTCGTGCCGATGGTACAAACATTACATTGGATGAAAAAGAAAGACAGATGAATCTTTCTTTGAAGCGTGAAATTCTACGTCAGGCTCGTATCACAGATTTTGGGGCTTTCCCGTTGGAACAGTGGGTGACAAACCCAATGGTTAATTGGGCGACATTTGCTGTTGTAAATCAGATGATTGACAGCGTATTGCCTGACACTCTCTTGAACAGTATTGGCATGTACACAGAATTACGGGTCATTGACTACGGAGACTCTGCAAGTTTTGAGATAACTCCGCGTGATTTGTTTGTGGTTTCAAAAGCTGGTCATGGAATGAGAGAGGGAGAAGTTCACAAGCAGTTCAAAGGACAGGTCACAATTCTGCCAATCTTGCGGGAAGTGACTGTTCAGGTCTCTCTTTACAAGGTTTTAGCAGGTAAGGAATCCTTAGCTGAATTCGTTTCAAAGGTTATTCGTTCTTTGGAAACCGAAATGACAAGGGAAGCCTACATCACCTTCAACACAGCCATGACTGCTTTGAGTGCGTCTGGCGATACCAAGCTGAAATATGCTGGTTACGCTCAGTCTGACTTGATTTCATTGGCACAGAAGGTATCTGCTTATAACGGTGGAAATAGAGCCGTTGTGGTTGGAACTCCCGTTGCTCTGTTGAGCGTACTTCCTGACGATGCAAATTATCGTTATGAATTGAGTTCTGATTACGTCAGAATGGGATATGTCAGCACTATGGCTGGCTATGACATTTTGGCTATTCCTCAGGTTGCAGATTGGGTGAATCCGTTCACACTTCTGTTGGATGATACTCGTCTTTACGTTGTATCTCCATCATCTGACAAATTGGTCAAGATGGTAATCGAAGGCGGAACAATGGCAAATACTACTGGTGCGTTCGATAATGCTAACCTTACTCAAAATGCTACTCTTTACAAAAGCTTCGGTTCAGGGATAGCCACATCGAGTGTGGCTGGTTTGGTTACGCTCCCGTAATTTACCATTGACAGAACATTAGTTCTGTGGTAAGATTGAACATTAGATGGATAGCCCTTCGCGAGGTGACAAGGCGTTTTCCTGAACGCTTTCCATCTAATTTTTATAAAACAGGATTGTATTTTACAGGAGAAATATTTTGGAAAAGTTAAACATAGAATATGTTAGAGATTGGATAAACGATAACCGTCCAGAATTTATATTGTGTGACGATATTTATATAAACGCACATGAAAAATTAAAATTCTTTCATGTTGTTTGTGAAGAATATTTTGTTATGCAGTGGTATTGTGTTTCAAATTTAAATATTGGATGTCCTGTTTGTTCTGGTCATCAAGTCGGAAAAAGGAACTCTTTGGCGTATCTAAGACCGAATTTAATAAGAGAATGGCATTATTGCAATTCTCTTGAACCAACAGATGTAACTGTTTCATCAGGAAGAAAAGCTTATTGGATTTGTTCTTCTTGTGGGTATGGAGAAAATAAAGAGTGGTTTTGTCGTGTGAACGATAGGGTTAGATACGGATGCCCAGCGTGTTCTGGAAGAGTTGTGACAGATAGAAACAGGTTATCCATTTTTTATCCAGAACTTTTGTTAGAATGGGACTATAAAAGAAATAAAGACACACCAGACGATGTTTCTTGTCATTCTCATAAGAAAAGATATTGGATATGCAAAAACGGTCATTCTTATTCATCTATTATTAATTCCAGAACACAAAACGGTTCTGGATGTAAAAAGTGTTCTGATAAAAGAGGCGAGTCTGTAATTGCATCGAAACTTAAAGAATATTTTGTGTCAAGGTATGTTTGCAAAACAGAATACAGAATAGTTAAGAACCCTAAAACAGGACGTTGGATGCCATATGATATTTATATTCCTTGTGGAGAAAACCCAAAGCATAACGGAATATATATTGAAATACATGGAGAACAGCACTACAGAATAAACGGATGGACTAAATCGTTAGCAAAAAGAAGAAAGACAAATCCTAAAGAAGAATTAAAGTCACAGAAAGAAAGAGACAAATTCAAAAGAAAATTTGCCGAAAACAATGGAACATACATAGAAATAGATTTAAGAAAAATAAACACTACAGAAGATGCAATAAAATATATTGAAAGTTTTATATAAATAAAATAAAAAGAAATTAATTATAGACATTCTGTGCCATACAGAATGTTTTTCATTTAAAAGGAGAAAATAAAAAGAAATGGCAACAAAGAGAAAGACCTCAGGTTCAAGCGCAAAACAGACAGCAGACGCAGAACTATTAGCAAGACTCGCAAAATTGGAAGAGGAAAATGCCAGACTAAGAGCGACTTCCAGTGATAACTTTAATATCGGATTAACCGAATATATAGAAGTCATGTCGCTTATTCCATATCGTCTTAATCTTTCGACAGAGGAAAACGGTAGAGGTTCACGCTTCAAGTTCTCTTCTTTCGGAGAGGTGAAACGTATTCTTTATAACGACTTGGCTAAGATATTTGAGAATTATAAGAGCTTCATGGAAAAAGGATTCTTCTATATTTTGGATGAAAGAGTTATTAGAAAACATGGTCTGGACGATATGTATGACAAAATCCTATCCAAAGATAAGATTGAGCAGGTATTGGATTGTAATCCAAAGACCGCTGTTAAATTATACGAGTCGGCAAATGAAGCCCAAAGGGAAATCATGGACACCATGCTTGTCAGCAAATTGAAAGAGAACGAAGATGCTATGGATTTGAATATCATCAGCGCGATTTCAAAGATTGGCGAGAAGGACTTGGTATCGATTGCGAAAGAGTCACTAGCGATGGAGGCTGTTCCCGCAAACGCCTAAACACTTTTTATTATAGAGAGGAGGCTTATGGCAACTAACTTTAGTGATGTATATGACCAATTTATGATGCTGGTCTCTGATTACCGTCTAATTGAACTATACAACGCCTCCACAACTGATTTTGAAACATATTTGTTTGGATGGCTGAAACCTTCCATATCCGATTTTAAGTCGTGTAGTCAATCTTTGGCTTATACAGGTACTGCTTTCGACGAGACCTTGACAAATGACAATATCGTCATTCTGGCAAGTTTTATGAAGAAGTATTGGCTTAAGAAAGAGATTGCGGACATTACACAAATGTCTCTTCACGTTCAGGATAGGGATTTCAAAACCTATGCTGAGTCAAGCAACCTTAGAGAAAAGAGGGAGACCTATATTCAGGACTTGGAAGAATTATCTCAGAGACTTGTGGATTATGGTCTGGATACAGTGGATTGGGACAGTTGGTTTGCTGGAACCTATTTCAGTACAACCTAGAAGGGCGGAGGCTTATGAGTTATGATTTTCTAAATGCTGGTATGTCCATCCTATCCAAATCGCCAAAAGAACAATATACCGATACTCTTCAGGAAACTATAAACCTACAGTTTACAAATGCAAGCAATGTTTATACCGTTCAGGAGGAAACTGCTCTTGCATCTGGAGAATATGAAAATGTACAGGTCAGGGTAAGCGGAGTCGTAAATCCCAGTACGGGAAACAATATGGAAGAAGATTGGAAAAGACTCTCCTTTCAAGACCTTTCCCATTCTGTCGATATGGGCAGGATGTATAAATTCGATAACAACTATTGGATTTCATTCAATGTTGATAAAATTAAGACAACGGTTCAGACCGTCTTGGTTAAGAGATGTAATAATGTACTGAGATGGATTGATGAGAATACAGGCGCGTATTACACGATGCCCTGCTCATTGGATTCTCTGATTACGGAAAACAGAGACTATGCTACGGCTGGTTCTGCTGTGGTAATACCCTCAGGTATGCTTCAGTGTCTTACCCAAGCTAATGACAAAACAAATACCATTCAGCCTAATCAAAGGTTCTTGTTTGGTAATGCTTCACACTGGACAGCCTATCGGGTTGAAGGTGGAGGTATTAATAACATAAACAATCAGGAAACGGATGACAATCTATCCAATGGACTGACAAGATTGACGTTAACGGTTGATGAACTGAACGATGATGCCGATGACTTGATAAACGGAATAGCGAACGGAAACAGTATTACCTATGTGCTTTCCCTGAACGAGTCTTCAATATCAGGAGATTCGACCCAGACCGTTCAACTGACATCAACACTGACTCTGAATGGAAATGTGGTGTCGAGAGATATTACATGGACATCCAGCGATACTCAGGTGGCGACAGTCAGCAGTGCGGGATTGGTAACATTTGTATCGGTTGGAACTTGTACAATTACGGCTAAAATAACAAATAACGAAACCGTAACTGCCACATGCTCGGCTGAAACTCTTGCTTCTCCTGTTGACACCTATCAGGTCGTATTTAGTCCTCAGGACAATTATGTTTATGAAGGTACAACAACCACATGGACTGTTTATCTCTATAAGAATATGATTCAACAGGTGGATACGTTTACATTTACTTTAAACGCCAACACGGTTCCTAGTGACAATTATGTTTTCACAGCGATTGATGGAAACAGTTTCTCGGTAGCCAATGTTGAACGATTCCTGACTGATAGTTTGGAAGTGGATGCTGACACGGGAGTCTACAGCGACTCCGTTACAATATCATTAATCGGCGCATGGTAGGGAGGTAGTTGATGACAAGTGAAAATATAAATTCTGGTTCCTATGCTACCTATGATGATTACGCAATCCTTCCCTATCGATGTGTTAAATATTTATTGAACAATGATGAAGTTGTCTGGAAATTACTTTTCTACAATACACCAGATGCTTATTCAAAAGCCAACCTGACATATGCCCAAAAGGTTTCCCTCATTTACAAGGGAGGCGATAATACGGCAGATTTTAGAGTGTTTATGGATAGGGGTCAACCTGACGTGAACACATTCGAACAGTGTCAGATAAGAATAGCGAACTATTCCATTTACCCTACAAACAGGGTTATCGGTCAAATATCCATTATCTTTGAAGTATATCCACATTATAAAACAAACCATTTGGATATATATCAAACTCGTGGAGATTTGATTATGGAGCGGTTGCTACAAACATTTAATGGAGCCTCCGTACCTCTGGACGATGAAGGTTCGTCATCCATCGGGAGATTTTTCTTCGACAGGGTTGGAAGCGAATCCAATCGTTTGGAACAGGGCGGTCAACTTCCATTTCTTGGAAAATTTGCCGTAATGACGACAAATTCAAAATAAGTTAAGGGAGATTATTAATGTCATACATAGACATATTTAAAACATTTGACTCTCCTATAAAATATAATGGGCTAACATTTTATCCGGTAAAACTAATTGACTTTTATTTTCTAAGCGCACTTTCCACATGCCTGACATTGGAAAAGAATAGTATTCGAGACCCAATTTTGGCGATGAAAGCCATACAGATGACGTATCTCGAATATTTGTTTTCAGTAGCAAATGCAGAGAATGAATTACTGGGGATGTTAGGTGGTCTCTTGAAACTCACACTGGGGAAGAAGGACGATGATTCCTTTCAAATAGTGTGGGTCAAGGAGAACGGGAAACCCATTTTAATTATAAATGACAAAAAATATGACTCATCCGATTTCGATGAGATTAAAAAGATTATAGCAGAACAAAACTTGATAGAACTGCCGGACGAGAAAATATCCAAAGATGTTAGGGATAAGATGGAAGAGGCTCGTGCATGGAAACAGAAACATTCATCCGACCAAAAGCTGGCTACATTTGAAGAACAGGTTGTAGCCCTATCGCTTTATACAGGTTGGACAGTGGAACAAATATCTGAAATGAGTGTTAGAAAATTCTTTCTGTCTTTGAAAAGAGCAAACCACATGATTATGTCGAACATATATTTGACGGCGGCTCTGAGTGGCTTTGTTACATTTAAAGATAAGGATGTCCAACGTACTTGGTTGGCTGGTCTGGAAGAGGAAGACCCATATGCAGATGTCAAATCAGACCCGAAGATTCTGCACGATAAGGCAAGTTTTGAAGAAGCAATGAAAAAATAAGGAGGAAAGTATATGACAACGAAACAATTTATGGTTTCTGTTGCAGATGTCTATGGATACGATGAGAACGATAATCTCTTATTTGAGTCCAAGACATTGCTCGATTCTTCTATCGAGGTTACATTAGCGAACACAGAAGTTCGTGGTGGACGTGGTAATCAGTTACTCTACGAATACTACCATACTGGTGCTATGAATATAACCTTGAACGACACACAATGGAATTTGAATTTCTTGGGTTCCACTGTCGGAGAATCAGTCGCAACGGGCAATAATATTTATACAGAAGAAACAATCACTCTGGGAGCATCGGGAACAGGTACAGTTTTGGGTACACCTTTGGCTATTCAGGGTGCAACAATTTATGGTTGGGTAAAACAATTGGACGGAACGACTGAGAGGGTTACATTCTCTGGTCAAACATTTGCTACATCCACTGGAACAAGTGGGGATGTTGTCTGTGTTCGCTATTACGCGGCAGATGCGGCATCGCGCGCTATTACGATTCCGGCTAACTCAATTCCGAAGGTTGTTCGTTTGGTGATGGAAGCATCATTGAACTCAGGCGACTCTTCGTCCAATCAGATTGGTAAGATTCAGTTCATTGTGTACAAGGCAACCTTGAGTGGTGCGTTTACACTTTCTTTGACTTCAGATGGTGTCTCACAGACTCCTCTGTCTGCTATGGCTTTGTCGTTCAGCGATGCTTCGACAACTGCTTGTAATATCGCAGAGGCTTACGCCAAAGTTATTGAAATATTGGATAGTGCCAACTGGTACGACCAAGTAATTGGCTTATCGATAAATTTTCTGTCGAAACGCACAGTGATGTGCGGGGTATAATAGACCCAGTAAAAGACTATATCGGTTAAAGTCCAGAGATGGAAAAGACCGAGGGAAGATTGGCTTATATTAGCCAAGACCCGTAGAGACTGCGGGGTGTATATGGTAACATATATGCTGAAGTCTTTCTCTCCTTTTGGAGATGAATATACAGTCCGAACCACAAATATAATCTAAATGAAATTGTGGAGTTAGGTGGAAACACCTAGCCGCTATGGAAGCATAGTCATAAAAGTAACAGATTGAGAAGGCGGCGACTTCGCGTTGACCGACCCTGCTACAGATACACTAACGGTGTATGCTATTAAGAATAATGGAGATGCTCCGTTCATTCCGCCAGTTGCAGACTTGACGTTTAGTTCAGAGACAACTGCAACCGCCACAATCGGGCTCCATACAGGAATCGTCACAACGGTGGGAGCAGGTACTACCTTGCTTGGAGTATATATTACAGACAAGTCAAGTATTGAAGCGTCCTGTACGTTGACAGTATCTTAGTGATTTATGAATTTGGTGGGGGACTTATGTTCCCCACCTTTTCTTGGAGAGTGACTTATGGAAGATAAGAATAAAATAAATCCTGCGTTGCAGGACTTTTTAGAATCTGATGAAGAAGAGGAAAAGCAACCAGAGAGGAAGTCTTCTTCAAAGAAAAAATCTGAAAAGAAAGAAAGTAAGAAACAGAAGGGAAAAGTTCTGCTTGTTAGAAAAACGCACATGATTGTGAACGTTGATGGTAACGGAGTACGAATTCCCATAGCAGAAAACAGTAACAAAGAATACAAAATAGGTGACGATATAG
>Ga0209919_1001359_pt1 | contig 11939 bp, 8 predicted proteins | sample SalPon2A_C_D2_MG_FD_185721 | JGI IMG/M metagenome (GOLD analysis project Ga0209919, IMG submission 185721) | Soil microbial communities from South San Francisco under conditions of wetland restoration - Salt Pond MetaG R2A_C_D2_MG (SPAdes)... | ecosystem: Environmental > Terrestrial > Soil >... | reverse complement strand
CTCGCGGTGGCCTGCTGGCTTTCATTGCCGCACTCCTGGTGCTGTTTTTCATGACCAAGGCGGTTAAACCCTCGGTCAAACTCCTGGTCCTCCTTGTCGGCATCGTTTTAGTCGTAAATGCACCGATCAATTATGAACGTTATTCCTCCATTCTTGATTATAAAAACGACTATAACTCATTTGCGGAAGAAGGCCGCTTGTCAATCTGGAGAATAGGTATGCGCACCCTGTCTTCCTATCCTTTGACCGGTGTTGGAGTCAATAATTCCAGTTACGCGGTCGCTTTGGATAGAGAGAGGCGCGGTTTGGACAGGGTGCGCTGGCAACCGATCCATAATTCGGTCATCCAGATCGGAGCGGAGACCGGTGTGGCCGGTTTGGCGGTTTTCGTCCTGATGTGCGTGGGTGTTGTCCGGGTGTTTTATCGGGTCAAATCGACGTCCAAGGATGACCGGTTGATTCGGACTGCTGAGATGGGAACGGTTGGGTTCGTTGGTATGTTGACGGCTGCGATGTTCCTAAGCCAGGCCTATTCTGTCTATTTGGCTTTTTATGTGGTTTTTTCAGCGTCAGTCAATCGACTTATTACACGAGAACAGCTTGTCGGACAGGGGGTACATTCCCATGGCTGATACCAGGCGCAGGGCTGCCTATATCCTTACTCCAGTCACGTTTGGTGGGGCTGAGAAGGTCAGTTTGAATTTTCTGCGCGCGGTCGATCGCGAGCGTTTTGACATCAGGCCGATTCTTCTGGTCCGCCCGTGGGAGCAGGAGACGCATTTTGCCCAAGAAATTTCCCGGCTCGGTTATCGCTACGACGTTATTCCGGTTGCCCGCGGCAAGTCACTTGATCCTCTCAGGGTACCGAGGGTCGCAAGGCAGCTCAGCGCAGTTTTGAAACAGGGTGCATTCGACCTGGTTCATACGCATGGTTATTTTGCAGACATTACCGGTTTGCCGATTGCCGGACGGCTGGGGATTAAAAAGCTCTCGACCTGCCACGGCTACATTGCCTCTAGCCACAAAATGAAATTCTATAATTGCCTTGATAAACACGCCATCAAGCTGTGTCAGAAGGTAATCGTGGTGTCGGAACAGCTGCAATATGACTTGATTAACAGTGGTGTCAATCAGTCGCGGATCGAATTGATCCCCAATGCGGTTTCTGTCCCGGTTTGGGGGACCACTCAAGAGCGCGCCAGGATAGAAAGACGATCTGCCCTGGGAATTTATCCGAAGGATTTTGTGGTTGGTTTTACCGGACGCCTCAGCGAAGAGAAAGGCGTTCGCTATTTGATTGAGGCGGTCGCCAAACTTCGCTTGGAAGATGTCCCGGTCAAGTTGTTGATCGTCGGCGAGGGAGAAGAAAAGCAAGCCTTGCAAGACCTCGTCAGTCAAAGGGGCCTGGGGGCATCGGTCGTCTTCGCAGGCTTTCAGGCCGATGTTGAAAACTGGGTCACGGTCTTTGATGTTTTGGTCCTGCCATCTTTGACCGAAGGGACACCTCTTGCCCTTCTCGAGTCGATGGCTTTGGGGGTGCCGGTGATAGCCTCAGCCGTGGGGGGGGTGCCGAAGGTCGTAACGGATGGAATGAACGGTCTCTTGGTCGAACCGGAAAATGTGCATGAAATCAGCGTCAAGATTCGTCTGCTGATGAGAGACCCTGGCCTGACACATAAAATCATTTCCAATGGGATCCGGACTATTACAGAACATTACAATGTCGAGAACTGGTGTAAGCGTATCGAGCATCTCTATGCCGAGGTGTGATTATGTTGCCAACACTTTGATAAAGGGACAACCATTATGAAAAAACACACTTTTGATCAGGTTGTTTGCCCGCTCTGCAAGGGACGTTTGCATGCCGATGCCGAGAGGAAAATCCTGGAGTGCAAAAGCTGTGAGGTTGAATACAGAGTTGACGAAGGTATTCCAATCTTTATCAACGATGCAGTTTTTGAAAAATACAACACTGAGCTCAAATTGCAGGACCTGGATGAGGAACAGTCTTTTTATGAAGATATGTATTCAGACCTGAATGGCCTTGATGACGGGCATTGCGTTGTCTCCGGATATGACGAGCTCTACGAGTTTATGAGTAGTGTCGAGCGCGGGACCCTGCTTGATGTCGGTTGTGGAGCCGGACATCACAGCAAGGACTTGTCAAAGCTTGGCTTCGACGTCACTGGAATCGATATTTCCATGAACGGCCTGAAGCAGGCCCGGCAGGTGAACGCGGCCGCCCGGCAGGATGCCGATTTTCTGCTGGCCGATATTGAAAATCTTCCCTTCAAGAACAACTCGTTTGATGTTGTTTTCTGTGGTTTGATTCTTCATCACTTCCCAAGGCGGGACAGGTTGATTAGGGAGCTGAATCGCGTGTGTCGACGACATTTCATCGCTTTTGAAGTGAATGCCTATGATCCTGTTTCGTATTTCCGTTTTGATATTGTCAACCCGATTATCGGGGTTCCTCATATCACGAAAAACCAGCGAACTGTGTCTCCGTTCCGGCTGGCAAAGCAATTGAGTGCCATGAGCTTTGACAACATCAGTTTTGAATTTTTGGATGTCCACCATTATCTAGGGCGGTATCCGCATAGTTTGAAAGCAAAAATACTTAAAACAATCAAGCAGACAACTAACGTATTGCCGGTTCAGTATCGAAACAACAAGTTCATGCTCAAAGCTTCGAGAAACCAGGTTGCAGAAAACCGCTTATAGCTCTCGTCCGGGATGGATACCGAGTCGAAAGCTGTGGTTTGGAGGTGAGGATGGAGGTGCTTTTTGTCATTCTCCTGTCAGTTCTGTTGGCGTATCTGGCCGTAGCGACGCTGTATCTGCTTGCCCTTGCGCTGGGCTATGCAGTTCTGTCTGCAGTCTCGGCGGGTTCGAACTCACCCCAAAATTCGTTTGCCATTCTCGTCCCGGCACACGACGAAGCAATGCTGGTAGGCGGGTTGTGCCAAAGCCTTCAGGAGCTACATTATCCCGCGGAAAAATTCGAAATATTCATTATCGCGGACAACTGCAGCGATGCAACGGCAGAGATCTGTCAATCTTTCGGGGTGCAGGTTCTCGAAAGAGATGATCAACAGCACCGAGGCAAAGGCCAGGCCCTCGCCTGGGCCATGGAGAGGGTCGGCCTCAGCCGATTCGACGCGGTCTTCATCGTCGATGCTGACAACTATGTCGATCCGGAGATCCTCCACGAATTGAACCGGCACATTAATCGTGGTGAATCGGCAATCCAGTGCTTTAATGCGGTCGGCAACCGTGATGATAGTTGGTTTACGCGGTTATTGTATGTCTCCAGGACGATTTGCAACCTGCTTTATCACGAAGCTAAGTACCGTTTGGGCCTTTCGTCATATTTGATGGGAAATGGTCTTTGTTTCCGTTCAGAGCTGTTGGCCAAGCGGGGGTGGACGGCATTTTCGGCAGGTGAGGACTGGGAATATTACGCGCAGCTGGTCGCAAGCGGTGTCCTGATCAGTTTTGCGGCGGATGCAAGAGTTTACCACCAGGAGTCATGTTCCTTGAACCAGGCGACCTCCCAGCGATTGCGCTGGGCGAGTGGACGTTTCAGGATTGCCAGAACCCACGGTCTGCACCTGATGATAAAGGGGGCCAGGGAGGGGGATTGGCGCATTTTTGATGCGTCCTTGCCACTTATCTTCCCGAACTATTCATTGCAAATTAATCTGACTCTGGCCGGCATGTTTGGTGCTTTATTTGTGTCGGATCCAGGTGTCAAGGTTCTCTTTGCCTGGTCATTTTCCGGTTTGCTGGCAGGCCTGTTCCTGTTGTTTCTAGCTGGAGCCGTTCTTTCCGGGTCCGTCTGGAAAACCTTGTTGGCTGCCTGCTATGCACCATTTTTCCTGGTGTGGAAAGGCGTGATAGATCTGCTCTGCCTGACCGGTTTACATCGTGGTGGAGATTGGGTGAGGACAACCAGACATAAACCTTTTACGTGAATTGCACGCCAAGGGTGACCGGGATGCTTAAAAAGCGCATTTTGTTCGTTCTTGTCCAACTGGACGCTGGCGGTTCTGAACGGATTGTTCTCGAGTTGGCCAAGGGGCTTGATCCCGAGCAGTTCGATGTCTATGTCGCTGCGTTTAAAAGCGGTGTGCTTGATGAGGAATTTCGCAGTGTCTGCAAGAATGTTTTCATTGTCGAAAAAAAGCCCGGTTTTGATAAGGACGCGATCAAACAATTTTCAAAAATAATCAAGTTAAATAACATTGATGTCGTCAACGCTCATCATTACATGCCGCTATTTTACAGCTTTTTTGGAACAAAACTCTTTAATGATAAACGGATCGTTTATACAGAACATTCGGTTCCCGAGGTCGAACGTGTTACTTCAACCCTTCACGGCTATCTGTTTTATTGGATGCTCTTCAGAATCTACGCAGTCGTCGGAGTCTCAAGAGCTGTGACCGCAAAGTTTGTTGAACGGTACCCCGGCCACACCGGGAAGTTTCGTGAAATACTCAACGGCGTTGATGTTGAAAATTTCTATACCGGTGGGAAAAGAGCGGCCGTGCGGGAGCAATTCGGCCTGCCGAACGATTGTTTCGTGGTCGGTACTGTTGCAAATTTCCGAAGAATCAAAAATCACCCCTGCCTCGTCAGAGCTGCAGCGCGACTGAAGGATGACTACCCGCAGCTGCGGCTGCTGTTTGTCGGCACCGGGGCAGCGGGTGATCCGGAGAATTCGGAACCTGAAATCCGCAGCTTGCTCCGGGAGCTTCATCTTGAAAGCCGGGTGATCTTCGCCGGATATCAGGACGACATTCCAGCCATGCTTTCGGCATTTGATGCCTTTTGTCTGCCTTCGTTCTCGGAAGGTCTGCCGGTGAGCATTCTGGAGGCTATGTCAGCCCGGGTAGCTGTAATCGGAAGTGCTGTGGCGGGGATATCCGAGGTTGTCGAAAATCGTGTGACCGGCCTGACGTTCCCCTCTGATGATGACGAGCAGCTGGCCGTCCGATTGCGTGAAGTGCTCGAGGACAAGCATCTGGCCAAGCAACTGATCGCGAACGCCTATACTTTTGCCAGTCAGGCACATGACAAGCAGATTTTTCATGACGGTTATTTGAAAGTCTTCCAGGGGGGGCACGTTTGACTCTCTCATGCATTGTCCGGTTATTCGGATTCGGCGACGAGCAGTTTGCACAACCGCTCAGCGTCGCTACGGGAGGATTATGGCACTATGTGGAGAATGCCTGGATGCATCCTTGCAGGCGTCCCATCGGATCAGGAGAGGGGGAGGCTAGGTATCGAACGTGTCAGGGTTTATCCATTGATTGGTCCGGGTGCCTGCCGTTCATCAGGAAATTTTACTAAAGGGATGGATTTATGAAAAAGACATCACTGACAATGTTTCTGGTCGTTTTCGTTGCGCTTACCTGTGCTTCGATCGGCCACGCGGTTACTTTGACTTCCGGTAGCTATTCATCTTCATTTGACTGTACCGGCTGGCCTGCATCCGCTCCGCATGACGTAGGAAACTGCGAAGATTTCTACACCATGAACAGCGGGACTAACCTCTGCGGTGAACGAACTGAAGCCAGGGCAGAGTGGAATAATCCCCTGGGTAGTGGTAAGGCAATTCGTGTGGTGGTCGGGGATGGAACCAATACCTATACCAGCACTGGCGGCTTCAGAGGTTTAAATGGGGCCGACGAGATCTGGATTCGCTGGTATATGAAGTACGAACTCGGCTTCACTTGGACGGGGGGTGGGCCAGGCTATGACAAGATCATCTATCTTTACACTGAACCCTACCCGAATCACGGTACGGCTCCGATCTTTGAATGGTACGGCGCCGATGGCGTTCGTCTCTACGTTGGAACTGACACCAGGGCTGACTTTGGTCATGGCTGGCAATCAACCATGGGAGGACCGACTGGCGATGGTCAGTGGCACTCTTTCGAATTTCATCTGAAAATTGACACCAATGGATCAAACGGGATCTACCAGGCGTGGGTCGACGGAAATCAGGTTGCCGATCACCATGATATGAACCTGGGCGGTGCCGATTACGATTGGTTCATCTTCTACTCCAATCAGGCGACTCCGTCCAATGGGGGCTGTTCTTATGTTTATCTCGATGATGTTGCAATCTACACAGTCAACCCGCCCAATGTCGACGCTGATGGTAATCCCTATATCGGGACTCTCGACGGGGTGGTCGGAGCCTCACCGCCGGTTGTTGTTTCCCCGCCACCTGCTCCCGATGTCACGCCAGTTCCGGACGTACCCACATCCCCGGATGTTACACCGACCCCGGATGGCACACCGTCAGAACTCTTGTTTGAAGAGACATTTGAGGACACAAATCTGGCCGGGAGGGGTTGGTATGATAACACGTCCCCCATTCTGACAACGACTGAAGGAATTTCGGGGAGTGCGCGTTCCCTTGAATTTCGCTTTGCTCCGGGCGCAACGGCACCAGTAAACGGCGGAGCAATGCGCAAGAAGTTTGCCGCGTCCGATTCGGTTTACCTTCGCTACTATGTCAAGTACAGTAACAACTGGGTTGGTTCGCAAAAAAGCTATCATCCACATGAATTTATGTTCATGACGAACAAGGACAGCGACTGGTCCGGTATGGCTTATACCTACCTGACTGCTTATGTCGAAGAAAATGCCTTGAAGCCGCGGCTCGCCATTCAGGACGGGCGCAATGTTGATCTCAGCAATCTCAACGTCAATCTCGTCAATACAACCGAGAATCGAAGTGTCGCCGGATGCAATGGTGACAGTGACGGGTACGGTAACGGAGACTGTTACGCTGCCGGTTCCGGCCAATACTGGAACGACAAGCATTGGTTTGTCGATAATGCCACGATCAGCCCGGGGAACTGGCACAAGGTCGAGGCCTTTTTCAAACTGAACAGTATTGCCGGCGGCATAGGTGTTGCCAATGGGGTTATGCAGTACTGGCTGGACGACCAGTTGCTGATCGATCACGACAACGTCATGTTCAGGACAGCGCAACATGCGGATATGTTGTTCAACCAGTTTATCATCGCCCCCTGGATCGGGGACGGATCGCCTGTTGATCAGACCTTCTGGGTGGATGACCTGTATCTTGCGACCGCCCCCCCAACGGGCAGTGCCATCATGCCGCCAACGCCACCCTCGAATTTGCGTTTGATCCAGTAGGTTTGCCATCTGGGGATCGTGGAGGCGCAACATGAGCCCGCCGGCTTGAAGGCGAAACGGAACAACGATGGCGCGCAGTTGTCACGGGGCCCAGTTGACGAGGGCCTCTGTGCGGGCCGAGCCCCTGAGGAGAACGATGTTCCCAATGCGCAAAAAAATAGTGGTATTGGACATGTGGGCATCCGTGGCCGTTGCGTCGGGACCGAGCACGCACTGGCTCTATGCCCAGTTGGCCAAGGAGTTTGATGTCGAGATCATCGGCTTGTCCCAAAACCGCTTCAGTGACATCCCGCTGTTGTGCCGCTCCTTCAGGCCGGATAAAAAGGCCTGGGCAGACAAGTATTACCGACTCAAGGAGAGCGCTGTTAAGACACCTGGCTCATTTCGGACACTGACAAACAGGTATGCGAAAAAAATCGCCAGCTTGTCTTATCGGCCAGATCTCATCTTTCAATTGGGGGGACTCTTCGGTCCGGTTGGGCTGCCGGGTGTTCCTTACCTTTCATACCACGATCAAACAGTCCGCATGGTCGAGCAGGGCTGGAGTAACTGGCTCCCGGAAAATTTCAGTCTTTACCGGGATGAATTCTATGCCCTTGAAAAAAAACTGTTCAAGCACCTGGATAAAATCATCGCCTACAGTGAATCGGCAAAAAAATCTTTCAATACTGATTATGGAATAGAAAACAAAAACATTGATGTTATTAATTCTGCCGTAAAAATGACATATCCAGGCCCGGAGGATGTTTTTAAAGCGAGAAAGAGACAGCTGTTGTTCGTTTCAACGAACTTCTTTCTGAAGGGAGGAGATTATGTCGTTGATTCTTTCTCGATTATTAAGAATAAATTTCCTGATATGAAATTAATAATCGCCGGGACGAAGCTTCCAGCTGAAGTCAATTTTGATGACAGCGCAATTAAGTATGTCGGCCACCTGTCGCTGGAAGAATTGCAACGTTATTATTGTGAATCTGCAATCCTGTTGCATCCAGCTCGCTATGATGCGTTCCCCAATGTCGTAAAGGAAGCCGTCGTTTGTGGCCTGCCAGCCATTGCCTCTGCCTCATGCGGGATTCCCGAGATTCTTGACTATGGTCGTGCCGGTCTTCTTTTGAAAGAGCTTTCCGCAGCGGAACTTGCGAATCAAGTTATTAAATTACTGGAAGATCCTCAGCTCTACCAACAGTTACAAGAAAGGTGTCTGATGGTCAGGGACAGATTTGATGTTGCAAATGTTGGCAGAAAAATGATTGAGACGTTTCAGGCGTTCCTGCAGTAACTCGAAGAATTTCTCCTGTCAAGCTTGCCCAGACAGGCGCCCCACCAGTCACCTCTCGACCCGGTTGCGACCCTTTGTTGGTTTTCAATACGCCTCTTCGACAGTTTTCCTTCTGGTGGGGTATTTCCTTACTGCGAGGGGGGGGCAAGCATCTGCTGAAGCGCTGATGAAGTGTCTCTTGTTAAGGGACATGCCACGCTATACGTAGCTCGTCGTAGACCTCGTACTGAAGGCCATTTTTCTAGTACTACCACCACGTAAAAACTCCCCATAAATACGTAACAATATAAGACTTTACTCTAATTGCAGAGTGGTCTTTATCAAGGTTAAATCTTACGGAAACTTAATGAACCAAGACGTTTTTTGTTTCATGAGCGTATTTCCAGCTGCTGGGTGTTGTTCAACAGAGGCGAGAAGTAGATATCCCTGGGGAAACAGGAACCCTTTGGAGGTGCAGAGATGTTACAAGCAGAAATTCGGTGTTTATGGCTGGTGTTTTGCTTGTTCTTCGTGCTGTTGACCGCTTGTGGGGGCGGTGGTGGAGGAACGCCTGCACCCGCGCTCCCGGATCTGCAAGTTTCAGTCATGTCGCACAGTTTTGGTACAGTTACCTTGTTTAACTCTCCTGCCGCTAAAGTGGTCACTCTTTCCAACCGTGGCAAAGCCCAGCTCGACATATCTAACATTGAATTAACCGGCGCCGGGTTTGCCCTTGATCTTGACGGCGGAGTTGGTTTCTGTGGTTCGGCAACGCCGACAATCAATGCCGGTGAAAGTTGTGCAGTGGCGGTCGCTTTTGAGCCGACCTCGGAAATTGATTATAGCGGCACCCTGTCTGTCAGCTCTAATGATCCCGACACTGCAACGGTCGATATTCTCTTTGACGGAACCGGTCAGGTCATTACTTTGCCGGTACTACATATCAATCAGGTTGAAGCCGATGCCTGTGCATCTTCTGAATTGACAGTCTATTTATCGGTGACTGACCAGAAGGGTTATTCGATTTCTGGTCTGCCGCTTTCCAGTTTTACCCTTACTGAAACATTTAATGGTGCAACACTTCCTGTGACCATCGGGTCTTTGGATTTCGCCAACAATATCAGCACCTCAGTTTCTGTCGCCTTGGTGATGGATTACAGTCAAAGCATCAGCGATAACCCCGCTGTTCTTGCGGGCATGGAAGATGGCGTGGTCAGCTTCATCAATCAACTCGGTCCAACTGATGCTGCGGAAATTGTTAAGTTCGATTCCGAGGTCGAAGTCGTACAACCGTTCATAGCGGGTGATGCCGCGGGTAGGGCGCTGTTGATCGAAAAAGTCAAGCAGCCATGGGATCATGGAATCTATACCAGGCTTTACGAAGCACTCTATCAGGCCGTCAGTGATACGGCCTCCCGACTGGATGATCGTAGGGCGGTGATATTGCTGACGGATGGTGGTGAGTACGTCGGACCGGACGGTCCGCCTCCTTCACGCACTTTTATCGAGGTGAAGGATTACGCAGTGGCGACAGGGGTCCCGATCTTCGCCATCGGGATCGGAGCCGATGTGGATCAACCGGGCCTAGAATTGTTGACCAGTGAGACCGGAGGGCAGTTTTTCGATGCTCAGGTTGCCGATGATCTATATACCATTTACCAACAATTGGCAGAAATTCTCTATGTCGACCAATACGTCTTAACCTACGACACGGTTTTCAACCCGGGTGATTCTGCGATGGTGACAGTGGGTGTGCAGTTAGGCGGGCCGGTTGTGTATGATTCACGGGACGTTCTTCCTTGTCCCTAGCGCTCGATTCTTTGGAGTACGTGCAATAGATATTTTTATACATGATGGATTTTAATCAAGACCCGACTGCTTTAGAACTTTCTTTCAGAAGTCAATGACTTATGGCTGGAGAAATAAACAGAATCTACTACCTGGACACAATGCGAAGTATTCTTATGATGCTTGGAGTTGTACTTCACTCGGCTCAGGTCTTCAATCCAAAGCAAACCTGGCTTATCTCCAGCAGCAATACAACATGGTTGGCAAGTCATTTGGTTGAGGTTATACACACGTTCCGGATGCCGGCATTTTTTATTATCTCTGGTTTTTTTTGCATGTTGACGCTTGGGAGATCCACTCCAAACCAATTTATTAGGACCAGGCTGAAAAGAATCCTTGTCCCACTTGTTTCGACAGCAATAACGCTGAACACTCTCCAGGCAATCATCCTGACACAGTCAGGGTGGTACCAGTTTGATCTGGGGAGCTACCTGGAAACCGGCGAATGGGTTTCACACCTCTGGTTTCTTAACAACCTGATCGTGTATTTTTTGCTTATGTTCGGTTTGTTTAAGCTGTTGAAACTATTAGCAAAAGAGTCTCTGGTCCTGGATCTCGATTTTACACTGTCGATACCGCCAGAAGTGCTGTTGCTGTTGTTGCCGGTGGTTTCGATATTTATCCACATGCTTAACAGGGCAGGTTTTCCCCTGTATTCGAGTTTTTACGGAGTCTTCAATACTTATTCGCTTCTATCGTATGCTCCATATTTTATTTTCGGAATCTTTATGTATGCAAGCAAAGATTTGCTGATGAAATTCAATAAAATAAATCCGCTGTATTTAATCACCCTGTTTATTGTTTCAGAAGTTATGCTTAGCAATAAATACCTGTCAAGTATCCCTGAAATGTTCCATGCCGTCACTATTGTATATTTCGATAGTTTGAAGATATGGGCTTTAGTGGCAATGGTTTTTTACGTTTTCTATAATTTCACGAATTATAAATCTGTTACCTTCAACTTCCTGTCTGACTCCTCTTACACAGTCTACTTGTTTCATCAGATTGCAGTTGTTTCCTTTGGTCTCATTTTGATCCACCTCGGTGTCTCCGGACTGATGGGGCTTTTGCTGCTGGTCACTATAACCACAACGGTAACACTGTTGATCCATCGATATTGCATTATGAGGGTCCCTCGATTACGCCTATTATTTAATGGTAAGTAGTCCAACGGCAGGGGGTCAAATGAAGAAAAAGATCGTCGTCATTGGAAGCGGTCTCGCCGGTTCGTTGATATGCAACGAGTTGGTGCAAAAGTTCGATGTAACCCTGCTCGAAAAGGGAGTGAAGGGAAGGATAAAATACCCGGACCTTCGGTTCCTCAATAAGAAATTTGCCGAAGTCAAAACCTGCTGCTACGGTGCCGGGGGAACCACCAACCTCTGGCACAACGGCCTGATCCCCATCTCCATCGAAGATGTCAGTGATGCGGATTTTCGTGAAATTCTGATCGACGCCGATTCCTATATGGATCGAACCGCTGCTGCGCTTTATTACACCGGAAACTCCTATGCCGCCGATTATCGACAACTGAAGGAAGAGGTCCGGTCATTCAGTTCGGCGTTAGCCTCATTTCCGCATGGTATCGATTGCCTGGTCTATCCGAAGTTTTTCCGAAAATTATCCGTTTCTTCGGACGTCAATGTCATCTATT
>Ga0209919_1001358_pt1 | contig 11948 bp, 10 predicted proteins | sample SalPon2A_C_D2_MG_FD_185721 | JGI IMG/M metagenome (GOLD analysis project Ga0209919, IMG submission 185721) | Soil microbial communities from South San Francisco under conditions of wetland restoration - Salt Pond MetaG R2A_C_D2_MG (SPAdes)... | ecosystem: Environmental > Terrestrial > Soil >... | reverse complement strand
GGATTATTCCGAACAGGGAGTAACAGTTATTGCTATAAATTCAAATGATGACGAGAATTACCCGGACGATTCTTTGGAAAATATGATAAAGAGGTCAAAAGAGAAAGGATTTAACTTCCCATATTTACGCGATGAAAGTCAGGAGGTTGCAAAAGCATTTGACGCAACACACACACCGGAAATATTTCTTTTTAATGAAAAAAGGGAACTGGTTTATCACGGAAAAATTGACGATAACTGGAAGGAACCCGAAAAGGTAAAAAATAAATATCTCAGGAATGCAATTGATGAGATGCTTGCAGGGAAAGAAATATCTGTTCCCGAAACTTTTTCAATTGGATGCACAATTAAATGGAAGAATAATTAGTGGGCAACACCCATTCTTTCTTCAAAATTATTGAGTAATTTTAGCGGATTCGGTGAGATTGCAAAACAATAAAGAGGGTATACACTGGAAAATAATTTTATTGAGTCAGCCAGAAAATCCGGTGAGGTTACAACTTTTCTTTCTTTTGGTAATACCTTTTCCAGCAAAATATATTTTGTCGCAGCAAACTTCTCAAAATGATTATTGATGTTTAATCTTTTTTGCACTACTGATATTTCTTTATCAAAAGTATGCAGCGCAAGTTTATTGTTAAGTGAATAATTATTGAATATCGATATAATTTCTTTCCCGAATCTTTTTATATTTTCATTAAAATAAAGATCATCACCTCCAGCATTGTTTAGAAACATCCCATAACTTATTCCGGTTTTGTCAAAATAGACATAAAACTCGCTGTCCATCTTAAATCTTCCAAAATGGATTAAAAAATAATTCCGGTATGGCGCTCCTTTTGCAAAACGCATGTCTTTGTTTATGCGCATAATGGTTTTATTAAATTTGGGTTCTGTTCGGATGGCAGGATTGAGGTGATTAAAAAATTCGCCTATTGATTCAACATAACTTCTGGATGGAGCTACAAGTACTTTCTGGTAGCGCTCACGATTTTTAGAAAACCATTCTAAGTTATTATGCCTTTCAAGGGCAGAGAAAAATTTAAATACGTCCTTATCAAAACCGTTAAATTTTCTTTTTTCACTCATCAGAACATTTTACCAAGACTGAGTGTAATGTAAATTCCCCCAAAATTTTTGATGGATGTTCCGAAGAGACTTTCAACTCCGTCATTAAATAATTGTACGTAATAATATCGAATGTTAAGTCCAATCAATCTGGAAGTATCAATTCCAAAATTGGCTCCAAATCCAATATATCCACCGAGAGCGTAATTGGCGTGTGCTTTTCCAAATGATTTAAAAAATTCTACCTGGTTAAGTTGATCATCTAGATATGGCGTAGTAAGCACAATTGAAGGGCCAATTCCGGCTTCAAGAAAAGGCCTGAGAGTTTCATATAAAGTATTTTTAAATAAACGATGTTGCAGGCCAAAAGTTAATGGAATTAGGAAAACTCTGTTCTTTTTACCAACCGTAAATGTTTGAAGGGTATATGGATCAATCCTGGTAAATTCACTGGGTTCTTTTGCTTCGCTTAATGAAAATGTTGTTACAAAAGTTATATCCTCAGAAATTGATCTTCTGTAAAAACTTCCAAATCCAACGCCGCCTTCGGTAAAAACAAGATCAACCCCGATTGAATTAGATGGAAATTGTATTAAAGGTTTGGCCGGAGCAATTTTCCCAATTTCCTGCGCATTTACATTTATGGTCGTAATTAGTAATATTGCCAGTAGAGATAAGGTTTTCATATAACACCGAAATTTTTATACAAAAATAAACATCCATATAACAATATCAACATAGAAAATCGGATTTAAATGCCTTCAGAAATTGACCTTCCTGTTTATTGGGACAAAAAGTATCAGAAAAATGAAGCAAACTGGGACCTTAAAAGCGCTAATCCTGTTTTTGAAGAATTAATTGATAATGAAGATATTTTAAAGCCGGGCAGAATGTTAATTCCCGGATGCGGAAAAGGCTTTGATGCAATTGCCGCGGCAAAAAGAGGATTTGAAGTTACAGCAATTGATTTTTCTGCTGAGGCTATAAAATTTGGCAAAAATCTTGCGAAAAAAGAAAATGTAAAGGTTAATTTTTTAACGGAGGATTTTTTCATTCTCGATGAGAAATATGCAAATTATTTCGATTCAATTTATGAATACACTACCTATTGCGCTATAAATCCTGAGAGGCGTGATGAATTTGCGAGACAAATTTCCAGATTATTAAAACCGGGCGGTAAATATCTAACAATTCTTTTTCCTGTAGAAGACAGAGCAGGTGGACCGCCTTTTGGGATTGATCCTGTTGAAGCGTACAAAATATTTTCTAAGTATCTTAAATTGTCCTTTTTTACACAAGAAGTTAACTCAATTAAACCCCGTAAAAACAGGGAAGTCATACAACTTTATATAAAATAAAATTATGCCGTCAAACCTTGAACTGAAGATTAAAGTAAAATCTTACGAAAGCATTAAGAAAACACTTAAGAAAATTAATGCAGAATTCGTTGGTGTGTTAAATCAAAAAGATATTTATTATAAATGCAAAACAGGATTGCTGAAATTAAGAGTAGAAAATGGCAACCATACACTGATAAAATATAACAGGGCAGAAAAATCTAAAGATGATCGATATTCAGAATATTATCTTATTAAAATTTCTGAGGGAAAATCTGAAAAAATATTTTCTGAATTATTCGGGATTGAAACCGTAGTTGAAAAGAAAAGACTGCTCTATCTTTATAAAAATACCCGGATACATCTTGATGTAATTAAAAAACTCGGAAATTATCTGGAGCTTGAAACACTGGTATTAAATGGGAAAAGGGATGCTAAAAAAAGATTTGACGAAATGGTGAAAATTCTGGATCTTGATTTAACGAAGCAAATCAGGAAATCTAACAGGGATCTTATGTTAGAAAAGAAAAAATGATACTCACAAAAAGTAAAATAAAGAAATTTGATGCTGACTTTGAAATTGATCAGAGAATTAAATCGGACCGCCTTAGCCGGCTTTTAATAATTGTTCCGACTAACAGGAAAATCAGAGATCTAAAAAAAGGAATTATCACACTCTCCCCGAAAAATGCAACCGGTAAAATAAACCTGGAAACTCTCAGCACATTATCTACCAAACTTTTATTTAATGATTCTGAAATAAAGGGAACGATTTTGAGTGACGCTGCTGCAACGGTTTTATTGAAGCAAAGTTTCCAGGAAATAAAAGCGAAGTATTTCTCAAATTATAAAGATGAAATTCCATCAGGCACACTTGAAAGAATTAAAAATGTAATTTCTGAATACAAGAAAAACGGAATAACTGCCGCAGACCTGAGGCGGGAGTCTGAAAGTCTGTCAGGCTCTGAAAAATTAAAAGCTGAAGATATAGCCGATATTTACGAAAAATATCAGGCTAATTGCGACAAACTTGGTGTTAAAGAAATTGGTGATGTTTACAATCAGCTCAACAGGTTAGATAAAACGGAATTTGAGAAAAGATTTCGGAATTTTTTCCCCGAGGTTAATGTAATTGTTATCCAGGGATTTGATGAGTTCACTATGCCGGAGATAGAAATAATTAATTCCACTTCTGAGATACCAGGTTCTGAACTTTTCCTTTCCTTTGATTATTCTTCGTCTAACAGCCAATTGTTTAAGCATCTTGATCGTTGCTATGGCAAACTTAAAGCAAAAGGTTTTAATCCAATTGAAGATTCTTCTAAATCATTGCATAACAAATTTCAATCGGAAATAAGAAAAAATCTTTTTAATGGAAGAAAACCAGATAAAATAAATGATTTCAAAAAAAATATAACCAGGATTACTGCCCAGGGCAGAGCAAAGGAAATAGAACTAATAGCGAAGGAAATAAAAGATTTAATAACGGAAAAGGAAACTGCTCCCAATAAAATTTGTGTCGCATTTAATTTAATCCAAAAATATTCACCGTTAATCCGGGATGTCTTTTCAGTTTATAATATTCCAATAAATCTGACTGACCGTTATGCTTTAAATGCATCTCCCCCGGTAATTGCAATAATAAATTTGCTTGAAGTTCTAGAAAATGATTTCTATTATAAAAATATTCTAAGGGCTTTGAGCGGAGGATTTCTCGATAATGTAGGAATAAACCAATCGAATCTGCTCAGGGTTTCTGTAGAACTAAAAATTATTTCAGGATATAATAACTGGAAAAGTTCAATAGAAGATTCACTTGCTCAAATTTCCGATGATGACGATGAGGAATTTGCCAATCTTTCTTTCGATAAAGAAGAATACCAAAAGGCATTAAATGATATTGAATTGATTCACGAACTTGTCAGCCCATTTGACAAAAAAATGAGATTCGAAGAATTTCTGGAAAAATTTACAGGTCTTATCTACAGATTAAATATTCCCTTAAAACTTGTAGAAAGCGGCGGCAAAGTTGAAGAAAATGTTAAAGCACTAACGACTACTATCGAAACAGTAACTGAATTGTTGGAGCTATTTAAATTAGAATATAATGAAAGCGATAAATTTCCATTAAGATTTTATCTCAACAATATTCGCACAGCGGTAAATTCAAGTCGTTACAATATAAAAGAAAGACAGGGCTATGGTGTACAGATTACAACACTTAACGAAATAAGAGGGCTAAAATTTGACCATTTATTTATAGCCGGGTTGTGTGACGGAGATTTGCCCACAAGATATACACCCGAGATTTTCTTTTCACCCTCTTTCATAAAAAATGAACAAAAACACCAGGCAGAGGAGAGGTACCGTTTTTACCAGGCTCTTTGCATTTGGGAAAAAAGCCTCTATTTCACAAATTCTTCCCATGATGAAAAGAAAGAACTTGTGGAATCGAATTTCCTTACAGAGTTTCTCAATATTTTTGAGGTAGCAGAAAAATCCGAAAAGGATTTTGAAAGCACTGTGTATTCAAAAGAAGAACTGCTCGAAATTACAGGCAGGGTAGGGCCTGAAAAAATTAAGAAAGATGTTTCCTTTGAAGAACTAAAAATTAATCCTGAGGAAATTGAAAAGGCTTTGAGAATTGATGGAATAAGATTAACTGAACCATTTGGAGATTCTGAATTCACAGGCAGGATTTTCAATGATCTTTCAGGCGACGGCAAATCTTACCTGGAAAATTTTCGGGAGAAGCAATTTTCAATTTCTCAGCTTGAGACCTACGCAAAGTGCCCCTATAAATATTTTGCCGAGCGTGTATTAAAATTAAAACCAATCGAAGAACCAACCGAGGAAATTGAAGCCCTGGAAATGGGTACCCTTTTGCATAATATTCTCTTCGAATTTTATACTAAAATTAATAAGAAAGGGATACGTTTACAAAATTGCAGCAATACTGAATTTAAATCAGCCAGCTCCCTGATTTTTAAAATTGCTGAAGATAATATTGAAAAAGCAAATTTCCATTCCCCAGTTTCATTTTTCGAAAAAGAAAAAGTACTTGGAATAAATGGGAGTAAACAAAATTCTATCCTGTACAAATTTCTTGAAGCCGAACGAAATAATCCTGATGGTTTTACGCCGGCTTACTTTGAGGAAGGATTCGGAAATATTTCATCGGATCGGGAAGGGGAAAAAGTTTCAAATCTTACCGTAGGAAATATCAACATCAGGGGCAAAATTGACCGCATTGATATTGATGAAGAGAAAGAACACTTTAAGGTAATCGATTATAAATTAAGCGGGAAAACGCCATCTGCTCCTGATCTTATTTCCGGGATATCATTACAGCTTCCACTTTATATGTTTGCTGCAAAGCATTTTATAAAAGCTCAGCTCAACAAGGATTTTCTGCCGGCCGAAGCGGATATTTATTCGTTAAAGTTTTCGGATGATAAATTTGGCCCCGGCAAAATCAGCAATATAGATTCCCGCAAAAGAAATATAAGTGAAGAAGAATATATTAACGCAAATAATGAACTGATAAAAATCTGTATCGAATCAATAAAAAAATATGTAAACTCTATTGTAGAAGGAAAATTTAATTTAACGACATTAAATGATCGGGATAACAAAGTTTGTAATTATTGTAACTTTAAGTCAATCTGCAGAATACAGGAAGTAAATTAAAATGAAAAATATTCCTGCAATTTTGGTAATTGTTTTTCTACCATTATTATTTATCCATTCACAGGATTTTAATAAAGATCTGGTTAATTCTGAGAAAGCTCACTTTGAAAAATTAAATAAAATCTCCAAAATTACATATCCAGGTGATTCCACTATAGATGCGACTTATTATAAATTAAATTTATTGATTAATTATGATGCAAGAAATATTGATGGCATAGTTACAGTTTCATTTAAAAGTAATTCAACAAACCTCACTTCATTTAACCTGGATTTACAAAATACGCTTGTTGTTGATTCAGTAAAAATGAATGGCAACAAACTTTCTTTTTCCAGACCTCCTGCAAAAGCACAACTTGTAATCACTCTTCCTTCAGCGTTGAGTCTAAATCAGGAAGAGAGCGTGGATATTTATTATCAAGGAAATCCTGCATCGTCTGGTTTTGGTAGTTTTACTTTTGGTAATGATGGAAATGGCGGTAAAACAATTTATACATTAAGCGAGCCCTACGGAGCGAGTGACTGGTGGCCATGTAAAGATACTCCTGCTGATAAGGTGGATTCTTCTGATGTCTGGATGACTGTTGAAAACGGATTAACAGCGGTTTCAAATGGTACATTAGAAAAAGTAGTTGATAATGGAAACGGTACACATACTTTCAAATGGAAAAACAGCTATCCGATTGCACAGTATCTCATTTCCATGGCAATTGCGAATTACACAGAATACGATACGTACTATAGATATAGCGCAACAGACTCTATGCTGATATCAAACTATATCTGGCAGAATAGTTTTAATTCAAATACAACGGGAGTATTAGATCTTGTTGCGGATATGATTAAAATATTTTCTGACAGCTTTGGTCAATATCCCTTTTTAAAAGAAAAATATGGCAATGCGCAATTTGGATGGTCGGGTGGTATGGAACATCAGACAATTACATCTGCAGGTATATTCACAGAAAATTTACTTGTTCACGAACTTGGACATCAATGGTTTGGAGATAAAATCACTTGTAAAACGTGGAATGATATCTGGCTCAATGAAGGTTTTGCTACCTACTGCCAGGCAGTTTACTATGAAGCTAAATATGGCAGGGGATCTTATGATAATTTTATTAATAATGAAATGGGGATCGCTAAAAATGATTCGACAAATTCAGTATTTGTAAATGATATTAGTTCAGTTAATAGAATATTTAAAAGTGAAACCTCATATGCTAAAGGAGCTTTGGTGCTTCATATGTTACGCGGAGTTGTTGGAGATTCTACTTTTTTTAAAATTTTAAGAACGTACAACAATGATCCCAGGTATGCGTTTAATTCTGCATCAACCTCTGATTTTAAAGCAATAGCCGACAGTGTATCGGGTACCGATTTAACTTATTTCTTTAATGAGTGGGTCTACGGTGTAGATTATCCGCGTTATAGCTACGGCTGGAACTATGTTGATGCCGGAGGTGGAATGTACAATGTTACTATCAAGATAAATCAGCAGCAACGTAGTAACCCCCGGTTTTTTATTATGCCGATACAATTTACAATTTCTACTGAGATTAAGGACACTACGGTAACAGTTTTTAATAATAAAATTAGTGAGGAATTTAATTTTGTTGTAACTGGACGACCGGTGCAATTAGATTTTGACCCTTATAATTATATACTAAAAAATTTAATATTTACAGATATTCCTGAACAAATTACCCCGGACAAGTATCAACTCGAACAAAACTATCCGAATCCTTTTAACCCTGTTACAACAATCCGGTATTATATTCCGCAAATTACAAAAGTGAAACTTACAGTAACCGATGAGCTGGGAAGGCTTGTAAAAACCCTGGTTGATAAAGAGCAGACTTTCGGAAACTATTCTATCCCCTTTAACGGAAATGGTCTGGCCAGCGGAGTTTACTACTACACTCTGAAGACAGATAATTTTTCTCAGACAAAGAAGATGCTCCTGCTTAAATAGAGAATATTGTTGTTGATTCCATTTGCTATTGACAGACCAGCCTACATTTACTACATTATTTATTAAACTCTTCTACTTTGTAGAGTATTTGGACTAAAATTACTCTCTTAAATACACTTAGAACTTTATAATATATATTTAAAATTTATGGGGGTATTTATGTTAATGTCTGATGTTATTTCAGATTTAATTCTTAAATTCCGCGTTTGGGCAAGTATACTATTTGTAGTCTTAATTGCCACTAGCTACTTCACATACAGATTTAAAAATAAAGGCTATAAATAATATTCATTTAAGCCCTCCAATTATCCCACATCTAATTGCAAGTAGAAGTGCGGTGCCCAAAACTAAAATGAGATGGTATATATTATTGTACGACGCCGGTAATCACGCTATTAGAAACCCTAAAAACAGAACTATTAATTTTGATAATCCTACATAATATAAAATGCAGGCCATTTACCGCTTTTTTCTGATTTCCTGACGTTAACTCAATGAAACCTACCTTGTTCCGTCGCTCTTTACTCATGCTCAATGGAGGGGCCTCTGTATTAAATTTCTTGACAACCGACCCTAATTTTTATATTTTTTGGTGCCACTGTACCGGTATATCGGGACGGTGGCAATTTTTTTTAAAACTTCACTAAAACCGGGTTAGAAAAATGGCAGATGCTAATTTTGTTTATTTGACCAAAGAAAGACTTTTGGAGCTTGAAAAGGAGCTTCAGGAAATGAAAGGCAGCGGCAGGAAAGAAATTGCAAGAAAGATAGCTGAAGCACGCGCTCATGGCGATCTTTCAGAAAATGCTGAATATGATGCTGCTAAAGAAGAACAGGGCCTTTTTGAACTGAAAATAAGTAAAATGGAAAATGTTCTTTCCCGTGTAAGAATAATCGATCCGTCTGAATTTCCTGATGGCGAGGCACATATTCTTTCAACCGTAAAAATAAAAAACATAAAAACAGACAAGATTTTTGAATACACCCTGGTTTCTGCAGAGGAAGCTGATTTTCAGGCAGGCAAAATCTCTGTAACTTCTCCGGTTGGTCAGGGTTTAATGGGCTCTAAAACAGGCGAGAAGGTTAAGGTTAAAGCTCCTGCCGGTTTAATGGAGTTTGAGATATTATCAATTAAATAATTAAAAATTTTGACTGACGAATCTTATATACAACTAGCGCTTGAAATTGCAAAAAAAGGAATGGGCAGCGTAAGTCCGAATCCGCTGGTTGGATGTATTATTATTAAGGAAGATCGTATTATCGGGGCAGGGTACCACGAAAAATACGGTGAGAATCATGCCGAAATAAATGCCATTAATTCTGCCAAAGAAAGTGTAGAGGGAGCCGATCTTTATCTGAATCTTGAACCCTGCAGTCACCAGGGACTTACACCGCCCTGTGTTGATAAAATAATAGAAAAGAAAATTAAAAAGGTTGTCGTAGGTACAAAGGATATGAATCCTCTTGTAAGCGGGAACGGCATTAAGAAATTAAAAAATTCAGGCGTAGAAGTAAAAGTTGGTGTGCTTGAAAAAGATTGTATTGAACTTAATAAATTTTTCTTCAAGTACATTACAAAAGAACTACCTTATGTTTCCTTAAAAGCTGCTCAGACACTGGACGGGAAAATTGCCGATATCAATGGTGAGTCAAAATGGATTTCATCTTTGCAATCAAGGCGATCGGTTCACCAGTTAAGATCACGCTACGATGCTGTGATGGTTGGCCTTAAAACAGTTGTAAAAGATAATCCGAATTTAACAGTAAGGCTTACAGAAGGAAGGAATCCCAAAAGAATTTTCCTGGATACAAAGCTGAAATTAAGTGCCGACCATAAATTATACAATAATAATTCTGATAAAAATCTTTTTGTAATCACATCAAAAACCAGTGTAGTAAAAAAGAGAAAAATTAAAAAATTACAATCAAAAGGTGTGCAGGTTATCTTTGTAAAAGAGGAAAAAGGAAGGCTGAATCTTAAGAGCGCTCTAAAGGAACTTGCCAAAAATAAAATTACCTCAGTACTGGTTGAGGGCGGAAGTGAGATTTTTACGTCTTTTATAAGACAGAACTTATTTGATGATATATTTTTATTTATTTCTCCCAAGTTACTGGGTTCGGGTCTTCCATTAGTAGAAGATCTCGGGATAAAAAAAATTACATCGGCTTTAAAAATTAAATTTGGTAATGTCGAAAAAATCGGCGATGATGTGTTACTCGAATTAGTGAAATAATATGGGGCAATAAAATGTTTACAGGATTAGTTGAAGAAAAAGGAAAATTAGTTTCAAAAACGCCAATTGGCGATGGACTTCGTCTGTCATTCAAAGCAAAGAAAATTACTGACGATCTGAAAATAGGAGACAGTGTTGCTTGTAATGGTGTCTGTCTGACTGTAGTAGAATTCAAAGATGATACATTTTCAATTGATGCTATTGAAGAAACGTTAAAGAAATCGAACCTGGGGGATCTGGAAATTGGACACAATGTAAATTTCGAAAGGCCGTTAAAAGCGGAAATGAGACTTGGCGGACATTTTGTACTTGGCCATGTTGATACTACAGGAAAAGTTGAAAACATCAAGGAGCTGAGCACCAGCCACTTTATGAAAGTTTCTTTTCCTGAAAGATTTGGAAAGTATCTCATTCCCGTCGGTTCAATTGCAATTGACGGCGTTAGTATGACAGTTGCTGAACTTGAAAAGGATAATTTTTCAATCGGTATTATTCCGCATACCTGGGAGGAAACTGTATTTTCTGATAAAAAAATCGGTGATACTGTTAACCTTGAATTTGATGTGCTCGGGAAATACATTGTAAAATTAACCGAGCAGGACTCTGAAGGTGTGCCGGAAGATTACGAAAAAATTACTTAGCACATAAAAATGAAAAAGACAGAAGAAAAGGTTCTGAAATTTATTGATCAAAAGAATCTTATTTCCCGCAGAGATAAGATTCTTATAGCATTAAGCGGCGGCCCTGATTCTGTCTTTTTGTTCCATTTCCTGCTAAAATTTAGAAAAAGGTTTCAAATTGATTTAGCCGCAGCCCACATTAATCATAAGCTGCGAGGAAAGAATTCCGACGCGGATGAAAAATTCTGCAAAGATTTATGTGAACAAAATGATATACAATTTTTTTCAACCCGGAAAGATGTAAAAAAAATTGCAGCAGCAAAAAAAATCTCCCTTGAAGAAGCAGGCAGGGAAATTAGATATTCTGAATTTAAAAGAATCGCTGTACAAAATAATTTTAGTAAAATAGCAACGGCCCACAATTGCAGTGATAACGCCGAAACGGTTTTCTTTAATTTGATTAAAGGAACCGGGCTTAAGGGATTAAGCGGAATCCCGATTAAAAGAGAAAATATTATCAGGCCGGTCCTCGTTCTTACAAAAAACGAAATACTCGAATATCTTTCTAAAAAGAAACTCAAATTCAGGATGGATGAATCTAACCTTGAGTCTGAATTTGAGAGAAACTTTATTCGTAATGAGATATTTCCATTAATTAAAGAAAAGTTAAATCCAGCATTTGAAGAAAAAATATTTCATAACTCGGAAATACTTAAAAGTGTTTCTGAACAATATGAGAGAATTATTAAGGATGCTGCTGCAGATATCCCGAAATTCAGCAAAGGCCGGCTGGAAGTTAATCTGAACAAGTTAAAAAACTTTGATGAAATTCTTTATAAAGATATATTTAAGGTAGCAGTTGAAAAATGCTTTGATGTTTCCCTTAATTTTAAAAACCTGGAAGATATTTCGGCCCTGATTTATAAGGCGCCCGGCACCAAAATTTCTATACCAGGAAAACTTACAGCATTTAGAGAAAGAGAATCGGTAGTATTCTTTGATAAAAATAAATTTTCAGATATTT
>Ga0209919_1001357_pt1 | contig 11957 bp, 10 predicted proteins | sample SalPon2A_C_D2_MG_FD_185721 | JGI IMG/M metagenome (GOLD analysis project Ga0209919, IMG submission 185721) | Soil microbial communities from South San Francisco under conditions of wetland restoration - Salt Pond MetaG R2A_C_D2_MG (SPAdes)... | ecosystem: Environmental > Terrestrial > Soil >... | reverse complement strand
GTCGCTCCAGGCGTTGCGCGGGTTGAGGATGGCACTGTCGACCCCCGGCAGGGCCTTGGGGATGCTCAGCCGGAACCAGTTGGTCTGGTCAAACTCAGCATCCTTTATGCTGCCATCGAGGATGGCGTTGATGCAGGCGCGGGTCGCCTTGATGCTCATCCGCGAACCAACGCCGTAGCCGCCGCCGGCCCAACCGGTGTTGACCAGGTAGGCATTGACGCCGTGTTTTTCCATCTTCTCACCGAGCAGCTTGGCATAAGCGGTCGGATGCAGCGGCAAAAAGGCTTCGCCGAAGCAGGAGGAAAAGGTCGCCTGCGGCTCGGTGACGCCGCGCTCGGTCCCGGCGACCTTGGCGGTGTAGCCGGAGAGGAAATAATACATCGCCTGCTCTTTGGTTAGCCTGGAGACCGGCGGCAAAACCCCGAACGCATCGCAGGTCAGAAAGATAATGTTCTGCGGATGACCGGCCTTGAGACTCGGCTCATGGTTATCGATATGATCGATCGGGTAGGAGACCCGGGTATTCTCGGTTTTAGAATCGTCAGCGTAATCGATCTCCCCGGTATCCTCGTCGTAAACAACGTTTTCCAGCAGGGCGTTGCGTTTGATGGCGTTGAAGATTTCCGGTTCGCTTTCCGGAGAGAGATCAATGCACTTGGCGTAGCACCCCCCTTCGAAATTGAACACCCCGGCATCGTCCCAGCCATGCTCGTCATCACCGATCAACTTCCGCGCGGCATCGGTCGACAGGGTGGTCTTGCCGGTGCCGGAAAGACCGAAGAACAGGGCGACATCGCCAGCCTTGCCGACGTTGGCGCTGCAGTGCATGGAAAGGATCCCGCTCAGCGGCAGCCAGTAGTTCATCATGGTGAAGATGCCTTTTTTCATCTCACCGCCGTACCAGGTGCCGCCGATGATGGCAACATTCTTCTCGATGTTGAAAATAACGAAGACTTCAGAGTTGAGCCCGTGCTTCTCCCAGCTCTTGTTAGTCAGTCCGGCGGCATTGTAAACCCTGAAGTTGGGGGCGAAATCGGGCAGGTCGCTCTCGTTCGGACGGATGAACATGTTCTTGACGAAGTGGGACTGCCAAGCGATCTCGGTAATGAAGCGGACCTGTTTGCGGGTCTCCGGGTTGGCACCGCAGTAGCCGTCGGTGACATAGATGTCCTTGCCGGAGAGGTAATCGATGACTTCGGCGTAAAGCTCATCAAAGATCTCGCTGGAGACCGGCTTGTTGATGTTGCCCCAGGCGATGTTGTCCTGCGAAGGAGCCTGTTTGACGAAATACTTGTCCTTGGGGGAGCGGCCGGTGAACTTGCCGGTATCGACCATCATGGTCCCGTTAGCGGACACCTGTCCTTCCTGGTTCTCAGTTTCGGCGGCAAACAGCTCATCGTAACTGGGGTTACGATAGACCTTGCCAACGCTCTTCAAGCCAAGTTCTGCTGCTCCGACACCTTCAACGACAGTTGCTGGTTGCATAAAAGCCCCCTTTTAAATATGGATTTGGTTTGCCCGCCGGCAAACCGCTAGGGTTAAAAAACAACGGGCCCGATCCCTCGCACATCGTTCGCTACGGGTCAATAGCAAAGACCGGCAGGCCTGACGAAAAGCTGCGAAAAAATGGGCGGATTATATGCAGGACTCACAAAAAAAGCAATCTTCGAGAACATTTTTTGTTGAATTACCATATGTCCCGATAATTCACCCAAATGGGACCGAAGTCCTTGACCTATCTAAGGATTTTGGACTGTAACAAATTTACTGACAATAAAAAAGAAAAAAAGTCTCAATAAAATCTGCACTTTTTTGGTTAATCCAAACTCTTATCTTGTTGAAGCAAATTTCAGCAAGGATTATCGACTGCGGGATTGCAGGTAGGCAACCAGCGACCAGATCTGGTCCGGGTTGAAATAGGCTTCCCAGTGCGGCATTACCGAGCCCTGGGAGAGAAACGGTTCGACGGTCTTGCCCTTGGCAATCCGCCAGTAAAGGTAGGCCGGATCGACGACGGCATAATGCCGTGACTTGAAATCGGGGGCCGGTGGTGAGAAAAAATCGGCGCGCGGGCTGCGCCCTTCACCGGTGTCGCCATGACAGGAGGCACACACGCGCAAGAATAAGCCTTCGCCGTATTCGACCGACTCGCTCGATTGATAACCGGCAGGAGGCACTTGGCGAGGATAGTCAACGACCTGGTTGTCACAACCAGCCAGACTCAACAGCATCAGCAGCCAGATTATCAGTCGCATGTCGCTCCGTAAAACGTCAAACGGGGTCGGCTGTCCGACCCCGTTTTGACTTCATATGCTGCTGGTCAGGCCGCCCTCCGCGGCGTGACGCCCCAGCTCCGCAGTTCTTCAATGACACCCCGCAAGACCTGGTCGATGGCAGCGGCCACCGGTGCCGAAAGGGTCAGCGCCATCTCGATCGATCCCGGTTGCACCCCCCAGAAAACCAGCTCTGCGGGGCAGTAGCCCTGCAGTTCGGCAACCGCCAACAGATCCTGAACCCCCATCTGGTGCACCGAGAGCTTGTTGGCGAACGCTCTCGGCACTTCCTCGCCAACGAGGCGGAACACCGTGCCGGTGGCGGCGCCCATCTCAACGGCGTCGATGACCAGCAGCTTGTCGGCTTCTTCCAGCCGTGGCAGCAGATCCAGACCAAGGGTCCCGCCATCGAGAACGGTCACCTCGGCCGGAAACCGGTAATCTTCCTGCAGCCGTTCGATCACCCGGACCCCGAAGCCGTCATCGTTCATCAGCGCATTGCCGATCCCGAGCACCAGAATCGACATCAAAGGTCCTCGGGGTCGGCGAACTTGTAGCCGCCGAAGATCGAGCTGACCGTACCGTTGCGCTCCTTCACATCCATCAGCCAGGCACTGTAGACGTGATGGATGGCAAAGCCGATCAACAGCCACATCACCAGGTGATGAATGAGCCGCAACCACTGGGGGCCGAGCCAGATCAGCAGCGGACCGAACAGGCTGTTGACACTGCCGCCGGGAGCGAACTGGCTGTAGAGAGCGAAACCGGTGGCAATCTGAGTCAAATACAGAATCATCACCCCGGAATAAGCGACCGCCGCCAGGGAGTTGTGTCCCAGGTATTCATGAGGCAGCTCTCTGCTGAGAAAGGTGTAGTACTTGAACATTTTCAACATATTGCGTCGCCCGGCTCGGGTCAGCCAGGGAAAGAAGACCGGCCAGCCGCAATGGTGATTGCCAATAACCGCCCAGATCAGCCGGGAGATGACCGTCAGGGCGAACGCATAAGCGAACACCAGGTGCACGAATCGGGTCCAGCCCATCACAAAAGCGGCGGTGTCGGTCGCGGTGATAAAGGGGTGGCCGATATAGAATCCGGTCACCGACAATACGACGAGGGACAGGACGATGATCCAGTGGCTCAAGCGAACCGGCCACTGCCAGATGTAATGAATATGTCTGCCTTGCATTGCCTCACCTCCCAGCGCTAGAGGGCCTTGACCCGAAGGATCTCGCTGCCGGTGCCGTCAAGCAGGTGCACGGCGCAGGCCAGGCACGGATCGAAGGAGTGGATAGTCCGCAGAATTTCCACCGGCTTCTGCTCATCGGCAATCGGGGTCCCGATCAGCGCCGCTTCGTAGGGGCCCATCTGTCCCAGGGCATCGCGCGGGCCGGCATTCCAGGTCGAAGGCACCACGGCCTGGTAGTTCTTGATGGTCCCGTTTTCGATCCGCACCCAATGGCCGAGGGCCCCGCGCGGCGCTTCGTGGAAACCGAAGCCCTGGGCCTCTTTCGGCCAACTGGACGGGTCCCATTTCTCCTTGGTATGGGTCTCGAGGATGCCGCGCCCCATGTTGTCGGCGAGTTGCTGCAGCCAGGCCTCGTTCTTCTGCGCCAGGACCAGACAATCGACTCCGCGCGCCGCAGTGCGGCCGAGGGTCGAGAAGAGTGCTTCAGGGCCGACCCCGAGCTTGCCGAGGACGAAATTAACCGCCCCCTGGACATCCTGGTTGCCGCCGACGTAGGCGACCAGCACCCGGGCCAGAGGACCGACCTCCATCGGCTTGTCATCATAACGCGGCGACTTGACCCAGGAGTATTTAGCATCGGTATCGAGGAAATCGTAGGGCGGCATCGGACCGGTATAATTGTGGCTGGTCTCGCCGTCGTAGGGATGCAGGCCTTTATCATCGCCCGAGCTGTAGTTGTACCAGGAGTGGGTAACGTACTCGGTGATCTTCTTCTCGTCCATCGGCACCAGCTGGGAGATATCCTTGCCCATGACGATGCCGCGCGGCAGGTAAAGGCTCTCAACGCTGCCGCTGGTGTCGGTCGGGAAATCACCGTAGGAGAGGAAATTTCCAACCCCGCCGCCGATCGCGGCCCACTCCTTGTAGAAGGAGGCGACCGCCAGCAGGTCGGGGATATAGACCTGCTCCACGAACACCCGGGCCTTTTTCAGCAGCTTGCCGATTAAGGCGATCTTGTCGGCGTTAATGGCATTCTGGCTGTTCGGATCGACCGGGATCGCCATGCCGCCGACCAGGAAGGTCTGCGGATGCGGATTTTTCGAGCCAAGGATGGCGTGGATCTTGATGACGTCTTTCTGCCACTCGAGGGCTTCGAGATAGTGGGCAACCGCCATCAGGTTGGCTTCCGGCGGCAGCTTGTAGGCACTGTGCCCCCAGTAGGCGTTTTGGAACGGTCCGAGACGGCCGGTGCTGACGAAGGCGGCGATCCGCTCCTTGACCGCCTTGAAGTGGGTCACACTCGAGTTCGGCCAGTCGGAAATCGACTGGGCGAGCTTGGCGGTGGCAGCCGGGTCGGCTTGCAGGGCACTGGTGATATCGACCCAGTCGAGGGCATGCAGGTGGTAGAAATGGATCACGTGGTCCTGGACATTCTGCATCCCCATGATCAGGTTGCGGATCAGCCGGGCATTGTCCGGAACCTGGATCTTCAGGGCGTCCTCGACGGCGCGGATGCTGGCCATCGAATGGACCGTGGTGCAGACTCCGCAGAAGCGCTGAGTGAAATGATGGGCATCGCGGGGATCACGCCCTTTCAGGATCGTCTCGATGCCACGAAAAGCGGTCGAGGAGCTCCAGGCGTTACTGATCTTGCCACCTTCGAGCTGGGCCTCAATCCGCAGATGTCCTTCAATGCGGGTAATCGGATCGACTGCGATTTTTTTGGCCATGTTCTTATTCCTCCTCAATCTGCTTGTCTTTTCCCATGTCAGCGTCCTTGCGGAAGGCACTCATCACACCGTGGGCGCCGAAGGCCACCGCAGTCGCCGCCGCCAGGCCAAGACCGATTTTGTCAGCGGTCGCCTCGATGCCGAAGCCGGGGACCTGCGGCAGCCGGCGGTAGAAGGGGCTCATGGTGTCCCAGAACTGCGGCTCCGAACAGCCGATGCAACCATGTCCGGACATGACCGGCCAGCTGGTCCCCTCGTTGTAACGGACCGTCGGGCAGTTGTGGAAGGTCTCCGGTCCTTTGCAGCCGAGCTTGTAGAGGCAGTGCCCCTGCCGATGACCCTCGTCACTGAAGGCCTCGGCGTACTGACCGGCGTCGAAATGCGCGCGCCGTTCACAGTTGTCATGAATTCGCTTGCCATAGGCGAACAGCGGCCGGCCGAGCCGGTCGGTCGCCGGCAATTGGCCGAAAGTCAGGAAATGGACGATAGTGGCGGTCAGATTCTCGGCATTGACCGGACAGCCCGGCAGATTGACTACCGGCGCGCCGGGAACCAGGTCCTTGACCGATACGGCACCGGTCGGGTTCGGTGCCGCGGCCGGGATGCCACCGTATGAGGCGCAGGTGCCGACGGTAATCGTCGCCGCGGCATTTTTGACCAGTTCACGACAGCTCTCCTCGGCGCTGACCCCGCCAACGGTGCAGTAGACGCCGCCATCCTTGGTCGGGATCGAACCTTCGACGATCAGCACATACTGCCCCTGGTATTTCTTCATCGCCTGCTGCTTGGCCTCTTCGGCCAGGTGTCCGGCTGCCGCCATGACCACCTCGGCGTATTCGAGGGAGATGACATCGAGAATAATGTCTCCGGCGGTCGGTTGGTTGGCGCGCAGGAAGGCCTCGGAATCGCCGCTGCAGCTTTGATACTCGACCCAGATCACCGGGACCCGTTTGTCTTCAAGGGCCTGGGCCACCTTGGGGACAAAGGTCATCGGCAGGGCCATAGCGGCAGTGGTTGCCGTGCAGAACTTCATGAAATCGCGCCGGTTCACCCCACGCGCTTCCCATTTCTGCAAGGTTTCCTCGGGGATGGAAACCGTTTCAGGGGTCTGTTCAGTCGTCATTGACAGAGTCCTCCTTTCGCAGGGTGATTACGTTCATTTTAGAACACTATTAACAGATCACAGCAAGACTACAACCGTTTGATAATTAATGATTATTTTATGTAATTGCATGAGCATTCTCAGATTGGTTTATGAAAAATATAACACTGTCATATCGCTATCAAAATGACCCTGTCAAGGGGATTTTCACCCGATAGCGCATACGTTATCCCGGATATGGACGAGGCATAACGTATACCTCGTACGGTTAGTTGTGTTTAATATTAAGGCATATTTTGCCATCCGCAAGTAGCCGGGCAACATGCCTCCGGGACTCCTCCCCGCACCTGCCCGGGTGCTATACTGAAATCAGATCAGGTGAGGGGATGGAGGTGGCGATGCAACTGCAAAACGACAAATTTAACGTTGCCGGCAAACGGGGACGGGTTCCTACCAGTTCCGACCCCTTCACGCCGGAAGAGGCCCTGCCGGGCGTCCAGATCTGCCGAAGATGCCACGCCGTCTATCGTAACCGCAGCTGGACACTCAATGAGCAGACCTATGAACAGGCGGTACAGCAGGAACACCATCCGACCACCTGCCCGGCCTGTCTGAAGACCGATCAGCATTACGCAGAAGGGGTGGTGACCCTGAACGGCGCCTACCTGTGGGAGCACGAAGAGCAGATCCGCAACCTGATCCGCAACGAAGAACAGCGGGCGTTACAAAACAACCCTCTGGAGAGGATCTTGCGTCTGCAGCGCGAGGGGGATCGCCTGATCATCGAGACAACCGATGTCAAACTCGCCGAGCATCTCGGTCGGGCGATTCACAAGGCCCATCGTGGGGAGCTGCATTTCAGCTGGGCAGGAAGCCCGGCCGTCGGCCGGATCCAGTGGCAAAGAAACCTATAAAAGGACCCACGAGCGTGATCCGGCCAACTGAAAGGAACCGAGCCGGTGAAACAGAGGCGCCGAGAGGGCACGAGTTGGTGGAGCATACGGCCGACATCGGCATCCGTTGCTGGGGGCCGACCCCTGACGAGCTGTTCCGCGAGGCGACCGGGGCGCTGATCGAGGTGATGGTCGGCCCGGTCTGTGCCGCAGGCAATGAGCGGTTATGCTTGGAACTGCAGGCGTCCTGCGTTGAGGAACTGCTGGTCACCTGGCTCAACGAGCTGCTGGTCCGTTTCGAGATCGAGGGGTTCCTCCCCGGCGAGATCACCTTTGTACAGCTTGAGGAGCAGCGGCTGAGGGCACGACTCAGCGGCGCGCGCTACGATCCGGCCCGCTGGCCGATCGAGCGACAGGTCAAGGCGGCCACCTACCATCTGTTGCAGGTCGAACACTCCCTCGACACCTGGCGGGCCACCATTTATCTCGATCTTTGAGGAGCACGGCACATGAGCGTCAAGGTGCAACAGATCGATACGTGCCGCTGGCGGATCCCCCGGGAAGGGGCGATGCGCAGCGAAGGGTTGATCTTCGCCAATGCCGGGATGATCGAACGCCTGCAGCGAGAAAAGGCCCTTGAGCAGGTGGCCAACGTCGCCACCCTGCCGGGGATCGTCGGCCCGTCGCTGGCGATGCCCGATATCCACTGGGGCTACGGCTTCCCGATCGGCGGGGTCGCCGCCTTCGATGCCGAGCATGGCGTGGTTTCCCCCGGCGGGGTCGGCTACGACATCAACTGTGGGGTGCGTCTGCTGCGCAGCGCCCTCAGCCGCGAGGAGATCGCCCCGCGGCTGGCGGAACTGGCCGACACCCTCTACCACAATGTCCCGGCGGGGGTCGGCTCGCAGCGCCGCGATCTGCGCCTGACCCTGCACGAGGAAAAGCAGGTTCTGCGGCGGGGCGCGGCCTGGGCGGTGGATGCCGGCTTCGGCAGCGCCGAGGACCTGGAACACATCGAGGCCGGCGGCACCCTGCCCGGCGCCGATCCGGAGCGGGTTTCCGAGCGGGCCCTGGCGCGCGGCCGGTCCCAGCTCGGCACCCTCGGCTCCGGCAACCACTTCCTCGAGATCCAGCACGTCGACCGGGTCTTCGCCGCCGACGCGGCAGAGGCGCTGGGGCTTTACGAGGGGCAGATCACCGTCTCGATCCACACCGGAAGCCGGGGCCTGGGCTACCAGGTCTGCGACGACTCGCTGCACACCATGCTGCAGGCGAGCCGCAAGTACGGCATTAGCCTGCCTGACAAGCAGCTCTGCTGCGCGCCGGTGCAGAGCCCCGAGGGAGAGCACTACCTCGCCGCCATGGCCGGCGCCGCCAACTTCGCCTTCGCCAACCGCCAGCTGATCACCGCCTGGGTGAGGGAGAGCTTCGAGCGGGTGCTCGGCAAGGGGCCGGCGGAGCTTCGCATGGGGCTGATCTACGATGTCTGCCACAACATCGCCAAGCTCGAAACCCACCTCGTCGCCGGGCGGTCACGCCGACTCTGCGTGCACCGCAAGGGAGCGACCCGGGCCTTCCCGCCGGGTCATCCCGAAACCCCGGCCGCCTACCGGCAGATCGGCCAGCCGGTGCTGATCCCCGGCGACATGGGGCGCTACTCTTTCGTGCTGGTCGGCACCCCCGGCGCCATGGACGAGACCTTCGGCTCGACCTGCCACGGCGCCGGCCGGCTGCTGTCGCGACATGCGGCGAAAAAGCTGGTGCGTGGCCGCAATCTGGTTGCCGAACTGGCACAACAGGGTATTCTGGTCAGAGCGACCGGTCGCGCCACCGTCGCCGAGGAGATCCCGGAAGCCTACAAGGATGTCGCCGAGGTGGTGGAGGTGGTCGAACAGGCCGGGCTGGGCCGCATCGTCGCCCGCCTACGGCCGCTGGCGGTCATCAAGGGCTAGCGGGGTGACCCACAAGCGTAACGTTTCCCGAGCGTTCAAAGGAGCCGCACATGAAAGTTTTTGTCACCGGAGGAACGGGATTTGTCGGCCACGAAGTGATTCGCCAGCTGGTTGCAGCCGGCCACCAGGTCGTGGCCCTGGTCCGGACCGGCTCGGAAAAGAAGCTCGCTCCGGCCCCGGAGGTCACGCTCCAACCGGGGGATGTGCTACAGCCGAACACCCTGCTCGAAGGCCTCAAGGGGTGCGATGCGGTCATCCACCTGGTCGGCATCATTCGCGAATTTCCGGGCAAGGGAATCAGCTTCCGGAGACTGCACACCGAAGCGACCCGCCAGGTCATCAAGGCGGCCCAAGACCAGGGCGTCAGGCGTTACCTGCAGATGAGCGCCAACGGCTCCCGCCCCAATGCCAAAACGGATTATCACAAAACCAAGTGGGCTGCGGAAGAGAGTGTCCGTAACAGTGACCTCGACTGGAGCATCTTTCGCCCGTCTCTGATTTTCGGTCCCGGGGATCAATTTGTGAACACGCTTGCCGACCTGATTCGCAAGTTCCCGGTGATTCCGGTCATCGGCAACGGTCGCTACAAAATGACTCCGGTCGCCGTCGAAAACGTTGCGGCCGGGTTTGTGGCAGCGCTTGAACTGCCAGCCAGCGCCGGCCAGACCTACCATTGCGGAGGCCCCCAGGATCTGAGCTACGATGAAATTCTCGATCTTATCGGGCGTGCCCTGGGAAAGAACCGGGTCGCCAAGTTGCACCAGCCGCTCCTGCTCATGAAACCGGCCATCCAAATGCTGCAATCGATTCAACAATTCCCCATCACCAGCGACCAACTCACCATGCTGCTCGAAGGCAACAGCTGCGACCCGGCCCCCTGGGTGAATGCGTTCAAGCTTGAGCTGACCCCGTTTTACCCCGGTATCTGCAGTTACCTGCAGGGCAACCCAGCGGCTTAGTCTGGACAGTAGGCTTCGGAACCAGCATAATAACCAGCAATTGAATCCACCCCTGCTTGAGACTACGCAATGCGCCTGACCTTGAAAATAGCCCTGGCCATTCTGTTCGGCGTCGGCCTGTTGCTGTCGTTGCACAGCTATCAGTCCGTACAGCGCGAGAAGGACCTGTTAAAAGAAAACCTCAGTCATGAAGCCCGGCAGGTCGGCCAGGTCCTAAGGATCATGGTCGCGGAGATCTGGCAATCCCAGGGGGAAAGGGCAGCAAGGGCCTTTCTCAAGCGATCAGATTCTGCCAACGAACAAATGCAGATTCGCTGGGTTTGGATGGATCTGGTTGCGCCAAAACCCTTGGCGCCCAGCATTAGCGATGAAAAACTCAAGGCTACCGAAAAAGGTGAATCCGTCACGATCATGGGCGAAACCAATACCGGGGAAGACTTTCTGTTCACCTATATCCCACTCCGTTCCAAGGATGGCCGCGTCGGGGCCATTGAAATCACTGAATCACTTAAAGACCTGCATGGCTACATCAGGGAAAGCATGCGGCGCTCGGCGTCATTGATGGCGGCCATCGTCGCCAGCAGCCTGCTGGTGATTATCGCCATCGGCAGCTTCTGGGTCTCCGAACCGGTCCGCCGACTGGCCGAACAGGCCGACCGTATTGCTGCTGGCGACTTTTCTCCATCGCTTAAACTACGGGGCAGCGATGATTTTGCCACCCTGACCGCCGCCATTGACCGGATGCGCAGTCAACTGGCAACGGCCCGTAAGGCCGATCAGGATCGTTTGGAAGCCCTGGAGAAATTTCGCCACACAGAACGATTGGCAACCATCGGCCGGCTCTCGGCGGGGATGGCCCATGAGCTTGGGACGCCGCTGAATGTCATCTCCGGACGGGCAAAACTGATCGGTTCCGGGGATTTGCCAGACATCGACATTAAAAAATCAGCCCGCATCATCGGCGAACAGGCCGATCGGATGACCGCCCTGATGCGGCAATTGCTGGACTTTGCCCGCCGTGGCACCCCACAGAAACAGGCCGTCGACCTGGAACAACTAATCAACTACGTCATCAACCTGCTGCAACCTACCGCTGCTCAGCATCAGGTGACCCTGACCAACCATGCCCCGCAGGCGGTTCGGGCATTGGCGGACAGCAACCAGTTACAGCAGGTGCTGCTCAACCTGACCATGAACGGTATCCAGGCGATGCCCTCTGGCGGCACCCTGACACTGTCGGTGGAACAGACCGAGCCACTGGCGCACCCGGAAAAACCTGGTGAGAAATCGGCTCATTACGCTCTGATCAGCGTCATTGACACCGGTGATGGCATCAGTGAAGAACATCTGCCACACCTCTTCGATCCGTTTTTTACCACCAAGGACATCGGGCAGGGGAGCGGCCTGGGTCTCTCGATAGCCTACGGCATTGTCCAGGAGCATGACGGTTGGATTGCCGTACAGAGTGAACTCGGTCGTGGCAGTCAGTTCAGGGTCTATCTACCCATCGCCGAGCAACCACAGGATATCAACGCATGAGCGAAACACTCGGACGCATCCTGGTGGTCGACGACGATCAGGGAATGCGCGAGCTATTACAGGAAGATCTGGGCCGCCGTGGACACCAGGTTCTGACGGCGGCTAATGTATCGGCAGCCCTGGAGCATTTCCAGAAGAATCCGGTCGATGTGGTACTAACCGACCTGAACATGCCGGGCGGCGGGGGCATCGAACTCTGCCAGGCGCTGCATCAGCGCGCACCCGACCTGCCGGTCCTGATCATAACTGCCTTTGGCAGCCTCGACACCGCGATCGCCGCATTACGTGCCGGCGCCCACGATTTTGTCACCAAACCGATT
>Ga0209919_1001356_pt1 | contig 11958 bp, 10 predicted proteins | sample SalPon2A_C_D2_MG_FD_185721 | JGI IMG/M metagenome (GOLD analysis project Ga0209919, IMG submission 185721) | Soil microbial communities from South San Francisco under conditions of wetland restoration - Salt Pond MetaG R2A_C_D2_MG (SPAdes)... | ecosystem: Environmental > Terrestrial > Soil >... | reverse complement strand
TTTGTCGTTTGCATGTGTGTCCTGACTGCGCCTCAATTATTGTCGAACTTCCTTTGGTCCCAACGTTTCTACATTGAAAGCGTCCATTTCCAAACAGGTGATTGTTCATCACCGAACCCTGGTCCAAGGCCGGTCCGGGGAGCCATATAAAAAAAGGCGGAACAGGCTTGATGAAGATTCAGACTTATTCCGATACCTGCACGACATATATTTTCATACCCTTGCTTGGCCCGGACACAATTGTGATCTACAATGAAAAGGCTTGAAGGGTGGCTGTCGAAGGGAAGGGGATGAATTGAATCCATTAGTTGAGCCAGGATGGCAAAAGATATTTGGTGATCCCACCATAGGCATCGCCATGGAAGAGCGCGCCAAGGTGCTTGAACGCGTACTTCTCATTACAATTCCTATCATAATCATTTTTGCAGTATTCAATTATTCTTATAATTTTATCCAACTCGCATCTGTCCAGATGGAAGCACTTCTGTTGATTTTGCCCGCTTGGTTGTTGTCTCGCCGTGTCGCGCTGGTTCCGGTCGCTGAATTTCTGTCGCTGCTCGGAGCGGCTCTGATTCTGCTCTACCTTATCTATGACGGGGGCATTGGCGGGCTTGGGTTTATTTGGGGCTGGTTGTTTCCATTTATAGCCTTCTATATTGCCGGTATCCGGCACGGCTGGTACTGGTGCGTAGGTTTCCTGACAGTTGCGTCGGCCATTATGATGTTATCTCTCGGGATTACAGCATCCTATGATTTGGATACACGGGTATTATTTTTTACGGCCTATTTTTTCTATCTGATTGTCGGTTACTGGTTTAACGCTATACGTTTCCAATATCTTTTTGCCCTAGAGAAGAAGGTGGCTGCGCGTACGGCTCAGCTCGAGCATGCCTCGTTTCATGACACCCTGACGGACATGCCTAATCGGGCCCATGTGACCAATTATATTAACAGCCTTGTTGGGCGAAAGGGCGAACGGTTTGCCGTGCTGAGCCTTGATATTGATCGTTTCCACGAGATTAATAATGTTCTCGGATACGATAACGGGGACAGACTTTTAGAGGCTGTTGCCAAGCGTATCCAGTCACATGAAAGCAACAAGCTATTTGCCGGACGCATGGGGGCTGATGAATTCGCAATCATTCTGCACAGCTTGCCGATCGGAAAGTCAAAGCAGGAAGAAGAGGCTGTTGTTCTGGAACAGGGCAAGCGGCTGCAAAAGGCATTGGAGCAGCCCTATACCATCAACAGTGAACTGATTGAACTCGAAGTGACGATAGGCATCGATCTGCCGGACATCGATGATACCAATGCCAGTCACATGATAAGGCGCGCCAATTTCGCATGCCATATGGCCAAGAGAACACAGGATAAAGTGGCCGTTTACAATTCCGAGCAGGACGAAAACAGTGCGCGTCAAATCCAGGTGTTTATCGGGTTGAGACGCGCATTACAGAATCAGGAGCTGATGCTTTATTATCAGCCCAAAGTTGACATGTCTCTGGGCAAGGTTACGGATGTGGAAGCACTGATTCGCTGGATAGCACCAGATGAGGGGTTTGTGCCCCCTGATCAGTTTATCCCTGTTGCAGAAAGTACAGGTCTCATCCATCCGGTTACAAGGTATGTGATGGATGAAGCCATGCGACAGCAGGCATCGTGGCTCAGTAAAGGCTACCATATCAATATTGCCATCAACCTATCAGCTCGAAACCTTATGGATTCCGAGCTTATTCCCACCATTACCGGAATCCTGAATAAACACCATGTTTCTCCTAGCTCCTTCACGCTTGAAATCACGGAAAGTGCCATCATGGGACAGCCCGACAAGGCTCTCCAGACGATCCATGATTTGAAGGCGATGGGTTTTGCTCTTTCCCTGGATGACTACGGTACGGGGTATACGTCACTGGGCTATCTGAAAGATATGCCTGTGGACGAGCTCAAGATAGACCAGTCTTTTATCTTTAATTGTCTCAAAAGCAGCAGGGACAGCGCTATCGTTGAATCAACGATCCACCTTGTTGGCAACCTGGGGTTGAAGGTTGTTGCTGAGGGCATCGAAAGCAGGGATGTGTGGGATAAACTCAAGGAAATGGGCTGCGATAAAGGGCAAGGCTATTTTATAGCCAAACCCATGCAAGCGGATGATTTAATTAAATGGCTGGAAGGTTCCGAGTGGTCTCACTCGTGAATGTGCCACCACCCCAACATGGCCAATCTCAAAGTAGAGCATCTTTTATTTTTCCCTTAATCTTTGGATGATTACGAACTGAACGACTGGCCCATACAAGTTCAAATCCGGCATCCAGAAACTTGTCGGGAACAATGGCTTGTTTGCAAAACAGGATATTTGCAAGGCATGTTTTTTCCGGCTGGAGATTGATACAGCGGGCGATGCTGCGATAGGCATAATAGGCCAGTTCCGAGCAACTGAAGCTGTTATGCGGTTCATCCTTGAAATCAAAGCGAAAATCGTACCGCGCGCCCAGACAGGTCAGCGCGACTTTGCGCGCGGCTTCCGTGGCTTCTTTGCGCGAAATACCATCACCTCGATTGAGCTTTTGATAAATCTTTTCTTCAGAAGGAAGGAATCTTGTCTTATTAAAAACTTTTTCTACCGGTTTTGATTTCTCAAGCATTTCTGGCAGGCGAAGAATCACCATTCTGTCGCAGCGACAGAAGTTGATGACATCCTCCATGAAAACGCCATCGGCCATGGCATGGATCATCATCTGCTTGCCAGTCTTGAATTCCTCTTTCTGCACACGTGCGAGCTTTTCCGGATTATCATCGATCATGGTGCCAGCGGATTTTCGATCTCTTGCGGTGGCATTGCCATAAAAGAATCCGACATGACTGAACAGACCGGGGATAAACAGACCATCAATATAGTGATCGTAAGCCCTGAGCACGATATCTCCTTTTTGAATGATATCGATGACCTCACGTGTATCCTCTCCCTTGACCTTATACGACCCGGGGTCATAAACAAGAATGGGAGGAAATTTGAAAAACTTCAGGTCGCCAAACCATGTCAGCAATATCTCATACCAGCGTTTGTTTTCGGGATTTACATATTTGCTCATTGCCCCTCCGTGAAGCGTAATTCTTTGCGAGTCTTTTCTACCCGGGTATAGCCATCGCTATATGTTCAGGTTGGCCAATCCCAGTATTGACCCAAATCCGGCATTCGGCAACTCAACCTGTTTTTAAATATACTTCTCCCCAGGCAGCCCTGCTTGAGGTGCATGGACTATCGGGCTATTGCCTGTGCGCCCGCTATCGCCCTAGAGTCCCTAGATGATGAAACTGAAGTTGCCTTCCATGCCGTATTGGCATTTTGTCGCCTGCTTATGGCCATTGCCAGTTGTGCTATTTGTTGGGCAGCTATTAATGTCTTTAGGCGGCAACAGTACTTTTCTTGGTATTTCAAAACTCATTTCACTGGTTGATATGGTAGTTTTTCTGCTGGTTTTTCTCCTTGCCGCAGCCTGGGTATTCCGACCCCTCGGGCGCTGCCTGCAGTGGCTTGAGAGCAAATCGGATCGTTCGCATCGCCTGGTAGAGGTCACCATGGCCCAATTTCCATGGCGAGCCATGCAGGGGTTTGGTCTGGCTGGATTTGTGTATGCGGTTTACCTGATTATGGCGATCAGCCTTGTGGCAAGTGCAGGGGAGCATACCCTGAGTTTACGTATGTTTCTGGCCCTTTTTCTAAGCTTTGCTTTTGGCGCTGCCGTACTGGCGCCTGCACTGGCAGTGGCAAATTCTATTTCCTACACCACACGTATGCGTCTTACCCTGGCCCGTCAGGGTTTGTTTATCGGGCAACTGAGCGATGCCCGTTTCGGCCAGCCACTGACTTCATCATCAAGACGCCCATGGCTGGTGTTTCTGGTAACTGGATTTTTGCCGACCCTGATCCTCGCAGCCTACGTCTATCTGGCGCTGGCCGGCATTGAGGCCGAGGAACATTTCATTCTTACCCAGGCCAGCGTACTGCTGGTGATGTCGATTATTGCCAGCGTGGATCTTGTGTGGACCATCAGCAGAACGCTGAAGCGGGTGACAGGGGAGCTTGATCACGGGCTGAAGGAATTGGCAGCTGGCCAGTTCGATGGCCATGTGCCGGTGCTCGTGGACGATGATCTGGGAGAACTGGCCCGTGGCTTGAATACGGCTCTGCAAGGGCTCAAGGAGCGAGAGGATCTGAAAGATTCGCTGATGATTGCTGAGGAGATTCAACAGGGCCTGCTGCCGCGTTCTGTTCCTGATATCCCCAATTACCAGATCAGCGGTTTCCAGCAGACCTGTTATTCGGTGGGGGGCGATTACTACGACCATATTGAGCTGGAAGACGGCCGCGTCTGGTTGATGGTCGCCGATGTGTCGGGCAAGGGTTATCCGGCCGCTCTGACCATGGCTAATCTGCAGGCCATGCTGCGTGGATTGGCCAAGACCAACTGGCCAATTGAGGATGCGGCCAACTATCTCAATGAAGCCTTGAGTGAATCGTTAACGGCAGGCCGATTTGTTACCTTGTTTATGGCCAAGCTGCAGCCAAAGAGTCATTCCCTGATCTGGATCAATGCAGGTCATGTGCCACCGTTATTGTTGCAAAAGGATGGTATGAACTCGCTTGAAGCCACCTCTCCTCCGCTAGGCGTGCTTAAAGGGGTAAGCTTTGAGGTGACTCGTACAGAACTTGAGGTCGGGGATACCTTATTCGCCTACACGGACGGCGTGACCGAATCATCGAGTCGGAGTGGTCGCAAGCGATTTGGTGAGGCGCGATTGCGCAAGTGGCTGAGTGCACATCGTTCCGAGCCGCTGTCGGCGCTGACGAGCGACTTGCTGGAAGAATTGAGTTTGTTCGGACGCGACGGACAGGATGACGATTTAACCTTGTTAACCGTTCGCAGGGAGGCCTAGGGATGGCAATGAAGAAGATGCGTATTGAAAAAGACTCCATGGGGGAAATGCAGGTGCCCGATGATGCGATGTACGGCGCCTCCACGGCACGCGCTGTGGAGAATTTTCCTGTTTCCGGCTTGCGATTTCAGCGTGAATTCATCAAGGCGTTGGGCCATATCAAAAGGGCGGCTGCTGGTGTCAATGCCAGGCTCGGCAAGCTGGATGAAACCACCGCAGAATTGATCGGCCAGGCAGCGAATGAGGTGGCTGACGGGAAATGGGATGCTCACTTCCCTCTCGATATTTTTCAGACCGGTTCCGGTACAAGCACCAATATGAATGCCAATGAAGTGATTGCGCATCGTTGTGCCCAACTCAACAGCGGCATTCCGGTGCATGCCAATGACCATGTGAATATGGGCCAGTCATCAAACGACGTGATCCCCACCGCTATGCATGTGGCGGCTGCCGATCAACTTGTCCATCAAGTGATTCCTGCTCTGACGCATCTGCATACGCTTCTGAATAAAAAGGCCGCTGAGACGATGGGTGTCGTCAAGATCGGCCGCACCCATTTGATGGATGCAACCCCGATTACGCTCGGGCAGGAGATTTCCGGCTGGGCCAGGCAGGTGGAGCTGGGCATCGAGAGGCTGAATGCCTGCATTCCACGCATTGCCGAACTGGCACAAGGCGGGACGGCCGTTGGCACCGGGTTGAATACCCATCCTGAATTTGGCTCCCTTATAGCCAAGGCACTTTCGGATATTTATGCCATTCCATTTCATGAGGCGGCCAATCATTTTGAGGCACAGGCGGCTCAGGATGCGACGGTAGAGCTTTCCGGAGCCTTGAAAACACTCGCTGTGTCTTTGCTTAAAATTGCCAATGATGTGCGTCTGTTGAATATGGGGCCGCGCTGCGGTATCGGCGAAATTACCGTGCCGGCCGTGCAGCCGGGTTCATCGATCATGCCGGGCAAGGTCAACCCTGTAATCGCCGAGTCGCTGGCTCAGGTTTGTGCCCAGGTTATCGGCAACGATGCGGCCATCACCCTCGGTGGGGCATCAGGCCTGCTTGACCTGAATGTGATGCTGCCTGTGATGACACATAACCTGCTCGAATCGGAACGGTTACTGGCAAACGCCTGCCAGATGTTTGCCGATAAATGTATTGCCGGACTCGCGGCCAATGTCGAGAAATGTGAGCAGCAGATCGAATGGAGTATGAGCATGGTTACCTCGCTGGCGCCGGTCATCGGGTACGAAAAGGCGGCTGAAATTGCCAAGCAGGCGGTAGGGGAAGGCAAGACGGTACGCCAGCTGTGCCATGAGATGCAGGTATTGCCGGATGCCGAGATTGATGCACTGCTTGATGCGCGAACGATGCTGAAGCCAAAGGAATAGCTTGGAGACGCGCGGCAAGAGAGGAGACTGAAAATGATCGAATTGATCATCATTCTGCTCATCCTCGCTGTATCCTTCGGTATGCGCGGACGGGGCTTTAGCAGGCGATTGCGCCGGGAACTGCCCAGGTGGGTAGAGGCGGGGCTGGTTGCTCCGGAAAAAGCGCCAGGCATTCTTGCGCATGTCGCCGCCGAATCGCAGCGACATTCCCTTGCTTCCATGTTTGCCGTTCTTGGTGCTGTTTTGCTGGGTGTCGGCGTGATTACCTTTTTTGCCGCCAACTGGCAGGAGATGCCGAAGATAGTCAAATTGCTGCTGTTGTTTGGGGGCATGTGGGCTGCTTTTGCGACGGCGGCATGGAGCCTTGGCAGGGCATCGCGGGGCTGGCTTTCCGAATCGATGTTGTTGCTCGGTGTTTTGATGTTCGGCGCCAATATCATGCTGATTGCGCAGATTTATCACATAGAGGCACATTATCCCGATGGGGTGCTGGTCTGGTCGCTGGGGGCACTGCTGGTGTCCTGGCTGCTGGCTTCTCCTGCTGCCTTTGTCGCTGGCCTGATGCTGGCCATGCTCTGGAGCGGTATGGAGGCCATCGACTTCTCCCGCCTGCACTGGCCGTTCCTGATTGTGCTGGCGGGTTTTTCAGTGCTGGCCGTACGCCAGAACTGGTTGCGCTTTGCGCACCTGCTGATGGTTGCCCTGTTGCTATGGTCGATGTCCACGTATGTACACTTTATCGGCGAGCTGCGGGATGCCGGTGCCGTTGTTTATCTGACCCAGATATTTTTTCTTTTCTACCTTGCGCTGTTCATCGGAGGCTTGCATCTGGATTTATCCGAATACTTTGCTGGTTGGGCCGCGACCATTCGCCAGTATGCTGTCGTGGCCGGACTTGCAGCGCTCTGGGTACTTACTTTCCCCGATATTTTGACTTCGAAGATCTTTGTCGCAGGTAACGGTGACATGCGTCCCGCTGCAGATGTCGGGTGGATTGGCCCCACAGTTCTGATGCTGGCGCTTGTTGCGGCGCTTGCCGTATGGCACCGGCAGCGTACGTTGAGTCTGGGGCTGCGCGAGGTGTGGCATGTCTGGGGAGATGGGATCCTTGGGCTGATGCTGGCCTGCCTGCTCGTCAACCTGTTTGTGCCGGGAAGCCACGGCAGCATGATGGCCATCGCTTTCAATGCAGTATTTTTCGCTGCAACCCTGTGGCTCGTTTATGCCGGCGCTCATCTGGACAGCCGCAATCTGGTGAATCTTGGATTCATGTTCTTTGCCGCAGGGATTCTGGCCCGATACTTCGATTTTTTCTGGAAACTTCTCGATCGTTCCTTCTTCTTCATGGCTGGCGGCATCCTGCTGATCATTGTTGCCGGCATTCTGGATCGCAAACGACGGCAGTTGATGGCGGACATGAAAGAGGGTGAATTATGAATCGTCAGTCCAGCCCTGTTCTACGTGTAGGGATCGCGATGCTGGTCTTGACGCTGGTGCTGTTCGGCATGATTGCCCGCAAACAGTGGACGCTGGACACGGGCACGCCGGTGGTGCTGGAGACAAAGCCCGTTGATCCGCGTTCACTGTTTCGAGGCGATTACGTGCGCCTGAATTACGCAATCAATACGCTTGATACGGCTGTATATCCGGCATTGTCCGGGGTGAAACGGGGTGATGTGGTATGTGTTGTTCTTGCTCCGGGCAAGCCTTACTGGCATCCGGAAAGCGTGTCCACCGCCTGCCCCGATACAACCTCGATTTTTCTCAAAGGGCGCGTTGAGCGGGTAAGCAGACGCTGGAACAGTGAGACGCGTAAATATGAGGCCGCCAGCCAGGTGCGTGTAAAATACGGTATTGAAAACTACTTTGTGCCGGAGGGTACGGGACGCTCCATCGAGCGGCCCGCCGCAGATGAGAAGGTATCGATTGAGGTGGCTGTGGATAGATTCGGCAATGCCGGCATTCGTGCTGTACTTATCAATGGCATACCCCGCTATATCGAAACCCTTTTTTGATGTCGAGTGCGGCTCGACTTGCAGGGGAGAACTCCCTAGTGTTCCGCCACTCTAATTCAGGGGTGACCCATGAACGATAAAACGGCAATACTGGCTCTCGCAGACGGGCGCATTTTCAGGGGCAAGGCTCTGGGTGCTGTGGGACACACCGTTGGCGAAGTCTGCTTCAATACGTCCATGACCGGTTATCAGGAAATCCTGACCGACCCATCGTATACCCACCAGATTATCACTTTTACCTATCCTCACATCGGCAATGTCGGCATCAATGATGTTGATATGGAGTCGAACAAGATTGCCGTGCGCGGTCTGATTGTGCGAGCGCCGGCGCGCATTACATCGAATTACCGCGCCGAAAAGGATATGGCAGCATGGCTGATTGAAAATGGGGTGGTTGGCATCGCTGATATCGATACCCGTGCGCTGGTCCGCCACCTGCGCGATAATGGTGCCCAGAATGGCGTGATTGCTTCAGACGGCATGAGCGATGCCGAGGCGGTGGCTATGGCCCGTGACTGGCATGGGCTGGAGGGTCGCGATCTAGTCGGGCAGGTAAGCCGCAAACAGACAGAGAGCTGGGATGTTGGCAGTTACGACCTTGACGCTGCTTCTTTTCAGACGCCGGAATTACACAAGCATGTGGTGGCTTTTGATTTTGGCTGCAAAAACAATATTTTCCGCAAGCTGGTTGATCGGGGCCTGAAGGTGAGCGTTGTACCAGCCAATACTTCGGCTGCTGCTGTGCTGGCAATGAATCCCGATGGGATATTTCTTTCCAACGGACCGGGCGATCCGGCAGCTGTCGGTTATGCGGTAGACTCGATTCGCGAATTACTGCATGCAAATACGCCGATCTTCGGTATTTGCATGGGCCATCAGTTGCTCGCGCAGGCACTCGGATTGCCCACCTTTAAGCTTAAATTCGGCCATCGTGGTGGCAATCATCCGGTCAAGGATCTGACCACCGGCAAGATTGAGATTACCAGCCAGAATCATGGCTTTGCGGTGCGCGATGAGCAGGTTCCGGAGCAAGTGGAGATTACCCACCGTTCATTGTTCGATGGCACGGTCGAGGGCTTGAGAGTCAAGAATAAGCCGGTGTTTTCGGTGCAATATCATCCCGAGGCGAGCCCCGGCCCGCAGGATGCGGATTATCTTTTCGATCGCTTCGCTGAGATGCTAAACGCCGCCTGAAGCAGCATCTTCCGCTCTAAGCTTACCATTGCCGGTTCAGCGTTTGCCGTAGGCCTTCTGGAATTCTTTTTCCGGCATCAGGACCGGCGTGGCAACACCCAGATCCTGTAACTGCTGCCATAGTTTCTCTGACTCGCGCTTGTTTCGGGCAGGGAAGGTGAAGCGATAAACCGGAATGGTGACGGTGCGTCGTTCGTAGCGGTAAGGCTTGCCGATCTGTTTGAGCCGGTTCTGAATCTGCTCGGCGTATTCTGTCAGGTAAAAACGCCCGAGCCCGACCATGTAGATATCCTTGTTGACTTCGATATTCGCCTTGATGACGGTGGCCTCGATATTCTTCTTCAACCATTTCTTTTTGGCTGCCTCGGCTGCCTCGGCCGTACGGTAAAGGGCGGCATCATCAAAAGCATGCATGATCACCGGTTCCTTGCGTTTGAGTTTGATTGGTGAGAGACCTGCCTCCACGAGCCGTTCCTCAAGCGTCCTGACCGCAGCCGACCAGACAATCCGCCTTGTTACCACGCGCCATTGCGGGGGCTTGCGGGTCTGCGCGACAATCTGCTGTGGTGAAGCCAGGCTGGCATGACCGGATGCCTGGCTGACTGATCCGTCCGAAGGCGCTTCAGGAATGGGCGCATACACTGCAACAGGACTGGGAGAAGGTGCGGGCGGTTGCCAGACAAGCCAGGCTAATCCCGCCAGAATGACCAGCGTCAGGGCCTGTCCGATCCTTTGCATGTTTATCTGAAGTGCCTTTCAGCCAACAGCAGTAGGCCGGTCAGCGTCAGATAGGGTTCATGATGGTCGATGCTGGGAAGGTCGGCCAGCAGCAGGGAAATAAGACCACCCGTGGCGATAACCGGAGCTTCTGCATAGCCTGGCTCGCGGTGCAGGCGTTCGATCAGCCCTGCAATGCCGTCCACGGCCGACCAGTAGCTACCAGCCTGCATGCTGCTGGCAGTATCCCGGCCGATCAGCGTGTCGGTCCGTTCGAGTGAGACTTCCGGTAATTTTGCTGCGCGCTGGCAAAGGGCGGCCAGCGATACCTCAATGCCGGGAAGTATCAGGCCGCCGGCATATCGTCCGGCCGGCGAGATGATGTCAAATGTAGTAGCTGTGCCGCAGTCAAGTACAATCGACGGAGCGCCATACTTCTCTTTTGCAGCAATAGCATTGACGATTCGGTCAGCACCGACTTCGCGAGGGTTCTTGTAGTCCACTGCCATGCCTGTTTTGACATCGGCCGAGCCGACAAAGGCTGGAACCATACCGCACACCCGTTTGCATGCAGCTGCCAGCGGTGCATCAAGGTGCGGTACGACACTGGCAACGAGAATGCCTTCAATATCGCTGGCCGAATGTCCTGATTGCTCAAACATGCCGTGCAGTTGCCAGGCAAGTTCGTCCGGTGTCAGATTGCGTTCACTGGAGAGACGCCAGTGCGTCAGCAGTTGTTTGCCGGCATGCAGACCGAACACCATCTGGGTGTTGCCGACGTCGGCCAGCAGCAATGTTTTTCCGCGCTTGTTTGTACTCATATCAGCTCCAGATCACCGGCAATAATGCGTTTTGTTCCCTGGGATGTATTCAACAGCATGGCGCCATCGTCATCCAGTGCACTGGCAATACCTTCGATATAAGCCTTGCCGTCATGCACGCGCACGGCCTGACCCGAGGCGGCATGTGCCTGCCACCAAGCTGTATGCACAGGTGAAAAACCCTGTTCCATATAACGTTGATACCAGTGATCCAGCGCATTCAGCAGGCTGGCAGCAAGCTCCAGCCTGGATACAGTCTGGCCGCAAATACTGGCAAGATCCGTTACAGATTGTGAAATATCAGCCGGCCAGCCGTCAGCCGGGGTGGAAAGGTTGATGCCGAAGCCGAGGACTACGGCATGGACGCGGCCGGGTTCCGCCCTCATTTCAGTGAGGATGCCTGCCACCTTGGCCCCATGAAACAGGAGGTCGTTAGGCCATTTGATGCGCAGACCGGGAGCCAGACTGGATAGTGCTTCATGCAGGGCCACGGCTGTCAGCAGCGATAGCTGGGGGACTTTTTCAGGAGGCAGCTGCGGCCTGAGAAGGACGCTGCAGGCCAGGGATTTCGGTAACGTGTGCCATGTACGACCAAGGCGCCCGCGCCCGGCGCTCTGTCGTTCGGCAAAGATCACCAATCCTTCGTCTGCGCCCTGTTCGGCTTTGCGCATGGCTTCGCGATTGGTGGAGTCTATTTCATCCAGGGTATCAATACTGCGGCCAACGATCTGACCGGTCAGTAACGGCCTCAGCGTGCCCGCACTGAAGACTTCGGAATTCAGCACGTAGCCCTGACCCGACCTGGCGGAGATGTCGGCCCCCTGCTGGCGTAGCGACTGGATGTGTTTCCATACTCCGGCCCGGGAGAGAGAAAGTTCTGCAGCCAGC
>Ga0209919_1001355_pt1 | contig 11964 bp, 9 predicted proteins | sample SalPon2A_C_D2_MG_FD_185721 | JGI IMG/M metagenome (GOLD analysis project Ga0209919, IMG submission 185721) | Soil microbial communities from South San Francisco under conditions of wetland restoration - Salt Pond MetaG R2A_C_D2_MG (SPAdes)... | ecosystem: Environmental > Terrestrial > Soil >... | reverse complement strand
CCCCCACCGGTGCAGCTCGGACGCGATCCCCTGCCCGAGCGCACGGTGGGGATCGTCATTCCCTGCTACCGGCACGGCATTTTCCTCGATGCGTGCATCGCCTCGGTCAAGGCGCAGACGCTCAGGCCGGCAGCGATCGTCGTGGTCGACGACGGGTCGAGCGATCGGGAGACGGTTGAGGCGCTCGCCCGCCTCGACGACGACCCCGAGGTCACGGTCCTGCGCCAGCCCGAGAATGCCGGCCCCAGCGCCGCTCGCAACCGTGGGATCAAGCAGCTCGACACCAGCTATGTCCTGCCGATCGACGCAGACGACCAGCTAATTCCCGATGCGCTGGAGCGGATGCTGGCCCAGCTCGAGGCGGCTCCCGAGGGGGTCGGCTTCGTCTATCCCAGTTGGCGTCATATCGGCAATCAGTCCGAGGAGGTCCACCCGCCCGCCTACAACCCCTGGTTGCTGATGATGGGGAATTACTGCGCCGCCCCCGCGCTGTTCGACCGCCGGCTATTCGCCCAGCATGGATTCCGCTACCCCGAGGAGATCGTGGTCGGACACGAGGACTGGGATCTGATCCTCCAGTTGGCGGAAAGGAGTGTGCACGGCGTTCCCGCCGACGACCCGACCTTCCTCTATCGCAGGCAGGGCTTCAGCCGGGTCAACGCGGTCGACTACGGGCCCGATGCGTTCGAGAGGACGATCGAGCGTCGCCATCCGCACCTGTATCGGAATCGCGACGCGATCAAGGCGCGCTGGTCCCCGGCGCTTAGCATCGTGCTGCTCGACGACTCGTCCGGCGCATGGCGGGCGGAGGATCTCCCCGGGCTCGAGCGCCAGACCGGCACGGATTTCGAGGCGTTGGCCCGAACCGAGCTTCGTGAGGGCGTCCGGGCGGTCGACGGAATGGCCGATTCGAATTCGCCGGGCGCCTCGCTGCAGGCCGCGATCGACGCCGCGCGCGGTCGGTGGGTGCTGCTTCTGCCGCGCAGCGCCGCCGCGGTTCTGGATGTGCCGTCGTTCGTCGAGCAGGTGATCCACTCTTTCGTCGCGAATGGAAATGCGTTTGCGCTCGTGCTCGCCGATATGCCCGGCCTGCCGCGTGCCTTCTTCGGCCAGCTCGACAACATCGAGCGTCTTTCGGCGAAGCCCGGCGCCATCGCCTTCGAACGGTCGTTGTGGGGCCCCGCTCCCGAGATTCCGCTCGGGGTCGAGGGCTCACCGTTCGCCGACCTCGCGGTCGGTCTGAGGACCATCGGCCCGGTGCAGTGGAGGTTCGCTCCGGTGGGAACCGAGAGCACGCCCTGGTTGGTCGATCCGCCCGAGCGACGCGACGACCCGGGCCAGATCGACATCAATCTGCCCCGCTGCGCGGACATGTCGGAGGCGGCGATGCGCCACATGGTTGTCCACCAGACCCCGCGGCTGCCGGAGCGGACGCCCGGAACCGTGCGGCGCTGGAAGCAGTCGGAGCCATGGACGCCGCCGCAGACGCAACTGCTCTACCGCTTCATCGATCCGAAAACGCAGTTCCGTACGGTTCTAGCCGATAGGCACCCGCCCCCTGGGTACATGCTGGAGCGCATCCTCGGCAATACGCACCTCGTGTCCCTTCCTGACACCAAGCGGGTGGTGCATGCGAACCACAGCTTCAAGGTCACCGATCGACAGGGGGAGTTGGTCGAGGGCGAATATCACATGGGATATGTCGAGCAAGAACCGCTCGTGCTGATGGACCCCCTGGAGCTGCGGCGCGTCCCTGAGACCGGGCAGGAGACCCTCGTCGCCGGCCGGGGCGATCCGCTGTTCCACAGTTCCGAGCCGCTTGAGACCCTCGGCTGGATCGAGGCCTGCCCGATCCTGCCTCGCCGTAGCGACATCCTCCATACCGGACCATGGGCCGTCGTTTCATTGCGGCGCCAGGCCGATGCTCGCGGTTGGAGGCACAGCTACTCGGTCGGCGCTGCCGATGTGGGCCCGGGCGAGGGCGACATAGGTTCTCTGCGCCGCTATCCGGGGCCGGAGATGATCGCCCTGCGGCTACGCTCCGACGGGCGGCTCGACAGCGAGCTCTGCGTGCCAGGTCGCGCCAGCCGCGATCCGCGCAAGATCGCCCGCTGGATCGCCGAGCCGCTTCGCGCCGGTCGCAGCCCGGCCGGGATGAAGGGCGTGGCCCTACGTGCGCGTTACCTGACGCTCCATCACCGGGCCCGCCGCCTCGCCGGGAACGACGGCGAGACCCTCGGGTACCTGTGTCGCGAGAACATCCCCGGCTGCAGCACCCTCTACAGCACCATCCACCCCGTGACCGGCGATCAGCTGGTGACCCGGTTCCCGCAGGAGGCGACCGATGAGGGGTACGTCATGGACGGCATCCTCGGCGCCATCTTCGACCCGCCGAGCGGCGATGCCGCGAGCGGGGCGCCGGGCCTGTGACTGCCGGCGAGCGACGGCAAGCAGCCGTGACGGACGATCGACCCCGGATTCTCTACCTCAGGCCGAGCGTGGACGACGGCGCCTTCGACCGGGCGACCGTCGATTCCTTCGCTCGTCTCGACAGGGCCCGGTGGGCGTCCCACCTGATCGTCACCGAGCCCTCGCCCAACCGCCGGTTGCATCAGCTTGAGCCGCTCGCCGAGGAGATCGTGAACCTGCCAGAGCAGACGACCGGAGAGGCCTTTCCGGAGCTCATCCTGGGCTTCATCGAGAGTCACCGCATAGGTCTGTTGAGCGTCGCCGGCTCGCGGCTCGGCTTCGACCTCCTCCCAGACATCGCGGGCCTGCCCGACCCTCCCGCCGTGCTCGTGCATTTCGCCGACGGCGAACCCGGTCCGTCGGGCTATGTGGGCTACGTGGCCCAGCGGTACGGGGATCTGGTCGACGCCTTTCTCGTTACCGATGAGCGGACGAAGCAGGCGGTGGCCGGGAGTGGGATTCCGCAGAGCCGGATCGAGGTTGTGCCCTCCGACCCCGGGGACGCGGGCCTCCACCAGGGGGAGCTCTTCGAGCGCCTGCTGGCCGGCCGGCAGGCGGGCGCCGCCCGACGGGCCGCGAGGTCCGATGCGAGAACCGCCGCTGCGCCGGCCGGGGAGCCACTGAGGCTGCCGCGCAACCCACCCCCCGAACGCACCGTCAGCGTCGGCGTGCCCTGCTTTCGGCATGGCATCTACCTCGACGAGTGCATCCACTCGATCAAGCTTCAGTTCCTGCGTCCGAAGCACATCGTCATCGTCGACGATGGCTCCGACGATCGGGAGACGCTTGAGGCGCTTGAGCGATGGGAAGCCGATCCGTCGATCACGGTTCTGCGCCAGCCGGCCAACCTCGGTCCGAGCGCCGCGCGCAACCGAGCCCTCGAGGTCTTCGACACGGACTACGCGTTGTGGATCGATGCAGACGACCAGCTGCTGCCGGGAGCGCTGGACAGCATGATCGCGAAGCTCGAGGAGGCGCCCGAGGATGTCGGCTTCGTCTATCCCCACGCAAAGCACACCGGCAGTCGCTCCGACTACGCCGAGACCCCGCCCTACGAGCTCTTGCTGCGGATGGGGCGCGATGTCTGCCCGTCCCCGTCGATGTACGACATGCGCGTGTTCGACGAAACGGGCATCTCGTTCTCGGAGGACATGGTCACCGGTCACGAGAGCTGGGATCTGACGCTCCATCTCGCAGAGCGAGGCATCGCCGGTCAACCTGCCGATGGCCCGACGTTTCTTTACCGCAAGCGCGGTTTTAGCCGCTTCCAGGCGTTCGACCGTGGACGCGACCGGCGCCGGGCGCTCGAGGCGCGGGGGTCGGACGACGCTGTGGACTGGACGCCGCTCGAGACCCAGCCTCTATGTCGTCACCTGCACCCTGACCAACCGACGCGAGTGGTCACGAACGACCGCAATCCCCCTCCCGGACTCCGCTTGGAGTTCGACCTGGGCGTGACGCACGCTTTCGCCCTGCCGGGCACGCGGAGGCTGGTCGCGAGGGCGGGGACCTTCGAGTTGAGTGACGAGCAGGACGAGTTGGCCGAAGGGCAGGCCTTGGGTTACATCGAAGATCGGCCGTTCCCCCAGTGCGAGTCCCTGGAGCTGTGCGAGGTGCCGGAGAGCGGCGAGCGGGTATTGGTTGCGGGTCCCGAAGATCCTCTGCACGGGGTTGCCAGGCCGATTGCCCTGCTCGGATGGGTGCAGGCGTTCCCGCTCCAGCCCCGCGGGGGCCTGCCTCACGACGAGCCGGCGGCGAGGGTCGCCGTGCTTTACCGGCAGCTCGACAGCAAGTCTGGGCAACACCTCTATTCGGTCGGGCCCTCCGACGGCGAATCGCCGATGGCCACCGTGGGCTCGCTGTTCAACTCCCCGGGTATGGATCGGGTCGCCCTGCGGTTGCGCGAGGACGGTCGTTTGGCCACCGACCTTGCGCGCCCCGGGCGGGGGACGCGAGATCCGCGCGAGCTGGCGCGCTGGGTGGCCAGGTCGCCGGCGTCGGACACGGGCCCGTATCGGTCTCCGACGGCGAGGGCCAGGAACCTGGTCCGGCATCGGCTCGGGCGCCGGCCGAGCGACGACCCAGGTGTCACGCTCGGGTGGCTGAATAGAGAAGGCTCACCGGGAGCCCGCCCCCTGTTCAGCACCACTCATCCCGTAACCGGGGACCAGTTGGTCACCTGCAACCCACAGGAAGCCGTCGCCTTCGGCTACCTCTTCGACGGGATACTGGGGTACGTCATCGCCTAAGCATCGGCGTGAGCGGAAGTAGAGGGGTGCTTCAGCTCGAAGGCTGACCGATCCTCTTCGATCGCTCTGTCGACCCAGGCGCGCAGCTCCGGGTCGTCGCTCTCCACCGTCTTCGAGAGGCCGTGGCGGACGTGCGAGTCCCGAACGAGCTGCGGTGGGCGGTTGATGGCGCGAAGGCGGGTGAGGAGGTCGGTGTCCTGGTACCAGACGCGGAACGCGGGATCGAAGAACTCGCCGGGGGCGTGCGACATCTCGTCCAGGGTGGCCCGGCTGAGGGCGAAGCACCAGGCCGAGAAGTCGGTGCGGAACCAGGTTCCCTCGGTCAGTGGAAAGGTGACGGCGGCGCCATGGTCGAGAGCCTCCTTCAGCGGTGGCCACCATCCGGATTGCGGCTCCACGTCGTCGTTCATCACGACCGCGTAGGGGGTTTCGACGGCCCGCAGCCCAGCATTGACCGGGGCGGTGAATCCCTGCGGTGGCGCCCCGTTGTCGACCAGGACGATCTGGTGCGGCACCTCGGTTCGGGTCTGCACTGCACTTACGCATCTGCCTACGCGCTCGGACGCGGCGTCAAGGGTGGGAATCACGACCGTCACCTCCGGCAAGGATCCAAGGGCCGCCCGGGTCAAGGAATCTCTCGGTCGCGCCGGGCGAGCGACGCTGCCCGCGACGGTCACTACCTTGCGGCCGTTCGAGGCAAGCTCCATGCATATCGCCGCCAGCTCGGACCCGGGCTCTGCGCCGGTCGCCCTGAGGGCCAACGCCTCTCTTTGCCTCAGGGCCAGCGCGTGAGTGGCGACCGGGTGGCTGTCGGGCCGTAGCGGCAGGCTCGCCGCGGCGGCGGCGATCCTCGGGTCATCAAGGGCCGCGACAAGCGGACCGAGCGCCGCCGGATCGAGCTCCCCAGCGCCGCTGAGCAGCACGACGATCTCCCCGTTCGCCTGGGCGGCTGCCCGCCGCGCGCAGCTCACGAGCCCCTCGCGGTTTTCGTTGCGGATCAGGCTGGCGTCGCCCGGGAGGTCTTCGAGCAGCTCATCGAGGCCCACCGTCGCATCGTCGACGACGATCGTCTCGTACTCCGGCGTCGGGCTCAAGGCCGCGACGGATCGCAGGCAGCTGGCAGCCTCCTCTGGGCTGCCTGCGAGGTGGACGATGACCGTGGGAGGGGCAGCCATTAACCGCAAGCGTAGCGGTCATCCCATGTGCAGAAGGCGGCAGGTAACCGCAGGGCAAGGGTCAGTCGTGACTCGGCTGCGAATCAGCCGCCCGGCAGGGGCGGTGAGCGAGTGAAGCTCTTCGCCGCCTGGAGGCATTGCCGTTGGGTGCGGATCAACTCCATTTGACCGGTGACCGTGTCGACAAAATAGGTGCGTCCGTAGGGCGATGACCAGGCCGGATCGGGAGCCCCGTCGATGGCGTAGTTCCCACTGGGTAGAACGGTGTCGCGCCTGCAGCTGAAGGTGGTTTCCTGTTCCGCAACGACGCTGGTCAGCGACGGGTCGTTGAACTCCAGCTGCACGCTGCCCGTCATATCCCAGGTATTCCCGAAGACCGGGACGCCAGGCGTAACCTCCACTGGCTGGCCGAAGGTCCAGATCATGCTTTCCCGCCGCGGATGAGGAATGACATCATGGATCATCGCGAGGACACGAGTGTCTTCGATATAGGCGCTAGTGAAGTAATTCGAGTACGTATTTACGATCCTCAGCCAGCCGACGGCGATGAGGGCGCAGGCGACGGCTGCACCAAGGGAACTCAGTAGGCGCGCCCTTGGCAGACTGCGGAACGCGAGTGTGGTCGCCAGCATCAAGCCCGAGTAGAGGATAAGCACCCACCCGATGCTCGCAAGTGCATTGACGCGATCTCCAACGCCCGGCGCGAGTGGGTTGTAGTAGTCGGTTCCCGGGACGTAGATGGCATAACCAAAGGTAACGACCAGCCCCCCCGCTACAAGCGTCACTAGCCAGCGGCGCAGCTCGGTTCGGCTGGAGTCGGCGGCTGGAAGCAGGACATAGACCAGAATGGCGGCGGCTGGAACTAGCGTCACCAGGCCGACGATGTACCAACCAAAACTGCCAAAGGGTAGTACGACGGTGGTAAACAATGCTCTACCCGATTCGAAGATAATGTGCGCATGAGCCCATGCGCCCGCTTCCGTTTCCTCATGGCCGGCAGACGAGGCCAAGGTCACCAACAACACCAGTGGTATCAAGACCACGCAGTCGGCCACCCAGCGGGGCACAGCCTCCCTCCATGGAACGTGGAGGCGATAGAGCGCTACCGATGAGAGCATCAGCGGTAGCGCTGCCTCGTAGAGGAGAGTGCTCATCACGAACGCTGCCAGTGAGGCGCAATGAAGGGCGATCCTACGAGGAGCCTCGGGAGCATCGAAGGCCATCAGTGCCAGTAGGAAGCCAAATGCAGCGAGGCTCAGGGCGGCGGGGATGTGGGCCGTCGCCGACCAAAAATGCAGCGAGTTGGTCGCTGGAAAGATCAGGACCAAGACCGCGATCAGTCCAGCGTCGAGAAACGCCACTCCGAGCCTACGTAGCAGTAGGTAGAGGCTCAACGACAACAATGCCCCGGTCGCTCCAAGCCAGGCAAACCAGAAACCCATATGAGGTCCGAAGACGGCATTCAACGCAACCAAGTAGACGGCGGCAAGTGGGCGCTTTGCCTGATTTAGTTCTGTAAGGAAGCTGTCGACTACGCCGCCAAACCCGTGAGTGTGGGAAGAGAATACGTACAGCTCTCTGATTGCCCAAGTGTCCGAGAGAAAGCCGCCATGCACAGCGTGCGGTCCGTAGGCGGCAGCCGCGATCACAGCGAGAACTACCGCAACTGCTCCCGCCTGCAGCCAAGGTTTCTTCATCGAGTCGCTGGCCTTCATCGAGTGACTGGCACTCTTTCTGAGTGGCTATCTCTGCGGCGCCCGATGAGGGTGACTATATCGCCGAGATTGAAACGGACCGACCGCTCGCCGAGTGGGCGGTCAGCGATCCAGTCAGCCAACCGTCGTACTGTGGTGCTGCGCGGTGCCATCGTGCCGAGCTTGTGCGTCATATAGCGAAGGGAGTAGTAAGCACTGGGGTGGCTAACAGAAAGGAGTTCGAAATCGTTCTCCAGATAGCGAGTGAGCGTGTCGACCGTGAAGAAAAAGTTATGATGCCGCGGGGTCAGCAGATGCCATCGCTGGCCGGATAAGCGAGCAACGAGAGCGGCGGCATCTCCAGTCGACAACATAAGGGTCCCGCCGGGTCGAAGCACATGGGCCGCTTTTGCAAAGTCGGCTGCGGGGTTGATCGAATGCTCGATGTAGTCCCACATCGTCACCGCGTCGAACGAAGCCGCTGGATAGTCCGCAGTTTGAAAGAGGCCATTGGTTATGTCTAGGTCGAGCTGCTCCCTACCCCAGGCGCTCATGTCCGGCGAGATGTCGATGCCCTGGACTTCCCAGCCGGCCGAGCGAGCCTCGGCCATGAAGAAGCCGGCAGCGCTGCCCACATCGAGCAGACGGCCCGGGTCGGTTGCATCAGCCAGCTGGGACAGCCGTCGTCGGGCGGTGAGGCGATGCTCACGGGCATCGCTCAGGTAGTCGGAATAGCCGCTCGCGTCGCCATCGCCGTGATGGTCGAAGTAGTCACTGGCGTAGATCGACAGCAGGTCGTCAGCGCTGGGCAGCTCGCGTCGGAAAAGCAGCCCGCACGTCCGGCATGCGACGATCTCGTAGCCGTCCTTGCGCCACTTCGGTGGTTGGTCACCCGGAATCGGTGCATCGCACAAATTGCATTGCATGGCGCTAGTCGCTGAGGTGATGTCGCGCGCTGTCGCGAGGGATTGGCGCAGGTACTTCATGGCCCCTGCGCGGTACATTTGCAAGGCCCAGATCCAGGCCTGTTACATCGAGTCCCTCGATATGACTTACAACGTATAAGGGGCGATTCTTGACCTCATCGTAAACGCGACCCATATAAATTCCAATTACGCCGAGGATTAGTAGTTGCATGCCACCTAGGAAAGAAACCATGATCGCTATCGACAACCATCCGGGCACAGTGTCGGCGACGGTGAGTTTGGCGATTAGGTCGCCCACCCCTGCCAGGAAGGACAGCGTCGCGACGAAGAAGCCGATGTGCAGCGCAATTTCCAATGGCACATGGGAGAAGCTCACAATTCCGTTGACGCCAAGTCCGAGCATGCGTCGGAAATTGTACTTCGGCTTGCCGGCATGCCTGTCGTGATAGTCGTACGGGACCGAGGTTTGGTTAAAGCCAATCCAGCTGAACATGCCGCGTAGGTAGCGGCTGCTCTCGCGCATCGACCGGAACGCATTCAACGCCTTGCGATCAATGAGGCGGAAGTCTCCCACGTTGGGAGACATCTCGGTCTGGGAAACGCGGCAAAGGAGCCAATAGTAGCCCCGAGCAGAAAGGCGCTTGAAAGCGCTCTCGCCACTGCGATCGACACGTTCCGCATTCACGACCTCGAATCCGTCGCGCCAGCGAGAGATCATCTGCGGCACAACCTCAGGTGGATGTTGAAGATCGGAGTCCATCACTACGACAGCTTCTCCTCCAGCGAGGTCCAGTCCCGCCGTGATCGCCGCTTGATGGCCGAAGTTCCGCGACAGGGACAGCAGCTTGAATCGCTTGTCCTGACTGCGGATCTCACGCATGACCCTGAGGCTTTCATCGAACGAGCCATCATCGACGAGGATCACCTCGCACGGCTCGCGGATCTCGTCGATAACCGCTCCAAGCCGGCGCTGAAGCTCCTCCAAGCTCTCTGCCTCGTTGTGGACCGGCAATACGAAGCTGAACGTCGGAGGATCGACGTTGCCTAGCATGTTTGACATCTACCTTTTTGCCTACCTGCCGCCAGAAAAATGATCATACCCTCGCTGAGGGACGCGGCATTCTGGACCCCCACGCGTGTCAAGTTGTGGATTTGTTTATCGCTCGCGCGTGGGGGACGGAAGCCCTGCGCGCGGACACCCGACTGAGCCCTCAGGCGAGAGGCGCTGGATCGCGCCTGCGCCATCTCGGGCTCGACTCCAGGTCGCGGCGCCTGGCCGAGGACGAAGGCGAGATCCTCGGCTACCTACCGCGCCAGCTGATGCCCGGCTGCAGCACCCTCTGCAGCACGATCCACCCGGTCACCGGCGACCAGCTCGTCACCCGCTTCCCCGAGGAGGCCACCGACGCCGGCTACGTCATGGACGGCATCCTCGGCGCGATCTTCGATCCGCTTGGCGACGCCGCCCCGACCCCGCCCGAGGAGATGCCCTGGGCGCGGGTCTTGCGCAGCTGAGCCACGTTTCCCCTCGCCGCGGAAGATCGTGGCGGAGCGTCGCGGTCCTCAGCTCAGCGCCCAGAGGAACAGGTGGGCGGGGATCAGGTCGGCGTCGTCGCGTTGCTCGAGCCTGTCGAACGGGCAGCAGCTGGTAGGAGGCGGCTAGGAACTCCACGGTACAATCTGAGCAGGCAAGCCCATGCCAAAGCATTATGCAGCCGAACTGACTACGTTTCTCGGCCCGGTCGCGGACCGGGACGCCGAGGTGATCGAACGCTGGCGCGAGGCCTCGGCTGAGGATCACGCGCAGGCCATGATCGAACTTTCGCGGTACGCCGAGCGGATGGTCGCCCAGACTGGGATCGGCAAGGATCCGGGCGAGCGCTTCCCCGGCATCCCCGAGCCGGGCTCGCCAACGCAACAGGCGGTCTGATGGCGGAGGAAGAACCGCTCCGGGCCGAGCGGGAGCCGACCTGGGATCAGAAGGTCGTCCGGCTCAGTGTCGCGCTGGCGGAGCGGGGCGTCCCCTACGCATTCGGCGGGGCGATCGCCCTCAATTACCACCGCGAGCCGCGCTCGACGCTCGACATCGACCTCAACATCTTCGTCTCGCCCGAGGACGAAGAGACGGTGCTGGCGACCCTCGGTGATGTGTACGACTTCGTCGACCAGGAGCGGGTCAAGCGCGAGCTGCGCCGCGAGGGCCAGACGCGCTCGCTATGGGGTAATACGTATGTGGACTTGTTCCTGGCGAACACCGAGTTCCACGCGGCGATGGCTGAGCGGGTCGAACGTCAGCCGTTCGGCGAGGCCACTATCCCGGTGCTCTCGATTGAGGACCTCGTGATCTGCAAGGCGCTCTTTGACCGATCGAAGGACTGGGTGGACATCGAGGCGGTCGCCAGGACCCGGCGCGGCAGTCTCGACCGTCCCTACATCACCGGCTGGCTGGATCGGTTCCTGCCGTCCGATGATCCGAGGCTGGATCGAATCGAGGCGATCCTGGGGTAGCCGGCTGCGGAGGATGTCGCGGACCTCAGCCCAGCGCCCGGAGGAACAGGTGGGCGGGGATCAGGTCGGCGTCGTCGCGTTGCTCGAGCCTGTCGATGGTCACCAGGACGGCGGGTCGGCCTGGAAATCCGCGTGCAATGCCTGCCGCCGCCCGCCGGTCTGGACTCGACTGGTACTTGACCTCCACCGCGGCCATGTTGTCGTGCGGACCGCAGACGAAGTCGATCTCCCCGATCTGCGCGTTCGCCAGATGTGCAGGCGGCTGGGCATGTCACGGAGGGGTGAGGCGGAGCCGATCCCCCAGAGCAGCCACCCGAGGACGTAGTCCTTCTCGACCACCTCCTCGGTGAGTCCCCACTCCGCTGAGCGTTCCTGTAGCGCGACGCGGGGGATCACCGCGGCACCCCACTGTTGATGCGCAGGCCCCATCGCTTGTCGATCGGCCCCTCGGCGGGCATTGCCGGGTCGAGCTTCCCGACGCCAGCGCTGAGGCGCTCGAGCAGGATGCCGGCCAGGTCCTGGCCGGCAACGCCGAGTGCCTCGACGATGTAGCCGAGACGCTTAAAGACGGTTTTGTTCTCGAGTCGGTCGCCGTACTCGATCAGGCGCTGCCAGGATGCCTCCTCGACTTCTGCGTAAGCGGCCAGTGCCTCGGCGGTGTGTCGCAGGCCGCCCCCAAGCGAGGGGTCGTCGAGGCAGTCGACGAGGGTCCGCTCGCGATCCGAGATCTGGACCCGGACTCCGTCCCGCCAGACTCGCCTCAACCCGAACATTGCCGATTCCGGCCGATGTCTGAGCTCGAAGCGCGCCGGTCCGATGTCGCGTCGGCGGTGGGGCACCGCACGGCTCGTGAGGAAGAGCGTGGTCGAGAAGATCTGGTCCGTCAGCTCCCAGTGGCCGAGCGCGGTCCAACCGCCGACGTACCCTGGCGCAAGCGCCGTGG
>Ga0209919_1001353_pt1 | contig 11968 bp, 13 predicted proteins | sample SalPon2A_C_D2_MG_FD_185721 | JGI IMG/M metagenome (GOLD analysis project Ga0209919, IMG submission 185721) | Soil microbial communities from South San Francisco under conditions of wetland restoration - Salt Pond MetaG R2A_C_D2_MG (SPAdes)... | ecosystem: Environmental > Terrestrial > Soil >... | reverse complement strand
TGTCGATCATCGTCAAGCACCGCACCGACATCGACCTGGTCGCCGAGCGGGTCGGGATGAAGCTCGCCGCCCCCACGCAGGCGGGGTGAGCCCGACGGCCTCGCCCTACGGGCAGCGGGCCGACGCCGGTCCGCCCGGGCTGGCGGCGAAGCTGCTCGGCTTCTGCGAGGAGCTGCGCGGCGAGGGGGTGGCGGTCGGCACCTCGGAGATCCTCGACGCCTTCGCCGCGCTCGAGCAGGTGCCGTGGGAGAGCCAGGACGACTTCCGCGAGGCGCTGGCGACGACGATCGCCAAGTCGCAGGAGGACCGGCGGCTGTTCGAGCTGCTGTTCGAGCGCTGGTTCTTCCGCGCCGCCGAGGCCGAGGCGATCGAGCGCGAGATCGGCGAGGGCGCCGAGGGCGAGCGCCACGAGGGCGCCGAGCGGCTCGACATCGACGAGCTGCGCGAGCAGATCCGCCAGGCGATCGTCGCAGGCAACGACGGCGAAATGCGCGACCTGGCGCGGCTGGCGATCGCCGCCTTCGGCCGCCAGGGCGAGGGCTCGGGCGTGGTCGGCGTCGATGTGCAGAGGATCCGCCGCACGCTGGAGCTGACGGCGGGGACGCAGCCGCGCGACGGCGCGGCGACGGACGGCGCGGCGGAGCGTCCGCCGATCGAGCGCGAGCAGCTCAACCGCTTCGAGCGCCACCTGCGGCGCGAGCTCGAACGCCAGCTGATCGAGCGCACCGAGACGCTCCCCCCCGCGCGACCGCTGGCCGAACTCGACCGGGCGCTGCCGACCAGCCCGACCCAGGACCTGGCGGCGGTCCACCGCGCGGTCTCGCAGATGAAGCGGCGGCTGGCGACGCTGGGCCACGAGCAGCGCGGGCGCAAGCGGGCCCACACGGTCGATGTACGGCGCACGATGCGCGCCTCGCTGGAGACCGGCGGCGTGCCGATGCACCTGCGCTACCGGCCGAAGCGCCCGCGGCGGCCGGAGATCTACGTGCTCTGCGACGTCTCGACCAGCGTCACCTCGGCCAGCGTCTTCTTCCTCTCGGTGCTGCACGCGCTGCACGACTCGTTCCGCAAGCTGCGCAGCTTCGTCTTCATCGAGCGGATCTCCGAGGTGACCGAGATCTTCGAGCACGAGCGCGACTTCCGCGAGATCGCGCGGCGCGTCTCCAGCGAGGGCGGCGTCGCCGACGTCTCCGGCTACACCGACTACGGCCGCGTCTGGCTCGAGTTCCTGACCGAGATCTCCGACGACCTCGACCCGCGCTCGACCGTGATCGTGCTCGGCGACGCCCGCACCAACGGCCGCGAGCCGCACGCCGAGGTCTTCGCCCAGGTGGCGGAGCGCGCCGGCCGCCTCTTCTGGCTCAACCCCGAGCCGAAGCTCTACTGGAACTACGGCGACTCCGTGATGGCCGCCTACGAGCGCCACTGCGACGGCGCCTTCGAGTGCTGGACCACCCGCCACCTGGAGAACTTCGTCAACGTCGTCGCCGGAGGCGTGCCGGCGGCGGAGTGAGCCGGCTGATCCCTTAAACGGGCATGACGGGAACGGTCTCGTCCGGCTCGACCAGCGACTTCATGCCGTCCACATCGGAGGTCGCGACGGCAGCCTCGCGCTCAACGGCGCAGCAGACGACATGTGCGTCTGCAACATCGCTGCCCCCACGATCGCGGAGCCGGATGCCAACCTCCTTTGCGCGCCGCTCATCCAAGGCGTCGACCTCCGAAGCCTCAACCAGCCTGGCCAATCTGGCCGCCGTCGGCCCACCCCGCCACACCTGACCCAACGCACTCGCCGGGATCACGACGGCGTCCCCGCGCTCGTCCGCCTGCTCGATCAAGACAGCCATCATCTGACTGCCGCGCTCGAAGCCGATCAGCGCTCCCGCGTCGAGGACGAGATTTCGCTCCACGCCCTCTCCAGTTCCCTGCGCGCCCATTCCCTCGCCTCCTCCTTGATCGGCCCGAACTCCTCTTCCCAAAGGGCGATGGCCTCCCGCATCGCCTGATGTCTCTTCTCTCTCGTAAGCGCCTTTTCCACCGCCGCCGAAAGATTCGGCGCCCTGCCCGCCTCGACGGCAGCCCGCGCCCCCTCCAGCGCCTCCGGCTGGATCGAGATCGTGACCCGTTCTTTCATAAGCAGCATCATACGTTCCTGAATCCTGGAACGAGCCTACGGAGCGCGGTCGCGCGGGTGGCGCGCAGGATCTAAGAATTCAGCGCCGACTTCGTGCCGAAATTCCGCCGCCGCGTGGGCGATGATCGTCCCTGCAAACTCGCGAAAGGGGAGCAGCGATGGAGACCTCGTCCTTGCCGGCCGAACCGCCGGCCCAGCCGCCGTCCTACCCGGTCACCTTCTCGGTCGACTATCCGGAGCGCGAGCTCAACCGGCTCACGACCTTCTTCCGGATCTTCACCGTGATCCCGATCGCAATCATCGCCGCCCTGCTGCCTGGGTCCGAGGCGGCGACCTACGGCTCCGAAGTCGTGTTCTCACTGGGCAGCATCGTCTTCGCGCCGCTGGTGCTGATGCTGCTCTTCCGCAAGAAATTCCCCCGTTGGTGGTTCGACTGGAACCTCGAGCTGATGCGCTTCCTCAACCGGATCGGCGTCTACTTCGTGTTGATGGACGACCGCTATCCGTCGACCGACGAGCAGCAGGCGGTCCACCTCGACTACCCGCTGCCGGAGACGCAGGGGCTGGAAAGGGCGCTGCCGCTGGTCAAGTGGCTGCTCGCCATTCCCCACTACGTGGTGCTCTTCTTCCTCGGCATCGGCGCGTTCTTCGCCGTGATCGGCGCCTGGTTCGCGATCCTCTTCACCGGCCGCTACCCGCGCGCGATCTTCACCTATCTCGAAGGCGTCGGCCGCTGGCACAACCGCGTCACCGGGTACGCCTTCACCCTGGTCACCGACGAGTACCCGCCGTTTCGGCTCAAGCCCTGAGCGCGGTCGAGCTTCGGACCGCCACGCGAACCAAACCTCTACCGCGGTCGATGGGACAGCCGCCTAGCGCGGGGCCCAGGCGTCGGGCTCGGCGGCGAGGACGCGGATTGCGGCGGGGAGCTCGCCGCTGACCAGGTCGGCGAGGGTGACATGCTCGAGCACGGCGCGCAGGTTGGCGCGGACGGCGATCCAGACCTCCTGCAGGTGCTCGGCGTTGCCGCGGTACTCGATCGACTCCGGCGGCGCCGACTGCACGTGGGCGATCGGGCCCTCGACCGCGCGCACGACGTCGGCGATCGTCACCGTGTCCGCCGGCTTGGCCAGCCAGTAGCCGCCCTTGGCGCCGCGGCGGGCGCGGACGATGCCGTGGTGCTTGAGCTCGAGCAGGATGTGCTCGAGGAACTGCAGCGGAATGTCCTGCGAATCGGCGAGCTGCTCGCCCTTGATCGGCCCGTCCTTCGCCGCCGCCAGCTCGGCGGCTGCGCGAACGGCGTAATCGGCCTTGGCGGAGACGCGCATGCCCGGGAACCTACCCGCTGTACTCCGTAGCGACCTGACCGGAGCGCTCGCGGCGCCGCTGCTCCTCGCGCTCGCGGCGCCGCTGCAGCCAGTGCGGCGCGGCGAGGATCGCGCCGAGGCTGATCGCGGCGATCAGGGCGGCGATCGGCCAGACGACCGGGTCGCCCTTCTGGATCGTGACGATGCCCGAGCCGATCAGGACGACGCCGAGCGCCGTGCGCAGGAAGCGCTGGGGCGCCCTGTCGGACAGGGCGGCGCCGATCACCACGCCGGGCACCGAGCCGAGCAGGATGTTGCCGGCGAGCACGAAGTTGACGTTGCCGCCGACCCAGTGGGCGATGCCCGCCGCCCAGAGCAGCACCGCGGCGTGGAAGACGTCGGTGCCGACGACCTTCTTCGGCGCCAGCCGGTAGACGGCGATCAGCAGGATCGCGATCACCGTGCCCGAGCCGGCCGAGGTGATGCCGATGACGAAGCCGGTGGTCGCGCCGATCACGACGGCGGCGACTTTGTGACGCCGCTCGACCTCGAAGCGGTCGCGCTCGTTGACCAGGTTGCGCAGGATCAGCGCCCGGGTCAGGGTGATGATGCCGACCATCAGCAGGGTGCCGCCGAGCACCGCGTAGACGAGCGAGTCGAGCCGGTCGGGGTTGACATGCTTCTCGAGCACGGAGACGAGCGCCACCCCCGCCACCGCCGCCGGCACGCTGCCCAGCGACAGCCACTTGACCAGGTCCATGTTGACCGTCTTCATCCGCAGGTGGCGCCAGCCGCCGACGGTCTTGGTCACGGCGGAGTAGAAGATGTCGGTGCCGATCGCGGTCGTCGGCTGGATGCCGAAGAGCAGGATCAGCAGCGGCGTCATCAGCGAGCCGCCGCCCATCCCCGTCATCCCGACGAGGATGCCGATTCCGAGCCCGAAGACGATGATCGCTGGATCCATGATTGCCGCCGCGCAGACTGGTTATCGACTTTCTTGACCTTCTTAGTCAGAAGCGCGGAGTGCGCCAGGATAGCAATGTGAGCGCGGAAACTGGGCAATTCGCCGCCGAGCCCGCATCGCCTGCCGCCGGCGCGGCGCTGGCGATCGAGGGCCTGACCCACCGCTACGGCGAGCTGACGGCGATCGAGGGCCTCGACCTGGCGGCGCCGGCGGGCGGCGTGCTCGGCCTGGTCGGCCCCTCCGGCTGCGGCAAGTCGACCCTGCTGGAGCTGGTCGCCGGGCTGCGCGAGCCCAGCGAGGGGGCGATCGAGGTTGGCGGCGCGAGCGGCGCCGAGGGCCGCCTCGCCCACTGCGCCTTCATGCCGCAGCGCGACATGCTGCTGCCCTGGCTGAGCGCCGTCGACAACGCGGCGCTGGCGCTGCGCAACCGCGGCGCGCGGCGCGGCGCGGCGCGGGCGGAGGCGGGGCGGCTCTTCGAGCGCTTCGGCCTGGCGGGCTTCGAGCGCGCGCGGCCGGCCGAGCTCTCCGGCGGGATGCGCCAGCGGGTCGCCTTCCTGCGCACTCTCGTCGCCGGCAAGCCGCTGCTGGCGCTCGACGAGCCCTTCGCCTCGCTCGACGCGATCACCCGCGCCGAGATGCAGGCCTGGCTCGCCGCGGCGCTGGCGACCGACCCGCGCACCGTGGTGCTCGTCAGCCACGACGTCGAGGAGGCCCTCTACCTGGCCGACCGCGTCGCCGTCCTCTCGGCCCGCCCGGCGCGCGTGGTCGCGGAACTGAGCGCCCCCGCTCCGCGCGCCCCCGACCGCGACGCCGCCGTCACCGACCCCGCCTTCGTCGCCGCCCGCGAGCGCGCGATGGCGGCCCTGCACAGGGGGTCCCGATGAGCTTCCGGTGCGCCTTTCCTACCCCACAGGTAGAAAAGGCGCACCGGAACGGATGGGCGGGCCGGTGAGGCGCTGGGTGCTGCCGGCGCTCGTGCTCGCGGCGCTGGTCGGGCTCTGGCAGGTCCTAGCCTCGAGCGGGGCGCTCGCCGACGTCTTCAACGTCGAACCGTTCCTCGTCCCCTCGCCGGCCGAAATCGCCTCGGCGCTCTGGGACAACCGCTCGCTGCTCGCCGAAAACGCCTGGGTGACGCTCAAGGAGATCGTCCTCGGGTTCGCGATCGGACTCGCCGCGGGCCTCGGCTTCGCCGTCCTGCTGCGCCTCTCGACCACGCTGCGCTACGCCTTCTACCCCCTCCTGATCGCCTCCCAGGCCGTGCCGATAGTCGTCTTCGCCCCGATCCTCGTGATCTGGCTCGGCTTCGGCATCGGGCCGAAGCTCGCGATCGTCGCCCTGATCTGCTTCTTCCCGGTCGCCGTGGCGACGCTCGACGGCCTGCGCGCCGTCGATCCCGAGGCGACGAAGATGATGCGCACGCTCGACGCCGGCCGCGGGCAGCTGCTCTGGCGGGTGGAAATGCCGTCGGCGCTGCCCTCGCTGTTCAGCGGCGCCCGCATCGCCGCCGTGTTCGCCCCGATCGGCGCCGTGTTCGGCGAGTGGGCCGGCGCCGACTCCGGCCTCGGCCACATGATCCTGCTCGACAACGGGCAGCTGGAGACCGCGCGCGAGTTCGCCGCGGCCTCGCTGCTGGTCGCGATGGCGCTCGCTCTCTTCGCCCTGATCGCCCTCGCGGAGCGCCGCGTCGTCACCTGGCGGTAGAACTCAGGGGATGAAGCGCCCCCGCCTGCCGGCGATCGCCCTCGCCGTCGCCCTCCTCGCCGTCGTCCTCGGGCTCGCCGCCTGCGGCGAGAAGAGCGAGACGACGACCGGCGGCGCGCGCGAACCGCTCAGCCTGACGCTCGACTTCTACCCCAACCCCGACCACGCCGGCATCTACATGGCGCAGAAGCTCGGCTACTTCGAAGACGCCGGGCTCGACGTCTCGATCCACACGCCCTCCGACCCGGCGGCGCCGATCAAGCAGGTCGCCGCCGGCCAGACCGACCTGGCGATCTCCTATGAGCCCGAGGTCCTGCTGGCGCACGAACGGGGGCTGAACGTGCTCGCCGTCGGCGCGCTCGTCGACCGGCCGCTGACCTCGCTGATCTGGCTGAAGAAGTCGGGCATCAAGGGCGTCGGCGGGCTGCGCGGCAAGACGATCGCGACCGCCGGCATCCCCTACCAGGACGCCTACCTGAAGACGATCCTCGCCCGCGCCAAGCTGACGCCCTCCGACGTCAGCACGGTCAATGTCGGCTACGGCCTGCTGCCGGCGCTCGTCGGCGGGCGGGCGCAGGCGATGCTCGGCGGCTTCAGCAACGTCGAGGGCGTCGACCTGAAGCTGCGCGGCAAGGACCCGGTCGTCACCCCCGTCGACCAGCTCGGCGTGCCGACCTACGACGAGCTCGTCCTCGTCGCCAACCGCAAGCAGCTGGAAGAAGACCCGCAGCCGGTGCGGCTCTTCCTCGGCGCCCTGGCGCGCGGCACCGCGGCGGCGGTCGAACGACCCGGCGCGACGACCGACGCGCTGCTCGCCGCCAACTCCGACCTCGACCCGAAGCTGACCCGCGCCGAGGTCGAAGCGACGCTGCCGCTGCTCTCGCGGAGCGGCGCGATGAACGCGGGCGAGTGGAAGACGTTCATCGCCTGGATGAACGAGAACGAGCTGATCGCCGGCCGGCCGGCGACCGCCGAAGTGCTGAGCGACGAATACCTGGCCGGCAACGTGCCGGGCTAGAGGCGCTCAGCCGGCGACCTTCCGCGCGACCTCGCCGATCAGCTCGAAGCCGTCGTCGCGCAGCAGCGCCGTCACCTTGTCCGGCGCCAGCGGTCGCGAGAAGAGGTGGCCCTGGGCGAAGTCGCAGCCGAGACGGCGCAGCTCTGAGAGCTGCTCCTCGCTCTCGACGCCCTCGGCGATCGCGTCGAGCGAGAGCGCCCGCGCCATCCCGATCACCGCCTCGACGATCGCCGTGCGCTCCTGCTCGAGCCCGAGCCCGTCGACGAAGGAGCGGTCGATCTTCAGCGCGTCGAAGGGGAAGCGGTTGAGGTAGGCGAGCGAGGAGTAGCCGGTGCCGAAGTCATCGAGCACGAGGCGGACGCCGAGCTCGCTCAGCGCCTCCAGCGTCGCCATCGCGCTCGCCGACTCCTCGACCAGCACGCTCTCGGTCACCTCGAGCCGCAGGTTGACCGGGTCGAGCCCGGTGCGGGCGAGGACCTCGCGGACCTGGCCGGCGAGGTCGCGGTGCGCCACCTGACGCCCCGAGAGGTTGACGGCGACGTCGAGCGGCCGTTGGTCGGGGCGCAGCTCGTGCCAGCCCAGCGCCTGGCGACAGGCGGTTTCCTGCACCCAGCGCCCGATCGGCTCGATCAGGCCGCTGCCCTCGGCGATCGAGACGAACTCGCCGGGATCGAGCAGGCCGCGCTCGGGGTGGTTCCAGCGCACCAGCGCCTCGAGCCCGACGATCTCGCCGCTGCCCAGCGCGACGACCGGCTGGTAGTGCAGCTCGAGCTCCTTGCGGTCGAGCGCGTGGCGCAGCTCGCGCTCGGTCTCCAGCCGCCGCACGGCGCGCGCCCGCATCGCCGCGTCGAAGACCTCGCAGCGCCCCCGCCCGCGCTCCTTCGCCCTGTACATCGCGGCGTCGGCGTCGCGGATCAGCAGCTCGGCGTCGACCGGTTCGCGGCCGGTCGAGCGGGCGACGGCGATGCCGATGCTGGCGGTGACGAAGTGGTCGGCGCCGCCCATCGAGTAGGACTCCGAGAAGGCGCCGGCGACGCGATCGGCGATCGTCAGCGCCTCGTCCTCGTCGGCCAGGCGGTCGACGAGGATGCCGAACTCGTCGCCGCCGAAGCGGGCGACGATGTCGCCGGGGCGCAGGTGGGCGCGCAGCCGCGGCGCGACCTCGCGCAGCAGCTCGTCGCCCGCGTGGTGGCCGATGCTGTCGTTGATCAGCTTGAAGTGGTCGAGGTCGAGGAAGAGGACGCCGACCGGCGAGCCCGAGGCGAGGCCGCGGCGCAGCGCGTCGCGCAGCGAGTCGACGAAGCTGAGCCGGTTGGGGAGCCCGGTCAGGGCGTCGTGGAGGACGCGGTGGCGCAGCGCCTCGTCAGCGCTGTGGCGCTCCAGCGCGTCGGCGAGGACGTTGGCCGAGGCCTGGACGAAGTGGACGTCCTGCGGGGTGAAGCGGCTCGGCTCGGTGGAGTGGATGTCGAGCACGCCGTAGGGGCGCTCCTTGCCGGCGATCGGCACGGCGAGGCTGCTGCGCACCCCGAGCACCCGCAGGGCCGGGGGCATCGTGTAGCGGCGCTCGCTCGACCAGTCGTCGACGATCACGTGCAGTCCCGACTCCAGAGCGGCGCCGGCGTGCGAGTCGCGGGCGGCGGAGGCGCGGCGCTCGCCGCCGCCGCGCTCGCCCAGTCCGGCCCGCAGGTGCAGGCGCCGGCCCTCGCGGCCCGCTTCCCACACGCAGGCAGCCTCGACGCCGTCGATCTCGGTCATCAGCGGCACGACCTGCTCGGCGAGGCGTGCCGGGTCGCCGTCCTGCAGGGCGTAGCGCCCGAGCCGCGCGACGGCGGCCTGCTGGGCGGCGGCGCGGCGCAACTCCTGCTCGGCGAGCTTGCGCTCGGTGATGTCGTAGAGCACCCCGTGCCAGATCGGCACGCCCTGCCCGTCGGGCTCGAGCACCGCCTCGTCGAGGATCCAGACGATGTCGCCGTCGCGGGTGATCATCCGGTAGTCGATCGGCGATGCGCCGTTGCCCTCGCCGTGCGCCTTGCGCGTCTCCTGCTCCAGGGCGCGCTCGCGGTCCTCGGCGTGCAGGCGTTCGGCCCAGAGGCCGGAGTCGGCCATCCACTCCTCCGGCGAGTAGCCGAGAATGTCCTGGATCTGCGGGCTGACGTAGCGCCAGCGCCCGCGCTCGCCGAGCTCGCAGGAGTAGACGATCGCCGGCAGGCGCTCGACCAGGCGCCGGTAGTCGTCGCCGGCCGAGGAGATCTCGTCGATGAACTCGGCTACGCGCTCTTCGGGCCAGCCGTCGGGCCGGCCCTCGCCCCTGGAACGCTCGCCCGCGGGATCCATGCCTGCCTCATCGGCAGTCGCCCGCGTTCCTTGAAGCCTGGCACTACCTATACAGACCGATGGTCCAGAGCCCCGCCAAGCCGCGGTAGGGCTCGTACGGCGCGTAGAACTCCTCCACCTCCTCGATGCTGGCGCGGCGGCCGAGCCGCGCGAGGCGGCCGACGAGCTTCAGGTAGATCAGATCGCCGGCCGGCAGCGAGTCGGGATCGCCGCGCCCGAACAGGCCGAGGCACTGGACGGTCCAGGGGCCGATTTCGGGGATCGCCAGCAGCCGCGCGTCTGCGGCGGCCTCGCCGGGAAGCACCCGGCCGGCGGCGATCTCGCGGGCGACCGCGCGCAGGGCGACCGCGCGGGCCGGCGAGAGGTCCAGCGCCGCCAGTTCGGCCGGCGCCCGGCCGGCGATCGTCGCCGCATCCGGCACATCCTTCAGGGCGCGGTCGAGGTTCGGTCCGCTATCCGGATCAAACCTCGACCGCGGGGCGGGGGACTGGCCGCCGAGACGGACTCCCCAGCGGCCGACGATGCGGCGCTGGATCGCCGCCGCGCGCTCGCTCTCGATCAGCTGCTTGACGACGGCCCAGGCGAGCGCCTCCCAGGCCCACGGCCGGCGGCGCGGGCGCAGCCAGGGCCGGCGGCGCAGCGCCGGCCCGAGCAGCGGGTCGCGGCGGAAGCGGCGGTAGAGGTCGGTCAGGTCGTCATCGACGCCGAGCGCGAAGCGCATCCGTTCGAGCGCGAGCCGCAGCTCGACCTCTCCGGCGGGGCGGCTCTCGGGCGCCGGCAGCGAGCGCGGCGCGCTCAGCGCCGCCGGGTCGACCGGCTCGGCGCGCAGCGCGACCCGCCCGCGACCCGGCTCCCAGGCGCGGACGAGGACCGGGCTCTCCCCCACCCGCAGCAGCCGCGAGAGCACGCCGTCGCGCACCGACATCGTCCGGTCCTCGCTGCTGTAGGAGGGGAGGCGGAAGGGCGAGGGCGGCGCGAGCTCGAGCTCGAGGCTGCCGCTCACTTACCCAGCAGGTGAACGTCCACGAGGAACGAGCGGCTGGCGACGACCTTGGGGCGGCTCTTGCGGCCGGGCAGCAGCCGCCCCTGCGAGCTCTTCGCCGCCGCGCCGACCGCGCGGACCGCGGCCACGGTCACAGCCCCGAGCACGACGCCGCCGACGGCGGCGATCGCGGCGGTCCGCGCCTCGTCGCGCAGGGCGAGCGCGGAGGGCGCCTCGTGCGGGAGGACCCTTACGCGAACCGGCTCGAGCTCGAACTCGCTCACGGTTTCGACTGTAGCGATGCGATCGGCTTCTCGTAGACCCGGTACTTCTTGACGATCTCGGCGCTCATCGCTTCCAGGCCGCGGTTCATCGCCTCGTTGGTCTCGAGGATCCAGCCCGCCTCGCCGCCTTTCTGCGGCATCCGGGCGGCGGTGTCGAAGTGCTCGACGTAGAGCGAGGCGGCGACGCCGGTGTGCTGGTGCTCGGGCTTGACGCCGAGGAAGCCGACGCGAACCCGGTCGGCGATCCGATTGCGGTTGAGGTAGTGCCACCAGCCGAACGGCAGCAGCCGTCCCTTCATCCGCTTCAGCACCTGGTTGATGTCGGGCAGCGTGATCGCCACGGCGATCGTCTCGCCGTCCTTTTCGGCGACCATGAACCATTCGCGCGAGAAGATCAGGTGCATGTCGATCGTGTAGGTGTCGAGGTCGGCCTTGGAGTAGGGGACGAAGCCCCAGTTCTGCGCCCAGGCGGCGTTGTAGATCTCGGCGAAGCGGTCCATCTCCTTGCGCAGGTGGCGGCGCGACATCTTGCGGATCCGCACGCCGTGCTCCTCGCGCGCCTTCTCGTCGAGCTCGAAGAGGACCGGCAGCATGTCCTTGCGGTCGGAGATGTCGAGCGCCCAGGAGTAGAGGTCCATCGCCTTCTCCAGCCCGGCGCCCTCGCAGAGCCGCTGGTAGTAGGGCGGCTGCCAGGGCTGGCGGACCAGCGGCTGTAGGTCGAAGCCCTCGACCAGCACGCCGCTCTCCTCGTTCATCGAGAAGTCCATCGGCCCGACCATGCGCTCGCAGCCGCGCTCGCGCAGCCAGCCCTCGGCCGCCGCCAGCAGGGCCGCCATCGCCTCCTCGTCGTCCTCCAGCTCGAGGAAGCCGAACATCCCCCAGCGGCTGTCGTGGAACTCGTTGAAGGCGCGGTCGACCTGGGCGCTGGCGCGGCCGACGACGCGCCCGCCGCGCCGGGCGAGGAAGTACTCGGCCTCGCCGTGCTTGAAGTAGGGGTTGAGCCGGCGGCTGAGGAACATCCGCCGCTCGAGCTTCAGCGGCGGCACCCAGGGGGTGCCCGCGTGCAGCCGGTAGGGCAGGTCGACGAACTGCTTCAGCTCGCGGCGCGAGCGGACGGGGCTGATTTCGACGCCGGGCACCGGATTCATAAATGGTTCACGTTTCGCTCACGGCGCGAAGAATCAGATATGCACGCTTGTTCGCTCCACGTTCACGGAACCTACACTTTCGGCATGAGCGAAACC
>Ga0209919_1001351_pt1 | contig 11971 bp, 11 predicted proteins | sample SalPon2A_C_D2_MG_FD_185721 | JGI IMG/M metagenome (GOLD analysis project Ga0209919, IMG submission 185721) | Soil microbial communities from South San Francisco under conditions of wetland restoration - Salt Pond MetaG R2A_C_D2_MG (SPAdes)... | ecosystem: Environmental > Terrestrial > Soil >... | reverse complement strand
GCGTCGACATCGCCTTCGAGGCCATCGGCAACGTGAAGACCATGCGCGAGGCGTACGGGTTGCTGCGTCGCGGCGGCCGCCTCTGCGTGATCGGATATTCAGCGGACGAGGTGACGCTGTCCGCCGCACGGCTCATGTACTTCGAGCTCGAGATCGTCGGCAGCCTGGGTTGCGGGGCGGGCCTCTATCCCGAGATTCTCGATCTGGTGGTCGCCGGACGTCTCCAGCTCGAGCCGATCGTGAGCGGGACGGTGCCGCTCGAGCACATCAGCGAGGGATTCGATCGCCTGCGGCGCGGCGACGGCATTCGGTGGGTGGTGACGCCGTGAGCGCGGATCCGCTGCGGCAGTTCGAGCGGGAACACGCGGAGGCGCTCGAGGTGCTCGAGGTGCTCGAGCGCGCCGCGACGGCGCTCGAGGAGGGCGGGGACCCCGCGCCGCACCTCGCGGAGGCTCGCGTGGCGCTCGAGTTCATCCAGAGCGCGGTGCGACGGCACAACGAGGCCGAGGAGCGCGCCCTCTTTCCCTTCATCGAAGATGCCCTGCCCGCCGCGCTCTTCGTCGAGGAGCACGTCCGGCTGCGCGCGCTCGAAGAGACACTGGATGCCGCGCTGGCGGGAACCGATCCGGCACACCACGCGGTGGAGCCCGCCCTGGAGTTGGTCGCGCTGCTGCGCGAGCACATCGAGCGGGAGAACAACGTGCTCTTTCCCGCCGCCCGCACCCTGCTCGGCACGGACGGGCTGATGATGGTCGCGCGGCGGTTGGAGAGCGGCCAGGCGTAGGAAGGGAGGATTGGCCCCGGTGGATTCGAACCACCATTCCCGGATCCAAAGTCCGGTGTCCTACCATTGGACGAGGGGCCAGCGCGACGGAAACCTAGGCGGAACCCGTCACCGGGTCAAAGCGTGCGGGGCGCCGGGGCGGGGGCGGCACGTGTCTCGGTGGGAATGAGGTTCGTGTCCTTCCCCCCGATCTCGAGCGCGGCGGCGTCGCGGTCCGCGGCCGTCCGGTAGATCCCGATCACCGCCGATCCCGATCCCGTCATTCGCGCGAGCAGGGGCCGTGTCCCGGCGACGCGCTCGAACAGCGTGCGCAACGCCGGCTCCTTCCCGAAGATCGGCACCTCGAAGTCGTTCCCCCCGAGCCGGCCGATGCCCCCCCAGGTCGCAAACGCTTCATCGTCCAAAACGATCGTGCCGCGCGGCGTCTCGGACTCGGTCCGCCCGTGATCGAGCAGGTCGTACGCCTTCTTGGTGTTGACGCCGAATTTCGGCAGCACGAGGAGCGTCGGGGCGGCCGGCGGCGGCGCGAGCCGCATCATGCGTTCGCCGCGTCCCCACGCCAGCGCGAGCGCGGCCCCGCTCGCGAGAAACGGGACGTCGCTTCCGAGCCGTGCCGCGAATTGGAGGAGCTCATGGCGCGGGACGGCGTTCCCGGCGAGCGCGTTCACGGCGTGCAGGGTCGCGGCGCCGTCGCTGGAACCGCCGCCGAGACCCGCCGAGACTGGGATGCGTTTCGTGAGCTCGATCGCGACGCCAAACCGTCGGCCGGTGGCCGCGAGCACCATCTCCGCCGCTCGGTAGGCGAGGTTCTCTTCGACCGGACCGAGCTCAGCGCCCGGGCTCTCGAGCGTGATGCCCTGCGGCCGCCGCTCCACGATGACCTCGTCGGCGAGCTCGAGCAGCGTGAAGAGCGTCTCGAGCGTGTGGTAGCCCGTCGTCTCGCGCGCAAGAATGCGCAGGAAGAGGTTGGCTTTCGCGTGCGCGGCGATGGCGAGACGATCAGACGGCATGCGCCTGCTCGCTCGGCGTGGGCCCGCCGGTCAGATCGTGCAAGTGCAGCTTGGTCCGCCAGAGCGACCAGAAGCCGAGGAGGGTGATCGGGACGAAGGTCGAGACGTGGTATCCGATCGCGAACGACACCGCGGGGTCGGCGGGAATCCCGTAGAGTCCGAGGGTGCCTTTCGTGGCGGCCTCGAAGAGGCCGAAGAATCCCGGGGACGACGGCAGCGTCACGCCGAGCGCGATGACCGATTGCAGCATCAGCGCGGCGCTGAGCGGTGGGTGCAGACCGAAGGCCGCGAAGCCCACCGCGAACGATGCCGTGGCCACGAGCCAGATGATGAACGACCATCCGACCACGATCGCGAGGCGCCCGGGCGTCTGCAGCGCATCGAGGCCAGCGATGAAGCCATCGAAGATCGTCCCACCGCGCTCCGCGAGGCGCGCGGGCAACACCATGCTCATCAGCCGATGCGCGAGCGCGCGGGAGCGGACCGGCTGCCGCACGATCACCAGCAGGATCACGAAGACGGTCCCAAAGAAGATCGCCGCGATCGTGGCGACGCGCGTGAGCCCCATGCCGGCGACGGTCGCGTTGGGCGCGAAGCCACCCGCCGCGATCGCGACCACCATGAAGACGACGATCGTGAGTCCGTCGAAGACGCGCTCCACCGCGATGGAGGCGAGCGCCGTGGTGAAGCGGACGCCGGTGAGGCGCCGCGCCGCGTAGGCCCGCGCCAGCTCCCCGGCGCGCGCCGGCAGGAGGTTGTTGGCCATGAAGCCGATCGCGGTGGCATGCCAGAGGGGCCGGAAGGGCAGGGGGGCGCCCTCATACCGCAGCAGGTAGCGCCAGCGGATCGTCCGCAGCGGGAACGTGGCGGTGGCGATCACGACGGCGCCCAAAAAGGGCAGGAGATGCGCCGTGCGGAGCTCGTGCACGACCGCCGCGGCGCTCACGTCGCGCAGGGCCCACCAGAGGAGCGCGACCGAGAGGGCGAGGCCGAGGATAGCCGGCCAGGGAATGCCCCGCCTACGCGTCAGCGTCGAGTCCGAGACGGACGAGATCGAAGATCTCCGCGAGGAGATCGTTGGCGTCGGCGGAGCGCGATTCCTGGATCGCCGCGCTCAGGGCGTCTTGCAGCTCGAGCGCACGGTCGAGCGCCCGCCGGCCGGAATAGCAGAAATCGGTGATCGGTGCGAGGGTGGTCTCCGTCGCATGGGCTGGTGCCGCCGCCCGTACCGGCGCGGCCGGCGTCGCGCCAGCTGCCGGCGGTCCGGCCAGCAGCTCGTCGAGTGACGCGGGCTCATGCCCCATCGAGTCCACCATGCGCTGGAAGGTGAGGAAACTTCCGGCCAGGTCGTTCGTCTCGGCGGGCACGGGGGCCTCCGCGACCGCCGTCGGGGCTTCGGGCTCCGCGGCGGGCGCCGCTGGTTCGCCCGCGATCGGGGGGGCCGGCGCGGCCGGAGTGGGCGGCGCCGCCACGGCGGCCGGGGCAGCCGGCTGGGCGGCGGGCGCACCGGCCAAGGAGCGCGCGATCGCGTGGAGACGCTCCGCGAGCACCCCCTCCATCTCCGTCGCCGCCGCACTCAGGACCTTGCCGGCCTCACGAAGCGCGCTCACGAACCGCGCCGGCTCCGCGGTGGCGAGACCCGCGGCGATCGCCTGGCGGCACGCGTTGACGACCGAGATCGCCGCGTCGGCGATGGGGGTGCCCGGGGCGCCTTCGAGCGCGCGGAAGGTGCCGGCGAGCGTGTGGGTCCGGAGCTCCCGTTGCGTGTCCGTCTGCGCGCGCTCGATGGCGTCCGCCACCTGGGTGAAGTGCTCGCCGTGCGCCACGAGCTCGACGTCACCGAGCCGCGCGCGGCCCGCGGGTGGCGTCCCACGCTCGAGGACGTGCGGCCCCCCATCGTCGTAGAACATCGCGTCGATCGGCACGACGGCCCGGTCGAGGCTCAGCAAGCCGCGCAGCGCGGTGGCGAACGTCTTGACCTCGTCCGTATCGGGGGCGGCGCGGCCCTCGGCGGCGACCTCGCGGGTGGCGCGCGCGAGTGCGCGGGCGGCGGTCTCGAAGACGTGCCCGGCATCGGGGTGCGGCTGCGCACTCCGCGTGAGCTCGGCCATGGCTTGCTCGATCCCGTCGAGGAGGTCGGGCATCGGCGGGAGATCGGCGAGGCTCGCCAGACCCCGCAGCGGTTGCATGGCACTGAGCACCGCCTGCAGCGGGTCGCGCGCCTGTGGATTCTGCTCGAGCATCTTGGCCGCGCGGTCCAGTGCGCTGGCCAGGGCCGCACCCTCGCGTGCGATGAAGGCACGCGTCCCCGAGTCGGGCCGCGCGCCCGAGGGGCGTTCCGCGGGTTGCGGGCGGCCGGCCGCAGCCCCGAGCACGGAGGCGATCTCCCGGGCCTTGGCGGACTCGGCCTCGCCCCAGTTGCCGGATTGTCGGACGAGGATGCGGAGATCGTCGATGCCACGGATGGCGAGCTGCTTGGTGGCGTCGTCCCAGGCGCGGCGGCCCTCGCGTACCGCCCGCGCGAGATGCTCGAGGCCGCCCGCGGCGCCCGCGAGCGGCTGCTGATTGGCCATGAGCGCGGCGCCGCGGAGGGCCCGGGCCACCCGCTGGAATTCCTCGCCTTTGGGCGGGGTAGACCCGGACACGATCTGATCGAGGCGGTCGAGATACTCGCCCGCCTCCATCATGAAGAATTCGATCATGCCAAGCTTCTGCGTCATCGGCTCCGCGAGGCGAGAGGTGGTGGCTAAGTTATTACCGGCCCGAGGGTTGGTCAACGCGCGCGGCATCGACGATGGTCCGCATCTCGCGCACGGCGCGCTCGATGCCCACGAGGATCGCCCGGCTCACGATGCTGTGGCCGATGTTGAGCTCCTCGATCGCTGGGATCGCCGCCACCGGTGCCGTGTTGCGATACGTCAGTCCGTGGCCCGCGTGGACCGCGAGGCCGAGTTCCCGGGCGTGGCGCGCCGCCGCCCGGATCCGGTCCAGCGCGCCGGGATGGCCGTTCGCATACTCGCCCGTATGGAGCTCCACGGCCGGCACGCCCAGCGCGGCCGCGGCGTCGAGCACGCCGGGATCCGGATCCACGAAGAGGCTCACGCGGATACCGGCCTCGGTGAGCCGGCCGATGGCCCGGGCAAGTCGCGCGTCGTCACCCTGGCCAAGGGCGAGCCCCCCTTCCGTGGTGACCTCTTCGCGCCGTTCGGGCACGAACGTCGCCTGGTGCGGCTTGAGGGTCGCCGCGAGCGCCACGATGTCGTCGGCGGTCGCGAGCTCGAGGTTGAGCACCGAGGTGACGGACGCGCTCAGGCGCCGCACGTCGTCGTCCTGAATATGGCGCCGGTCCTCGCGGAGATGGACGGTGATCCCGTCGGCGCCGCTCTGCTCGCACAGGGCGGCGACCGCTACGGGATCGGGTTCGTCGGTGCGCCGTGCCTGCCGTACCGTGGCCACGTGATCGACGTTCACGTAGAGCCGCATCGTGTGCTTGCCCCTCGTTTGGGAAGTTCGTACGTTCCGTCGTCCCAACCCGGTCGTTTGCGCCTATGCTTCGTGCACTTCCTCGTCTCGGCCTCGCGACGCTCTGCGTCGTGAGCTTCGCCGCGTGCGGTCATGGGTCGTCGGGCTATCTGGCGCCCAGCAGCCCGCAAGCGACGGTGACCGCGTTCCTCGATGCCGTGCAGGCCAACAACCTCGACCGGATGAGCGAGCTGTGGGGCTCCTCCGGTGGGCCCGCCCGCAATCACATGGATCATACCACGCTCGAGCAACGGCTGACCGTGATCAAGATCTACTTGCGGCACGATCGCTTCACGGTCCTCGAGTCGAACGCCCAGACGCTCAGCACCAGCCCGGACCGGCGCGTGGTGCGCGTGCGGCTCAGTCGCGACGGATGCACCCCGGTGGTCCCGTTCACGACCGAGCGCTACGGGAAGGGGTGGCTCGTATCCGACATCGACCTCACGGCCGCCGGCAACCCCGCGGTCCCGTGCGCCGCGGCGGACTCGAGCGGTGCTACTCGGTGAGCTCGAGCAGAATGCCGGCCGTCGACTTGGGGTGCACGAAGGCGATCCGGTGGCCGCCCGCTCCCGCGCGCGGTGTCTCGTCGATGAGTCGGTACCCGTGCGCCCGGCACGCCGCCAGCGCGGCATCGAGGTCGGGCACGCGGTAGCAGATGTGATGAATCCCCGGCCCGCGTCGCGCCAGGAACTTCGCGATAGGGCCGTCTGTTGTGTCCGGGCAGAGGAGCTCGACGTCCACGTCACCGAACGGGAGCGAGAGAATCGTCGCCCCGTCGGCCTGCTCGCGCGGGCGCTCCGTGGCCCCGAGGACGTCGCGGTAGAACGCGGCGGCCTCCTCGAGATCGCGCACCGCGATTCCGACGTGGGCAATGGTGGCATGAGGTGGCTGCATCGGGCCTCCGGCACTCGAAACGACGCGCGCGCCGCCCGCCGGGCGGCGCGCGCCGGGAACATAACCGAAGGGAGCAAGCGATGGCAGGGACGCATCCCGTCCACGTGACGGATAGTGAATTCGACAGCGCAATCGGCAAGCACAAGGGCCTGGCGATGGTGGATTTCTGGGCGACCTGGTGCGGGCCGTGCCAGATCATCGCGCCGGTGGTGGAGCAGATCGCCGACGAATACGAGGGAAAAGTGAAGGTCGCGAAGCTCGACGTCGACGCCAATCAGCGCACCACGACGCGCTTCAACGTGCGCTCCATCCCGAGCATCCTCTTCTTCAAGGACGGATCCCACGTCGATACGGTGGTCGGTGCCGTGCCGAAGGGATATCTTGTGGAGAAGATCGAGAAACATCTCGGCTGAACCCGCTCGCCGGTTCCCACCAGGGCCGGCGGCCGCTACCCACGGACCGCGTCATGCGACATAGCACGGCACTCCTGGGCGAGAGCACGGTCCGCCTCAGCGACCTTCGATTTCCCGCCAGCCGCGTGCACATCGCGCGCACGCGGCTGGCCTACATTCATATCGACAACCTCCTGCACTTCGCCAAGATCGATCGCGACGGGCGGATCGACGGGTACGTCGCGGCCTATCTCCCGGACGAAGTGGCCCTCCTCTTCTTCCAGCGCGGCGAAGTGATCAGTGCGGCCGCACTCACCGCCGCCGGTCGCCAAATCCTCCCGATCGGCACGGCGCTGAAGCGCATGCACGACGAGCTCGAGCGGGGGGAGCTCGTCTTCTGTGAAGCGCCCTTCGAGCAGATCGCGTGGATGTACGAGAGTTGTCTCGAGCACGCGACGCGGCGGCCGGTGGTCACGTCCGAGCCGCCGCTCCTCTTCCGCGCGCTCAAGCATGAGGGGTATACCGGCGTGCTCGAGCTGATCGCGGATGGACAGGTCTCGTACTTCCGGCTCGCGGAAGGCCGTTACGCCTCCGGGCACTTCAGCGACAAGCCGGACGACCTCGCCGTGCCCGCCTACGTCGAGGGGATGTTCAAGCCGCGCCCCGACGGCACGCCGCCCCGCATCGTGGCACATGTCTTTCCCACGCGCGCCGCGATTCCCGTGCAGGCGGCGCCCTCGCTGATCGAGAGTTATCGCGAGCTCTACCACCGCTTCGCCGCGAGTGCCGAAGCGCGGGTGCCGGGTGAAGCGATCCGGCGCGGCAACAAGATCCGCGACGCGCTCGTCCCGACGCACGCCGCGCTCGCGGCGATTTCCGCGCCTCAGGAGACGGAGCCCGAGCCGCTCGTCGCGACGCCCGAAGAGCTCACGGCGGCGCTCGGCGACTGGGCGCTGCAGCTCCTCGACCAGCTCGAGATCATCGCGCCCGGCATCGCGCCCGACGTGCTCGTCGAGGCCACACGCGAGCAGCGGTTCATGCTGCAGAAGGCGGGGCTGTACGACCGCTTTCCGTGGCCCGTGCACTGGTGAGCGCCGGAGTCCTCTACGTCGTCGGCACGCCGCTCGGCAACCTCGGGGATCTAACCGCGCGCGCGGCGGACGTGCTCCGCAGCGTGCACGTCGTGGCCGCCGAGGACACGCGCCGGACGCGCGGCCTGCTCCATCATCTCGACGCCCATCCCGATCTCGTCAGCTTCCACGCGCATTCCGACCCGAAGAAGCTCAGCGGCCTGCTCGAGCAGCTGCGGGGGGGACGCACCGTCGCACTCGTGACCGATGCGGGCACGCCGGCGATCAGCGATCCCGGCGCGGAGCTCGTGCGCGGCGCACACGAGGCGGGCATTCCGGTGATCCCGGTCCCCGGCCCGTCGGCGGTGATCACCGCGTTGTCCGCGGCGGGACTCCCCGCGGATCGTTTCACGTTCCTCGGGTTCCCGCCGCGCAAGGGGCGGGACCGGCGTGAGCTCCTGGAGGCCGCCGCATCGAGCCGGTGGACGGTGGTGCTGTACGAAGCGCCAACCCGCCTCACGGCGCTGCTCGCCGATCTCATCGCGCTCTGCGGTCCGGACCGGCCGGCCGTGGTGGCGCGGGAGCTCACGAAGGTGCATGAGGAGGTGCGTGCGGGGACCCTCACCGACCTGATGGGTTACTATGAGGAACACGAGCCGCGTGGTGAAGTGACGCTCGTGCTGGGCGGATCACCGGAGACGCCCGACGTCGCGTCGCCAGATCCCGCCGCCGTGCGCGCTCGCGCCCTCGCCCTGCGCGCCGAGGGGCTGAGCCGCCGTGACGTGGTGCAGCGGCTGGTCGAAGAGCTCCATTTGCCGCGCAACGAGGCCTACCGTTTGGTGACGGACGCGTGAAATCAGTCACCCGCTCCCTACTGCTCGCCCTCTTGCCGTTCGCCCCCCTGTCCGCCATGCACGGCGGCACGCCGGGTGTCGCCGACGCCGGTGACTTCACGGTCGGCCGGCTGCACTACGAGGGAGGTGGGGACTGGTACACCGGGCCCTCCACGCTCCCCAATCTGCTGACCGCCATCCGCGCGGCCGGATTTCCGGTCGCGCCGCGTGAGCGCGTGGTCACGCTCTCGAGTCCCGATCTCTGGAGCATTCCCTACCTGTACATGACGGGGCACGGCAACGTTCACTTCTCCGACCAGGATCTCCGCACCCTCCGGCGCTATCTGGAGAACGGCGGCTTCCTGCACGCGGATGACGACTACGGGATGGATCCGTCGTTCCGGCGGGAGATCAAGCGCCTCTTTCCCGACATTCCGCTCGTGGACGTGCCGCTCAGTCACCCGATCTACTCGATCGTCTACAAGTTCCCGCACGGGCTTCCGAAGATCGAAGAGCACGACGGAAAGCCCGCCGAGGGGCTCGGCATCTTTCTGCACGGCCGCCTCGTCGTCTACTACTCGTACCAGTCGGATCTCGGGGACGGGTGGGAGGATGAAGCGGCACACGACGTCCCCGACTCGATGCGACAGGCGGCGCTGCACATGGGCGTGAACCTCTTCGCCTACGCGGTCTCGTCGGCCAGATGACGGCGGCGGCGACGTGGCTCGAGACGCGGCGCAAACGCCTGCGCCTCAGCGAAGGCATCGCGTGGGCGCTCGGGGCGTTCGGCGCGCTGTTGGCCACGCTCGCCATCGGCGCGGCGGGCGGCCGCTGGCTCATCCATCACGGCGCGCCCGAGGGATTGCTGGTCGCATGGGGGCTCGTCGCGATGGCGTTGGGGGCCGTGCTGTGGCGCGCGTGGCGCACGGTGCGCCGCATCACCCTTCGGGCGCTCGCGCGAGACGTCGAGACGCACGGGGGGCTCCGCCAGGGCGCACTCGAGAGTCTCGCGGCGTCGCGTCCGCCGACCGGGAGCGCGTCGCTCGCGGCAGCGGCGGATCGCGCGATGACGGCGTGGCTCACCGAACACGGTGACTCGGCACTGGCTCCCGCCACGACGGACGGCCGCCGCGCGGTCGGGTGGGGGGCCGGCGCCTTCGTCCTTGGCGGTTTGCTCTTCGTCGCGGCGCGGCCGGACGTCGGGCACGCCGCCTTCTGGCGACCGTTTGCCGCGATCGCCGAGGCCCGCGGACCCGTGGCGCTGGAGGTGTCGCCGGCGTCCGTCCCGCGCGGGGATTCGGTCACCGTATCGGTCCGCGCATCGGGTCGGACGCGCGCGACGCTCTTCGTGCGCGCCCCCGGCGAGCGGTGGACCGCGCTCGCGCTCGCGCTCGACAGCGCGGGGCGCGCGACCACGCGGATCGGGCCGCTCGACGCCGATCGGTTCGTGCGCGCGACGAGTGGCGGACGCGCATCCGATACCGTGCACGTGCGCGTGCTCGTGCCCGCCTTTCTCGCCGATCTCGAGCTGGTGGCGCGCTATCCCGCGTACCTCGCGCGACCCGACGAGCCGCTCGACGCGGCGAGCGACACGCTGCGGCTGCCGGTGGGCACGCGCATTGTGACGAGGGGACGCCTCTCGGTCCCGATTGCGGCGGTGGCCTGGCGATCCGGCAGCACGAGCGTCGCGCTCACCGCGGACTCGTCCGGGTTCTCCGGATCGCTCCCCGTGACCCGCTCGGCGCGCTGGACGCTGGACGTGACCTCGCGCGCGCATGAGCCGCTCGCCGAGGCGGCACCCGTGTTCACGATCGTGGCGGTCCCCGACAGCGCCCCCATCGTCTCCGTGCCGGTGCCGGGGGCCGACACCACGGCGCCGACGTCGCTCGAGGTACCGCTCGTGGCGGACGTCCGGGACGATCACCTGGTCACCAGGGTCGAGGTGACCAGTCTTCGCGCGAGCGCGCTCGGCGGACGCGGTGCGCCCGACACCCAGCGCATCGCGCTGCCGAAGGGCGGGCTCGAGCGCGCGGTGCTGCCCTGGACGCTCGACCTGAATCACCGCGGTTTCCTCCCCGGCGATACCGCGTACGTCCGTGTCCTCGCATGGGACAACGCGCCGCGTCCGCACGAAGGGAAGAGCCGGCTCTTGGCGCTCCGGCTGCCGTCGCTCGCCGACATGCGCGCGGCGGCGCGCAACGAGGCGAACGATCTCGCATCCGCCGCGGACTCCCTCGCCGCCGCACAGCGCGATCTCGGACAGCGGACGGAGGACCTGGCGGCGGAGCGTGACCGGGGGACGTCTCCGTCCCCGTCGCCGTCGTCCACCGAGCGGGCCTCGTCCGGCCAGGGGCAACAGAAGCAGTCGCTCGACTATCGATCGGCCCAGCGTGTCGGCGAGGTGGCGTCGGAGCAGGAAGCGGTCATTCGGCGCGCGCAGCAGCTCGCCCAGCGGTTGAACGAGCTGTCGAAGCAAGCCTGGAGCGCCGGTCTCACGGATCCGGCGTGGCACAAGCAGCTCGCCGATCTCCAGAAGCTGCTCGAGCAGGCGGTGACGCCCGCGATGCGCCAGGCGCTCGATCAGCTGCAGCGCGCCATGAAGAACCTCGATCCGAACGCCGTGCGTGATGCACTGAAGCGCCTCGCCAAGGAGCAGCAACAGCTCCGGGACGAGCTCACGCGCAGCCGCGAGCTCTTCCGGCGTGCCGCCATCGAAGGACGTCTGACGACGCTCGCCGACGATGCGGAAGAGCTCGCCCGGCGCCAGCAGGAGTGGAACGGCCGGGCGGAGACGCGTGCGGACAGCGGGCAGGGCGCGAGCGAGCGGCGGATCGCCGGGCGAACCGACTCGCTCACGGCGAACCTCCAGCAGCTCGCCGACAGTCTGCCGGCGGCCGCCGCGGACAGTGCGGGTGCCAAGGCGGTCGACCCCGCCGCGCAGGCCGCGCAGGCCGCGGGGCACATGCGCTCCGCCGCCACGGCGTCGGATGCCGGCATCCAACCGCGGGCCGCGACGTCCGGCCTGAACGCCTTCAAGTCGCTCGATCCGGTCGCCGCCGAGCTGCGCCGGCGGCGGGATCAGCTCCGCTCGGGCTGGCGCAACGAGGTGACGGCCTCGCTCAACGATGCGCTCGCCGAGACCGCGGACCTCGCACGGCGCCAGCAACAGATCTCCAAGCGGCTCGATGCCGGGAAACGCGATGCCGATCTGCGCTCCTCCGAAGCCGCGGTGCGCGACGGCGTCGATCGCGTCATGCGGCGGCTGCAGGACGCCGCGGGCAAGAATGCGCTCGTCTCGCCACAACTCGGTACGGCGCTCGGCTACGCGCGCGCAAAAATGACAGCGACGCTCGATCAACTGCAGCAGGCGAGGGCGAATCCGCAGGTCGCGGCCGATGCCGCGGGACAGGCGCTGGACGGTTTGAATACGGTGGCGTATCAGCTGGTACGGAGTCGGAACGACGTC
>Ga0209919_1001350_pt1 | contig 11974 bp, 9 predicted proteins | sample SalPon2A_C_D2_MG_FD_185721 | JGI IMG/M metagenome (GOLD analysis project Ga0209919, IMG submission 185721) | Soil microbial communities from South San Francisco under conditions of wetland restoration - Salt Pond MetaG R2A_C_D2_MG (SPAdes)... | ecosystem: Environmental > Terrestrial > Soil >... | reverse complement strand
GCCAAAGTCGACCCCATGGTGGCGCTGAGATACGAATGACGAGTTAATTTGCAGTTCTGAGTTATGGGTTCTGAGTTAGGAGTTTGAGCACCTGGCGGCGCAGACTTGTCGCTCCGTGCTGAATTGCTCTGGGGCTGTTTTTCAGCAATTCTGATGGTCCCGATCAATCGGGGCGCCACGCGCGACCGCGCGCGTTGACAGCAATAAACCGACCCGCCTATGATCAGCTTGGGGGCCAATCCTGAAAATATGTTTTTGGCGAGGGTGGTAACAAGTCACGACGCATCAGTGATGCAGCGCCTGACTTTACCGCCGGGACTACACAGGGCACAATCAACGCCCGGCGTCCCTCCTGTAACCTCCCGCGGCTCTCACGCTCATCCCCATGCCGGGGGGTCTTGCAGGAGGGCAAAACGGTAAACGGGGGATTCGAAAGATGACCCGTAGTAATTCAGTTGTTCCGGCGGCAGCGAATGCCTGCACGGCCGGTTTGGGGGGCGGTTTATGATCTTTCGACAGTATTACCTTGGCTGTCTGGCGCACGCGTCTTACCTGATTGGCGATGAGGGTTCGCATGAGGCTGCCGTCGTCGATCCCCAGCGCGATGTCGATCAATACGTCGAGGCTGCCCAGGGACTCGGGCTGCAGATTCGCCACGTTTTCCTGACCCACTTCCACGCCGACTTCCTGGCCGGACACCTCGAGCTGCGGGACCGCACCGGCGCCCGGATCTACCTGGGAGCACGGGCTGAAGCGGAGTACGCCTTCACTCCCATGAAGGAAGGAGACAGTCTTGAGTTCGGTGACGTGCGGCTGAAAGTTCTTGAAACGCCGGGCCACACGCCGGAGTCTATTTCCATTCTGGTTTACGATGTGGCGAAAGACGCGCAGCGGCCGGAAGCGGTGCTGACCGGCGACACGCTGTTTGTGGGCGACGTCGGACGTCCTGACCTGAGGGCGTCGCTCGGCTGGTCCGCCCGGGAACTGGGGAGCATGCTGTACGATTCCGTGCACGAGAAGCTGCTGCCTCTGCCTGACGAGACGCGCGTCTATCCGGCGCACGGGGCGGGCTCCCTCTGCGGCAAGAGCCTGGGGTCGGAAAACTCCTCCACCATCGGCGAACAGAGGCGCTGGAACTATGCGCTGCAGCCGATGAGCAAGGAAACCTTCATCGGCATCGTTCTGGCCGACCAGCCGGACGCGCCATCCTACTTCACTTACGCCGCGGTTCTCAACACAAAGGAGCGGCCCACATTGGAGCAGGCGCGAGAGCAGACGCTGCGCCCACTTACACTGGATAAAGTGCTGGAGCTGAAAGATGCGGGCGCCCAGGTGCTCGACGTGCGCGATCCGGCGCACTGGGCGGCGGGGCACCTTGTCGGCAGCATCAACATCGGGCTTTCCGGGACGTTTGCAACCTGGGCCGGGAGCCTCCTCGACCGGGAACGGCCCATCGTGATTGTTGCCGAACCGGGCGGCGAGCAGGAAGCGCAAACGCGACTGGGACGCATCGGCTTCGACCATGTTGCCGGGTATCTTGACTCGGGCATGCAGGCGCTTGAGTCTCAAATGGACCTCGTCCGCCGCACCGACCGGCTGGACCCGTCAGCGCTGGCCGAGGAACTGAAGGCCTCAGAACCGCCGGTCGTACTCGATGTTCGATCGCCCGCGGAGCGAAAGGCCCAGCGAATCGATAAGAGTGTGCATGTTCCTTTGAATCACCTGCTGGAGCGGCTGCAGGAGGTGCCTCGCGACAAGAGAATCGTTGTGCAGTGCGCCAGCGGATATCGCTCCTCGATGGGCGTCAGTTTGCTCCTGCGGCATGGTTTCGATGCGGTGGCCGACCTCACCGGAGGAATCAGCGCCTGGGAGGCGACCGGGCTTCCCGTAGCCGCGGACCCCCAGACCGCGCCGACCGGCGGCTAGAACACGGTGATTGTGGAGGGGCCGGGTGACGCCTCATGGCTGCCGGGAAGAACTGCGGACCTCAGTGCCGAAGGTTGCGCTGCCGGACTTTCGCAATCCGAAAAGCCACAGAGTTGAAGAACAACGCTGCGTTACCCGCCTGCGTCGCCACTGATGGCGTTATACTTTTCCTGCAACATAAAATCTCGCCGGAGGTTTTTTATATGGAACGCCGCACTTTTCTTAAGAATTCATTTCTGGCCGCGGGGGCGGCAATTTGCGCGGGAGGAGGAACTGCCTGGGCCTCGCCGTCGAAGCCTTTCGGCCCGTTCAAGCTGGGAGCCATCAGCGACGGCTTTTCGCAGGACCTGGAGACGGCCCTGAAAATCATGCAGGGCTACCGGCTCCGGTGGGTTGAGATTCGCGGGATTTGGGGGATCTACAACACCGAGGCGACGCCGGCGCAGATCAAGCGCGTGAAGAGCCTGCTGGACCGTTACCACTTTAAATGCTCGGTGGTGGATTCGGCCCTCTACAAGTGCACGCTGCCGGGAACGAAACCCGTGAGCCGCGAGCCCAATCCGTATCCCTACTCGCAGCAGATGGACTTGCTGAAGCGGGCCGCCGCTCGCTGCCACGCCTGGGGAACAGACAAGGTGCGCGGCTTTACCTTCTTCCGCGTGGCCGACCCGAAGAAAATTTATCCGCGAATTTCCGAAGAGCTGGAAAAAGCCGCGGAAGTGGCGCGGCAGGAAGGCGTGCGGCTGGTGATTGAGAACGAAGAATCGTGCAACGGCGCAACGGGGCACGAGACGGCCGCCATCCTGAAAATGACGCCGGCGCCCAACCTGGGGTTCAACTGGGACGTGGGCAACGGTTACCGGCACGGCGAGGTGTCATACCCGAACGGCTGGGACGCGCTGGACAAGAGCCGCGTGTGGCACCTGCACCTGAAAGGCATGCAGTGCGGACCGGGATTGACGGCATGCCATGGAACGTTTCCGGATGAGGGCGTCATCGATCTGACGGGACAGTTGAAGGCGCTGCTGCGTGACCATTACAACGGAACCATGTCATTGGAATGCGAGTTCACGGCTCCCGGAATGACCCACCAGCAGACGACCGAGCGCGCCATGCAGGGCCTGATTCGCGTGGTGAAAAAAGCGCTGGCGTAAGCGAAAGAGTTCTGAGTGATGGGTTATGAGTTCTGAAGTGAAATACCCGTGCTCTTGCTCCGGGCCCGCATCCATACCGCTGAGCCAATTCCAGATTCCAGCTTTCAGAACTCAGCACTCTGAACTCAGAACTCAAAACCTCTTTTTCAACCCTCAGCCTTCACACTTCTTCATTCGTCGGCGTGGCCAGCCGCTTCGCCGGCCTGCTACGGCTCGCTTTGGCCATTGCTCTGGCGCGGACTGTTGCTGGGCGTTCCCAGGTGCATGATGGTGCCTGGGGCCATATCCATGGGGTGCAGGTTGTGGTACCAGCCGGTTGCGGACAAGGTGTCCGGATAATCGTGAATCAGCATGCCGGGCTGATTGATGGGCAGCACCTTGGCGATGGTGGCATCGGGCCGGGCGACGAACGATCCCCAGTGGGAGTAGGGGCGCGATGAATTGTTGCAGATGGCCCACATGCGATTGTCAGCGCAGCGGGTGGCGGCCTCGCGCGTGTTGAGCGTGTCCAGGCAGTTCGGGCCCTCGCTCCCCGCATTGCTGAAGGAATGGACCATCACCTTAGCGCCCAGCTTGCGGTAGGCGATGTAGATCTGCGGCCAGCAGACGTCGTAACAGATGGCCAGGCCGATCTTCACTCCGCGGACTTCATGCGTCACCAGTCGGTTGCCGGCGGAGTAATATTTCTGGTCGCCGGTGGTCAGGAAGCTCTTGTCGTAGCGGTTGACGATTTTGCCTTCCGGATCGATGAGATAGATGCAATCAGTCGGCTTGGTGTGTGCGTCCAGAAAATGCGACGAGCCGAGGGCGAGCCACATGTGCAGCTCCGTGGCCAGCGCTCGCAGGCGGGTAGTCTCCTGGCGCAGCTTGTCCCAGTCGTAATTTTCGAAGGACGGCATGTCCGTGCCGGGATAGCCCGACAGGCTGGCCTCCGAGGTGTGCAGCATGTGCGCTCCCTGGGCGTGCGCCTGGTGCATGAAGTCTCGCACGTACTTGGCGTTTTCTGCGGCGCTGCCGCTGCAGGGATACTGGCAGGTGGCAATGCGGAGTTTTACGGGGGGTTTCGTTTCCGGTGGAGTTGGTTGCGGCGCCGCTGCTTCGGCAGAGTTTGGAAAGCCCGCCGCGGCGGCAAGAGAGGGCAGGGCGTTCAATCCGGCCGCGCCCGCAAGCGCCTTGCCGGTGGTTTTGATGGCCTGCCGCCTGGTGATTTGTTTTTTGGAAGACATGGGAATAAGTTCAAACCTCCTCTTGCGAACTGGGCGCTCCAAGGTAAGCTCGGCGAGCCGCGGATTTCATATCGCAGGGACTACTGAGGATTACAAAATAAGGTGACAACGCTCGTTTGTAGTGCCGCCGTCCCGGCGGCACTTTTCAGGGCCGGCAAGATGCCGGCGCTACAGAAGCCCGTCACTCTAATGCAATCCTCATTGGGTATTGCCCATCTTTGCTCCGATGACTTCACCCGAAACAATGATTTCAACCCGGCGGTTTTTTTGCCGCCCAGCCGCGGTGCTGTTGTCGGCCACCGGCCTGGCTTCGCCAAAGCCCTTCGCCGTAATGGTTTGCGGGTCCACGCCCTGCGCGATGAGAAAATCGCGCACAGCCTTCGCGCGCTGCTCGGAGAGTGTCTGGTTGAATTGTTCGCTGCCGGTGCTGTCCGTGTAGCCTTCCACCTGCAAATTCAGCCCGGAATGGCTTGAAACGATTCCCGCCAGGCGGGCCAGGCGCATCTTAGCGTCCGAACGCAGGTTGTATTTCGCGGTGGCAAACAACACGCCCGCCATGGTCACCACCAGGCCTCGGGGTGTGTCGCGAGTGGCCATAACGGCGTTGAGCTGGTCCAGCAACTGGGCTCGCAGGGCCTGGGCCACCTTGCGGGCCCGTTCGGCATCTGCCCGGGCCGCCTGTTCTTTTGCCGCCAGGGCGCGGGCCTGCGCTCTGGCCGCTTCTTCCCTTGCCTTTGTGGCTTCGGCTTCCGCCTTCAACTGAGCTTCTCTGGCGGCCGCAAGCTCCGCCTGCCGCTGGGCCTCCTTTTGGGCTTGCGCTTTGGCTTCCGCCGCTTGTGCAGCGGCTTTGGCTTCCGCCTCAGCCCTGGCTTTGGCGGCTGCCGCCTGGCGCTCCTGCTGAATCTGTTCAGCCTCCTGCCGGCGGACGGCGAGCGAGCGGGCGTCTTCTGAAAATTGCACCGTCTGCCTGGCCATCGAGATGATCGCCTTTTTGCCGGCCTTTCTGGACAGCGCATTCTCCGCCATCTTCAGACTGGCCTCAGCCTTGCTAAGAATGTCCGGGGCGTACTTTTCCGCGCCGTGCGACCGGGCGATTTCAACAGCGTTCCTGGCCTCATACATTTCCAGCGGAACGTGCTTGAGATCGAGCGTGAGCGCCAGAGGATTCCCCAATTTCTCGTACTGGCTGCGCCGCATGAGCGGGTAGTCCTTCACAGGGAAAATTTTGCCTTTTGTAGACTTGCGCGGTTCGTTCTTGAGCACAATCATTTCGCTTGGGCGGGATACCGCGAAATAGGGCTCGGCAGTGACGAACAGAGAGAAGGTCTGAAGCTGTGTTGTGGTCTTGATCTCTCCCTTGCCGTTTTTGCTGGGCTGGATTTCGCCCAGGTTGATGGCACGTCCCTCCGGGGACGCAGCCCACAGGACGTAGGTGAGGAACTGGTCGCCAAATTTCCCGGGCTGGGAAAGCCCCGTGACTTTCACTTCAACATTCGTTACGCCCGGTTTGGCCTCGACTTTGGCCTCTCCGCTTGCTTGCGGCAACAGGTGGGTGCCGACAAGGTCGACTTTCGTTCCCCCGCCGCCTACCCGGTAGCCAATCGCCGTTATGGGTTTCTTGACGAGGCCATGACTTTCCGCAGGCTGCTGCCCCGCTGCAGCCAGTGCTGGAAACAAGAGCGCCACAAAGGCGATCAAAATGGCACAACCACTCATCCTTCTGAGTGTGCCTTGGGATTCCATATCTTCCTCCTGTCACACCCTCCCCCGATTGCGGCCGTCACTGGCCAGTCGTCGAATGCTAACCCACCGCTTGCAGGAATACAAGTGGCCGGCGCTCAACGAAGGCGAAGAAAAGCCGCTGACCTTGGAAGCGGGTCCGCAGTGTCTGCGATGCCGCAGACATCGCAAGCGATGCGACTTCTGCGGCACCCCCTGAACCCATTATTCATTATTCTTACACTTTCAGGAAAATCTTCTGCCGGTAGAGGAAATAGAGAAACAGCCAGACGGTCGCCTCCACCAAGACGGCCCATAAAAGCGGCTCGATGGCGCCCGTGTGGTGGATGAACCCGTGGACGAAGATGTTGGTGATGGTCCCGAAGTCAAAAAGCTGGTGCGCCAGGTAGATGGTGATGGCGTTGACTCCGATGACGGTGAAGAAGAACGACCAGCGCCGGATGCCCTTGACGTCGATGATCCAGTAAAAGAGAGCCAGCAGCAACAGGCTCCAGCCGCCCGCGAACAGAACAAAGGTGCTGGTCCACAGGTTCTTGATGATGGGGAAGTTGAAGCTCCAGAGGTAGCCCACCAGCAGGCTGGCCACTCCCGCCACAGCCAGGCCCAGCGTTTTGCGGTTGGGCGGTCGCTTTGACCTCAGCCAGTGGCCGGCCAGCACCCCCATCAGCGTGGTGGCAATGGCGGGGATGGTGGAGAGGATGCCTTCATTGTCTCCCTGGGCGAAACAGCAGTAGGGACGCGGCAGCAGGTGACGGTCAATAAAGCTGGCCAGATTGCCCTGCGGCGTCAGGACTCCGGCGCCCGAGCCGGGCACGGGAATCAGCATCATCGCCAGCCAGTAAACCACCAGGATGCCGGCAAAGAAGGCTACCTGCCCGCGAATGTTGGTGTTCATTACGATCAGCGCTGCGAAGAAGTAGCACAAGGCGATGCGTTGCAGTACCCCTGCGATTCGCAAATGGTGAAAGTTGAAATCGAGCAGGCCGTTATAAACCAGGCCCAACGCGAAGAGTACCACCAGCCGCTTGACCAGATGCAGATAAAGCTTGCCGCGGTCAGCGCCCGCCTCCAGGCGTTTGGTGAGCGAAAACGGAAGCACCAGGCCCACCACAAAAAGGAAGAGTGGAAAAATCAGGTCGTAAAAATGAAACCCGGCCCAGGGAACGTGATGGAACTGCATTTCGAGGAGGTCCGTTGTGGAGCCGGGGTACACCTTGTGCAGGGCGTAGATGATGGCCTCGCCTCCTGTAATCCAGAACATGTCGAAACCGCGCAGCGCGTCGATGGATGCCACACGCTTCTCCAGAAAAGACTGCTGGCTTGCTACGCTACCCATGGTTACCTCTCGCTGGTTGAGATGAGCATCGCCCGGGGCAGGAATTTGTCCCTGCTTTTGAAGCAGGGATCCGGCGATCCTTTTCGTTCGGCCGAACCGGCACGTCAGGTTTCATAAAAAGGCTGCGACTTCGACCTGAAAAAATAGCGCGGGTTGGGGAAAAAGGAAAGAGATTTTTGGGAATTTACGCTCAGGCGCGAGAAGCAGGGTGAGCAGTTTCCGGCAGGCCGGCAAAGGCCGGGGCCCTTGGCGCATCAGAAGATGTGTGGCGAGGAGCCGGTTCATGGTGAGCTTGCAGGCTGAATTCAGCCACCACCGGCAGATGGTCTGAGGCGACGAGCGCGCGGCGGCTGCGGTGCAACTCGAGGCGATGAAGAGTGAGGCCCTCGTCAAAGTAAATGTGGTCGAGACGAAACACCGGCAGGATGCAGGGATATGTCCGGCGGCGACGGCGCGCGGGTGAATGAAGGCTGCGAGTGCCAAAGTGGGCGGAGAGCAGCCGGGTGGCTTCGCCCGGAATCCATTCGTTGAAGTCGCCCATCACGATGCGCGACCCGACGAGTTCGGCGTTGCGGAGGATGAGCTGGCTGACCATGTGGCGGGCCTGCTCGCGGCGCTCGCGCCAGGCGGTGCCGAGGTGCGCATTGAACAGGTGCAGAACGCGTCCGCCGGCAAGGTACACATCGGCCCGAAGCACGCCCCGAGGTTCACGGCCGCGGGTGGTGATGTCGTAGTTCCAGGAGCCCACCACCGGGAAGCGTGACAGCAGCAGGTTGCCGTAGGCTGCGCCGTGGTGCCGGCGGTTTTCGCCGAAAGCCGTATGATAACCGAGCGCCTCCGCCACGTGACGGGCCTGGTCCACATGCGAATTCGGGCCGTGTCCCACCACTTCCTGAAGCGCCACAATATCAGCATCCAACTCGCCGAGAACTTCGGCGATTCTGCCGGGACGCACGCGCTGGTCAAGCCCGCGGCATTTGTGAATGTTGTAGGTGGCGATGCGAAGCGTTCGGGAGCCGTCTGGATGAGTCGTCATATTATGATAGCCGGGCTGCCGACGTTTGCCGCCGACATACTTTTATTAGATGCAATTGGGCCGGGCAGCGATTGATGTGTCGCAGGTTTGTGCTAAGTTGTGGCTAAAGAATCACTTATCGGCTGGCCTCTGCTGAGGATTGCAAAATATGGTGACAACGCTCGTTTGTAGCGCCGCCGTCCCGGCGGCACTTCTCAGGGCCGGCAAGTTGCCGGCGCTACGGAAGTCCGTCACTCTATATTGCAATTCCACTTAAGGCGGCCCGGGAGCATCGGAAGAAGTTTCCTCTGTCTCCCCGTCCACATTCTTTCGCGGAAACCGTAGATGCCAGGCCTGGACCAGCAGGGTCAGCGCCACCCAGGCCCCCGTCACGGCCAGCACGCCCGCGACCACGCGCGGGAACAGGATTGCGACCACCACCAGCGCCGCCAGCGCCAGACCGCCGCTGAGCATCAGCGAAGCTTCAGCCGGGCCCAGCACGCGGCTGCTGGTGACGGCGGCGCCCACCGCCTTGCCGAATCGCAGCACGCCCTTGGCCGCCCAGTTGGCGCTGCCACGGACGGCGCCCCGCGGCCGGACCCGCATTTTTCGCGGCACGATGGGCCGGGGATGGCGCTTGGAGGTCAGGACGATTTCCGTGGCGCGGCTGAGATCGTCCAGGTACATGGCCTGCATTTCGGCGGCAAAGCTCTCGTCTTCGGCAATCACGTCGAGCTCCCAGTTACCCAGCCAGCTGGCGATGTTCAGATTGGTGGACCCCACGCGCGCCCAGCGGCCGTCTGCAACCGCAGTCTTGGCGTGGAGCATGGGGCCGTTCCACTCAAAGATGCGCACACCGGCCTCGAGGAGGATGCGGTAACCGGCGCGCGAGATGGCCCGGACAAAGGGCACGTCGCCCGAGCGCGGCAGCAGCAGGCGCACGTCCACGCCATCAGCCGCCGCCGCGCAAAGCGCCTGGACGTAGGAAGATGTTCCCACAAAATAAGCGTCGGTGAGCCAGATGGAATCCCGGGCCAGGGCGGCGATCAACTGGTCAAGCCGGTAGACGGACGCCACTCCGGGCTGGGTGGCAATGATGCGCAGGCTGATGTTCCCGTCGGCTGCCGGGGCCGGGCCGCTGTGTCCCGGTTCGTTTGCAGGCAGCGGCGCGCCACAGGTGGCCCAGATGGATGCGAATGCCTCCTCAACTTCGGCCACCGCCGGCCCTTCAATTGAAATTCCTGTGTCGCGCCACGGCGCGATGTGGCGCTGGGGATTGCCGGCCCACGCCCGCCCTACGCACAGCCCGGTGACGAAAGCAATGCGGTTGTCCACCACGATGGTCTTGCGATGGTCGCGGCTGAGCCAGCCAAAGGCGCTGTCAACGCGCAGCGGGTTGAAACATCGCACCTCCACCCCGGCGCGCCGAAGCCGCCGCCAGAAGGTCCATCCGGTGTGGCCGATGGCTCCCCACCAGTCATAAAGAACCCGCACCTGGACGCCTTCGCGGGCCTTTTGGGCCAGCAGGTCCGCGAACTCGCGGCCGATGTCGTCGTCGTGGATGATGTAGCTTTCAAAATAGACAGTGTGGCGGGCCTGGCGGATGGCTTCCTTCCAGGCAGGGTAGTTCTCTTCAGCATCGCGCAGCAGGCGAACGGCGTTGCCGGGAATTAATGGGGCACCCGCCGCGCGCGAAAACGCCTGGTCGGCAAACACGCGAACCGCCGCAAGATTCTCGCTTGGCGCGGGCTTGACGAGGTTTTCAAACACTGCCATCAATTACTATGATACGCCTTCTGAGGCAAGCATTATCTCGCGCAATAGGTGGCAGGCCGGCTTTTCAGCAGGAGTCCTGCCACCCGCCAAGCTCTGGCGTTTGTGGTTTTTTGCGCAACGAATCGGCAGCAGCGGTGGGCGCGGCCCGGTGGGAGGTTTCCTGGCGTAACCGGGCGACGTCGCGGGTGAAGGCGCTGCCGAAGAGGCGGCTGTATTCCCGGGAGAACTGCGAAGCGCCCAGATAACCCACGCGCCGGCTTGTGCCGCCCGCGTCCGTCTCGGCGGACAGCCTCAGGCACTCGGCTTCCTGCTGGCTGGAAGCCTCTGGCCATTCTTCCCCGCCTTTGTTCACTCCGATTTGAGCGAAGCCATGTCGATGGAGAAGCGGTATTTCACGTCAGACTTCAGCAGTCGCTCGTAGGCTTCGTTCACTTTCTGGATGGGGATGACTTCAACGTCGCAGGTGACGTTATTTTCGCCACAAAAGTCGAGCATTTCCTGGGTTTCTGCGATGCCGCCGATGAGCGAGCCGGAAAGGCTGCGGCGCTTCAGAAGCAGGCTGAAGGCGCCAACCTCCAGAGGCTTTGGTGGCGCTCCCACCAGGGTGATGTTGCCGTCGCGGTTGAGCAGGTTGATATAGGCGTCGATGTCGTGATTGGCGGAGACTGAGTCGAGGATGAAATCGAAGCTGCCTTTGTGTTTCTGCATTTCGTCGGCATTGCGCGAGATCACCACTTCGTCAGCGCCGAGTCGCAGCGCGTCTTCCTTTTTGCCTGGAGAAGTTGTAAAGACCACGACGTGCGCCCCCAGCGCGTGGGCAAACTTGACGCCCATGTGGCCCAGCCCGCCGAGTCCAACGATTCCAGCTTTCTTGCCTTTGCTGACGCCCCAGTGGCGCAGGGGTGAGTAGGTGGTGATGCCGGCGCAGAGCAGAGGCGCAGTCCCGGCGAGATCGAGGCCGGAAGGGACGCGCAGCACGAAGCGCTCGTCAACCACTACGCTGTCAGAATAGCCGCCGTAGGTGACGCCTCCCAGGTGCTTGTCGGGGAAGTTGTAGGTGAGAGTCACATTGTCGCAGAACTGCTCCTGGCCGGCGCGGCATTCCGGGCAGGCGCCGTCGGAATCCACCATGCAGCCGACGGCGGCAATGTCGCCGGGCTTGAATTTGGTGACGGCGGAGCCGACCCTGGTGACGCGGCCGGCAATTTCATGGCCGGGTATGCACGGATAAGTGGTGGGCGCTGAGTCTTTCCACTCGTTCCGGACCGTGTGGAGATCGGAGTGGCAAATGCCGCAGAAAAGGATTTCAATCTGGACGTCATTTTCGGTGGGCTCGCGCCGCGAGATCACCGTGGAAGCCAGCGGCGATGTAGCGCTGGCAGCGGAATAGGCTTTCGCTTTGTACATATGAACTTACGCTCCTGACATGAAAAATATGGCACACGTGCAAAAACGGGGCAGCACGCGGTGCTTGAAGCAAGATGCTGACAGAACAATGTTTTTTGCCGCAACCCTGTGGGCCTCTATTTTTGATGCAGCACTCCAAATTCGGTTGCGGACAAATCCCCGGACTACCGTTTCCGAGTTAGACTCCGGCCGCCGGAGTCATTTGCGGTATTGCTCGTCGCTGACGTATTCAAACCAGTCGACGGCCTTGCCGTCCTTTTTTTCATGAACGGCAATGTGCGACATGGCCGTGGTGGGAGTGGCGCCATGCCAGTGCTTCTCATCCGGCTGGATCCAGACCACGTCGCCCGGCCGGATTTCCTCAATGGGGCCTTCCCAGCGCTGCACCCAGCCG
>Ga0209919_1001346_pt1 | contig 11982 bp, 11 predicted proteins | sample SalPon2A_C_D2_MG_FD_185721 | JGI IMG/M metagenome (GOLD analysis project Ga0209919, IMG submission 185721) | Soil microbial communities from South San Francisco under conditions of wetland restoration - Salt Pond MetaG R2A_C_D2_MG (SPAdes)... | ecosystem: Environmental > Terrestrial > Soil >... | reverse complement strand
CAAGGGCTCTGGCGACCCGCAGGTCTTCGGACAGACGAGAGGACCTCGAAAGCCGCAAATTGCGGGTGGCTCAAGGCGGTTCCGCGGGGCCGGACGGCAAAATCCGCTTGTCGAGGCAAAGGCGTTCCGCCGCGACGGCGCTCCTCGGCGAGAAGGCGATCGGATTCCGTGCGCATTTAGCGCGCAATGCGCGTGTTCTGGGGCAGTTGCCATCTGCCCCGCTTGCCATGATCGGCCGCACCTCGTGAGCGCATCAGCGGCAGTCCACCTTCACGCCCACAGCGAGTACTCGCTGCTCGACGGCGCCTGCAAGATCGACGCCATGGCGGCGCGGGCGGCGGAGCTCGGGCAGCCGGCGCTCGGGCTGACCGACCACGGCGTGATGAACGGCGCCGTCGACCTCTACAAGGCCTGCAAGAAGCATGGGATCAAGCCGATCGCCGGGCTCGAGGCCTACCTGGTCGACGACGTCGCGACGATCAAGGAGAAGCCGAAGTACGAGCGCAACCACATCACCCTGCTGGCCGAGAGCGACGCCGGCTTCGCCAACCTGGTCAAGCTCACCTCGGCCGGCTTCCTGCAGGGTTTCTCGCGCGGCAAGGCCAACGTCGACATGAAGATGCTCGCCGCCCACGCCGAGGGCGTGATCGTGCTCACCGGGTGCCTGCAGTCGCGCTTCTGCCGCCGCCTGGTCGAAGAGCGCGAGGGCGACGCGCGCGCCCACCTCGACGACCTGATCCAGGCCTTCGGCCCCGAGCAGGTCTATTTCGAGGTGCAGAAGAACGGCATCGAGGAGCAGGAGAAGGCCAACCGGGGGATCGTCCGCTTCGCCCGTGAGCTGAACCGGCCGCTGGTCGGCACCGCCGACGTCCACTACCTGCGGCGCGAGGACTTCGACAACCACGCGGCGCTGCTCTGCGTGCAGACCAAATCGACGCTCGAAGCGCCGAAGATGAGCTTCGACACCAACGAGTTCTATTTGAAGAGCAACGAAGAGATGGCGTCCTCCTTCGCCGAGTGGCCGGAGGCGATCCCGACGACGCTGGAGATCGAGGAACGCTGCAAGCTGAACATCGAGCTGGGCAAGCTGCTGCTGCCGCGCTACCCGACCGAGGACGGCTCCGAGCCGGAGGCGATGCTGCGGCGGCTCGCGGCCGAGGGGCTGCGGGCGCGCTACGGCGACCCGCCGCCGGCCGAGGCGGTCGAGCGGATGGAGTTCGAGCTCGGCGTGATCGAGGAGATGGGCTTCTCCTCCTACTTCCTGATCGTCTGGGACTTCGTCCGCTACGCGAAGGAGAACGGCGTCGCGGTCGGGCCGGGGCGCGGCTCGGCGGCCGGCTCGATCGTCTCCTACGTGCTGCGGATCACCGACCTCGACCCGCTCGCCGAGGGGCTGATCTTCGAGCGCTTCCTCAACCCGGGGCGCAAATCGATGCCCGACATCGACATCGACTTCTCGGTGCGGGGCCGCGAGCGGATGATCCGCTACGTCGGCGACAAGTACGGCCGCGAGTCGGTCGCCCAGATCATCACCTTCGGCAAGATGGCGCCGCGCGCGGCGACCCGCGACGCGGCCCGCGTGCTCGGCTTCGACTACGGCGCCGGCGACCGGCTCGCCAAGCAGATCCCGGAGCCGATCATGGGCCGCAGCCCCTCCTTCGAGGAATGCCTGCGGCCGGGGCAGGAGCTGAAGAAGACCTACGACGCCGAGCCCGACGCGAAACGGATCGTCGACGTCGCCCAGGGCCTCGAGGGGATCATCCGCAACAACTCGATCCACGCCGCCGCCGTGGTGATCGCCGACCGGCCGCTGCACGAGGTGGTGCCGCTGCAGTTGGCCGAGGACCGCAACACCGCCGAGAAAGGCGAGAAGCAGTACAAGATCGTCACCCAGTACTCGATGGGCCCGATCGAGGAGATCGGCCTGCTGAAGATGGACTTCCTCGGCCTGCGCAACCTCGATGTGATCGAGGACGCGATCGAGATCATCGAGCGCTCGCGCGGCGAGCGGCTCGACATGGAGCAGATCCCGCTCGACGACGCGAAGACCTACGAGATGCTCGCGGGCGGCGACTCGACCGGCGTCTTCCAGTTCGAGTCCGAGGGGATGCGCGACGCGCTGCGCAAGGTCGGGCCGACCGAGTTCGCCGACATCGTCGCCCTCGGCGCCCTCTACCGGCCCGGCGCGATGGCCTACATCCCCGCCTACGCGAAGGGCAAGAAGGACCCCTCGACCGTGCGCTACCCCGACCCGCGCCTGCGCAGGATCACCGAGGAGACGCACGGCTGCGTCATCTACCAGGAGCAGCTGATGGAGATCTCCCGCTCGATGGCCGGCTTCTCGGGCGCCGAGGCGGACGATCTGCGCAAGGCGATCGGCAAGAAGAAGCGCGACCTGATGGCGACGATGAAGGACAAGTTCATGCAGGGCCTGGAGGAATCGGGCACCGCGCCCAACGTCGCCAAGGACCTCTGGAAGCTGAACGAAGCCGCCGCCGACTACTCCTTCAACAAGTCCCACGCCGCCTGCTACGGGCTGATCTCCTACCGCACCGCCTACCTCAAGGCCAACTACCCGGCCGAGTACATGGCGGCGGTGATCTCCTCGGTGATGAACACCAAAGACAAGGTCCCGTTCTTCGTCAACCGCTGCGCCGAGATGGGGATCGACGTCCTGCCGCCCGACGTCAACTCCTCAGACCACAGCTTCGTCGTCTACGAGAAGGCGATCCGCTTCGGCCTCGACGCGGTCAAGAACGTCGGCCACAGCGCGGTCGAGGCGATCCTGCGGGCGCGCGAGGAAAAGCCGATCGCCTCGATCTGGGACTTCTGCGAGCGGGTCGACTCGCGCGCGGTCAACAAACGGGCGATCGAATGCCTGGTCAAGTGCGGCGCGCTCGACTCGACCGGCGCGACCCGCAAGGGGATGCTCGAGGCGCTGCCGGCTGCGCAGTCGGCGGGGCAGAAAGCGCAGGAAGACGCGCAGCTCGGCCAGGGCTCGATCTTCGACACCGGCGACGGCGCGGCGAGCGGGGGAGGGGAAGGCGCCGCGAGCTCCCACCACCGGCCGCCGATCTCGGCCGCCGAGTTCGAGCGCCGCGAGCTGCTGGCGATCGAGAAGGAGACGCTGGGCACCTACCTCTCCTCGCACCCGCTGACCGAGGTGCGCGACGCGCTGCGCGCCCGCGTCGACTGCGGCCTCGCCGAGCTGGCGAGCAAGCCCGACGGCGCCTGGGTCACGGTCGGCGGGATCGTCGCCGAGAGCAAGAAGATCCGCACCAAGAGCGGCAGTCAGATGATGTTCGCGACGCTCGACGACGTCGAGGGCCAGGTCGAGATGCTGGTCTTCAAGGCCGACGAGGCGGAGAGCGCCGGGGCGATCGAGAGCGACGCGGTGGTCGTCGTCCGCGGCCGCATCGACCACAAGGAGCGCGGCGAGACGAAGCTCGTGGTGCAGCAGGCCGAGCGTTTCGAACCGGACGTCGAGGAGATCGCCCGGGCGAGCGCCGCGGCGGCCAAGCCAAGCGAGCCGCTGCGCCTGACGGTGGACGCGACGAAGTTCAGCGACCCGGAGAGCCTGATCGACGAGCTCAGGTCGCTGTTCCAGCACCACAGGGGCGACGCCGCCGTCTCGCTCGTCGTCAACTGCAACGGCAAGCCGAGCGAGCTGCAGCTCGGCGACGAGATCCGCGTGCGAGCCTCGAGCCTGCGGGCGGAGCTGGGCCACGTTCCCGGCGTCGAGGTCCTTGGCGCGGACGCGCTTGCTGCCTAGACTCTGTGCATGCCCGCCACGCGTGAGAAGACCGGCGAGTGCCGCCAGTGTCGCTCCTTCTGCGACAAGATGGTCGAGCCGCGCGGCTGCGTCGAGATGGGCTGCCGCTACCTCTACAGCGTCGTCGACGGGCTCACGGGCGTGCAGTACGTCGGCTGCATGCAGGGCGTCTTCGGCGCCAAGGTGGAACTCGACGCGGTCCTGCGGCCGGGCGGCTTCGGCGGCGTCAAGATGACCGGCGCGGCGCTGCCCCACTGCCCCTTCTCGGTCGAGCGCGCCTACGCCGGCGAGGGGCCGGAGTACGACTGCGTCAACCGGCGCTTCTTCGACTGCACCGACGGCGGCCCGGAGGGCCTGCGGGCCTTTGACCTGCGCGACATCGCCTCCGAGTCGTCCGGCCTCTGATCCCGACACGGTTCGGTGTAGGATTTGCGCATGAGCGATTCTTCAGCGGTGGCAGAGGCGGAGCAGGTCGTGGCGGACGCAACCGAGGGTGGCGCCGGGTCGGAGGGCCCGAAGTTCACGCTCGAGCTGAACCAGGACCAGCAGGACATTCGCGACTGGGTTCACGGCTTCGCCGAGGGCGTCGCCCGCCCGGCGGCGGCCGAGTGGGACGAGCGCGAGGAGACGCCGTGGCCGGTGATCCAGGAGGCGGCCAAGATCGGCCTCTACAGCGTCGAAGCGCTGGGTCAGTTCTTCGCCGACGAGACCGGCCTGACGATGCCGATCGCCAACGAGGAGCTGTTCTGGGGCGACGCCGGCATCGGCATGGCGATCATGGGCACCTCGCTCGCGGTCGCCGCGATCTTCGGGCAGGGAACCCCGGAGCAGATGGGCGAGTGGATGCCGCAGTGCTTCGGCACGCCGGAGGACCCCAAGGTCGCCGCCTTCTGCTCCTCTGAGCCGGATGCCGGCTCCGACGTCTCGGCGATCCGCACCAGCGCGAAGTACGACGAGGCGAAGGACGAATGGGTGCTGAACGGGCAGAAGGCCTGGGCGACCAACGGCGGCATCGCCGACGTCCACGTGGTGATCGCCACGGTCGATCGCGAGCTGCGCTCGCGTGGCCACGCCGCCTTCGTCATCCCGCCCGGCACGCCGGGCTGCGAGCAGGGCGCCAAGGTGAAGAAGCACGGTCTGCGCGCCTCGCACACCGCCGACGTCCACCTCGATGACTGCCGCGTCCCGGGCTCCTGCCTGCTCGGCGGCAAAGAGAAGCTCGACGAGCGGCTGGCCCGCGTGCGCGAGGGCAAGAGCGCCAAATCGCAGGCGGCGATGCAGACCTTCGAGGCGAGCCGGCCGACCGTCGGCGCGCAGGCGATCGGGATCGCCCGCGCCGCCTACGAGTACGCGCTGGAGTACGCCAAAGAGCGCCGGCAGTTCGGCAAGGCGATCATCGAGAACCAGGCGATCGCCTTCGCCCTCGCCGACATGAAGATGGAGATCGACGCCGCCCGGCTGCTCGTCTGGCGCGCCGCCTGGATGGGCCGCAACGGCCACAAGTTCGAGAACGCCGAGGGCTCGATGTCGAAGCTGAAGGCCGGCGAGGTCGCCGTCTGGGCGACCGAGCGCGCGATCCAGATCCTCGGCGGCAACGGCTACACCCGCGAGTTCCCGGTCGAGCGGATGCACCGCGACGCCAAGATCTACACGATCTTCGAGGGCACCTCCGAGATCCAGCGCCTGGTGATCAGCCGCGCAATCTCAGGCGTCCAGATCAAATAGCGCCGCGCCGCTTGAGCCCTTCGCGCCGCAGGCGCTTTGCCGCCGTGACTTCTTTCTTGTCCGAGCCTTTCTTTTCCGGCCCGGGCGTCTCCAGGGTTGCCGGGAGGCCGTTGAAGCGGGGCTCGGAGAGGAAGGCGCGGAGGCCGGCTTTGCCCATCTCGCCCTTGCCGATGTTGGCGTGGCGGTCGCGGCAGGAGCCCAGGGCGGCGGCGGCGTCGTTGACATGCAGGCAGCGCAGGCGGTCGAGGCCGACCTTCTCGTCGGCTTCGTCGACGATCTCGGCCAGCTTCGCTTCGTCGGTGACGTCGTAGCCCTGGACGAAGAGGTGGCAGGAGTCGAGGCAGAGGCCGAGGCGCTTGCCGGCGCCGGCGAGCTCGATCAGCTCGGCGGTCTCGTCGAAGTCGCGGCCGAGCAGCCCTTTGTGGCCGGCGGTCTGCTCGAGCAGCAGCGGGCAGCGCTCGCTGTCCTTCAGCGCCGCCGCGATGATTTTGCCGGCCCGTTTCATCGACGGGGCGTGCGGCTCGCCTTTCTGCGCGCCGGGGTGCAGGACGACGCCGGCGGCGCCGATCGCGTCGCCGATCCGCAGGGCGTGGGTCAGCGAGGCGAGCGACTTCTTGCGCAGCTCCTTCTCTTTGGAGGCGCAGTTGATCAGGTAGACGGCGTGGATCACCACCGCTTCGATCGGCGAGTCCTCCATCGCCTCTCTGAACTCGGCGAAGTCGTCCTCGGTGTAGTTGGTCGGCCGCCACATGCGCGGGCTCTGGTTGAAGATCTGGATCGACTCGCAACCGCGTTCGCTGCCGCGCTCGATAGCTTTTGCCAGGCCGCCCGCCGTCGACACGTGCGCCCCGATCAACATCTTGTCTGAAGAGTCAGCCATCCGCTTGAGGTTCGCACCGTCGCCGACCGGCGCGTTGCACATCGGCGGCGCGAGGACGGCACTCTACAACTGGCTGGCGGCGCGGCACGGGGGCGGTTCGCTGGTGCTGCGGATCGAGGACACCGACCGCGAGCGCTCGACCGCGGAGAACGTCGAGCAGATCCTCGACGCGCTGCGCTGGCTGGAGCTCGACTGGGACGAGGGGCCGCTCTCCCAGGCGGCGCGGGCGGAGCGCCACGGGCAGGCGCTGCAGCAGCTACTGGAGAGCGGCGCTGCCTACCGCGACCACGCGACGGCGAAGGACGTCGAGGCATGGAAGGCCGAGCACGGCGCCGGCCGCGGCTACCGCGGCGAGCCCTGCGAGGACGAGGGCGCCGCCGTGCGGCTGCGCGTGCCCGACGAGGGCGAGACCGTGGTCGAGGACATGATTCGCGGCCCCGTCCGCTTCCCCAACCGCAGCTACGACGACTTCGTGATCGCCCGCGGCGACGGCTCGGTCCTCTACAACTTCGCCGTCGCCGTCGACGACGCGGAGATGGGGATCACCGATGTGGTGCGCGGCGACGACCACCTCTCCAACACGCCGAAGCAGCTGCTCGTGCTCGCGGCGCTCGGCTTCGAGGCGCCGCGCTACGCCCACCTGCCGCTGCTGCACGGACCGGACGGCCGCAAGCTCTCCAAGCGCCACGGCGCCGCCTCGGTGCAGGAGCTGCGCGAGGCGGGCTACCTGCCGGCGGCGGTGCGCAACTACCTGGCGCTGCTCGGCTGGGGAGCCGATGACGACGCGACGCTGATCCCGACCGATGAGCTGATCGAGCGCTTCCGCGTCGCCGACGTCGGCCGGGCGGCGGCGATCTTCGACGAGAAGAAGCTGCGCTGGGTCAACGGCCGCTACATGCGCGAGCTGCCGCTCGACGAGTACGTGAGCGTCGTCGCGGGGCACCTGGGGCGTGAGGAGGACGAGCGGCTGCGCGCGGCCTGCGAGATCGTGCAGGAGAAAGCGCAGACGCTGGCCGAGGTGTGGCCGCTGATCCGCTTCCTCTTCGAAGAGCCGGAGAGCGACGAGAAGGCCTGGCGCAAGACGATGAGGGACGAGGCGCCGGGAGCGCTCTCAGCCGCCCGCGAGGCGCTCGCCGCCGCCGACGGATTCGACCCCGCGGCGGTCGAGGCCGCGCTGTCGCCGCTGCCGGACCGGCTCGGTCTCAAGCCCGGGAAGGTCTACCAGCCGATCCGCGTGGCGATCAGCGGCGGCACCGTCTCTCCGGGGATCTTCGAATCGCTGTCTGTGCTCGGCCGCGAGGCGTCGTTGAGGCGCATCGATGACGCGCTCGTGCGCCTTGGCGCATAAGCGTACTCAGTTATTGGGAGGCCAGGGCTAAACCGTGCGTCCTTCGCTGCCGATGAGGGGGGCGGAGCGAGCCACTCATGGCAGCGAGCGCACAGACCAACGGGAAAGCCGGCAAGGCCGACGTCGCGCGAGGCGGAAATCCCGCCGCGCCGGGCGCCCGGCTCGCCGGCGCCTTCGAGGCGGTGGAGAAATTCCCCGCGCTGATCGAGTCCCGCGCACGGGTGATGCAGGCGGCCACCGCCGAGACGGCGCGGGTCGGCGAGCTGGTCGAGGCGGTGGAGGCGGACGTCGCGCTGACGATCGCCGTGCTGCGCTTCGCCAACCGCTCCGGCGTCTCCGGCGGGATCGGCGGCGTGCCCGCGGCGGTCGATGTGCTCAAGCCCTCGGGCGTGCTGGCGATCGCCGGCACCGCGCCCGTCTTCGACTTCTTCGAGTCCAACGGCGGCTGGGAGCTGCGCCCGGAGCAGTTCCGCGTGCATGCGCTGGCGACGCAGCAGGCTGCGGCCCGGATCGGCCGTGAGATCGGCTGGGCCGAGCGCGACGAGCTGATCGTCGCGGCGCTGCTGCACGACATCGGCCGCCTCGTCATCTCCAAGCTGCACCCGGGCCGGCGCACCTACTTCGACGCAACCGGGCGCACCCCGGAGCAGCGCATCCGCGAAGAACGCGATCAGCTCGGAATCGACCATGCCCTGGTCGGCGGCGTGCTGGCGCGGCGCTGGAACGTGCCGCAGCGGATCGCGGTTGCGATCGAGCGTCACCATGCCGAGGACGCCGAAGGGCTGGCGGCGATCGTCGCCACGGCGGACATGGTCGCCCACTACTCGCAGGGCGAGGCGGTCAGCGCGGAGCGCCTGCGCGCGACGGCGAAGCGCTGCGGCCTCGGAGTCGACGGCCTGCGCGAGCTGCTCTATGAACTTCCCTATCCACGCGAGCGCGACTCCCGGGTCAGCGAGCCCTGCCCGCTCTCCGGCCGCGAGCTCGACGTCCTCCGCCACCTCTCCGAGGGCATGGTCTACAAGCAGATCGCCGGCGAGATGCAGCTATCCGTCTCGACGATCCGCACCCACCTGCACAACGTCTACGGCAAGATCGGCGCGGTCGACCGCGCGCAGGCCGTGCTGACGGCGCGCGACTGCGGCTGGATCTAGTCGATCAGGCACTCCCTGAGGGCGATGGCGACGGCGTGGGTGCGGTTTTTCGCCCCCAGCCGCGCCAGCATGTTCTTCATGTGGGTCTTCACCGTTTCCTCGCTGAGGCCGAGGTCGCGCGCCGCGGCGGTGGTCGAGCCGCCGTCGGCGAGCAGCTGCAGGATCTCTCGCTGGCGGCGGGTCAGTTTGCCGCGGCTGCCGCTCGGCGGCACGGCCGGGTCGACGAAGCGCCCCTGGTCGAGCGCCGCCCAGGCGGCCTTCGCCATCTCCGCGGCGTTTGCCGTGCGGGCGACGTAGGCGCTCGCCCCAGCCTGCAGCGCGGCGCTCGCGAGGTGGCGCTCCGGCCGCTCGCCGTGGGCGACGATTCCCATCGCCGGAGCGGTCCTTCGCAGGGCGCGGATCGCCTGCTCGCCGTAGAGCGATTCCGCGTCGCCTTCGATCACGCCGCGGCGCAGATCGACGATCGCCACATCGATGCTGCCGACGTCGCGAACCAGGCCGAGGGCCTCGTCGCGGCTCTCGCTCTCGTGGATCTCGAAGTCCCCGGCCAGCGCCTCGCGCACGCCCAACCGGACCAGCGGGTGGGCGTCGATCACAAGGCAGTGTGGGCGCTCGCTCGGGGGAACGACACGATCCTATACCCGCCAAAGTCCGGATTGTGCGGTAGAAAGGACCCGTGATCTCGATCACCTCGAAGTCGCGCTACGCGGTCGTCGCGATGGCGGAGCTGGCCCGCTCGGGCGAGCGGCCGGTGCCGATCAAGGAGCTGGCGGAGCGGCGCGGAATCCCCGAGCAGTTCCTCGAGCAGCTCTTCTCGACCCTGCGCCGGGCCGGCCTGCTGACCAGCCATCGCGGCATGCGGGGCGGCTACACGCTCTCCCGCCCGGCCGACGAGATCACGGTGCTCGACGTCGTCCAGACCCTCGACGGCAAGGTCGGCCAGGAGGCCGACGAGGCCGGCGGCATCTGGGCCGAGGGCGTCACCGCCCTGCGCAAGGTCTTCGGCCAGACCACGATCGCCGAAGTCGCGAGGCGCGAGGCCGAGGAGGCCGGAAGCGGGATGTACTTCATCTAGCCGGTGCCGCTCCGGCATTGGGATTCCGCTTGTTCAAGCGAAGCCGAGTCCGGCTGAATCCGGCTATTCCCGGTCCCACTGGCGCACGACTGGCGCACCAGCGGCGCACGAGGGATGAGGAGAAGAACGCTTCGGCCTGAAATCCTTGAAAGAGTTGCAGGGTGGCGGCCGAAGGCGAAGAGCTACTCGTAGAGCTACGCGGGAGCTATGACCTCGATCGCCTTGAGCGCGCCATTCAGGACTCCATGCCCCTCTTGGAGGTCGATGGACCAGTTCGGGTCCGACTAGACCTAAGCAGGGCCGTGTTCCTCGGCCCGACGACCATCGCTCTACTTGAGGCGGGGGTCAGGCGCATCGAGGAGGCTGGCCATCTCCTTCCCGGGGGGTCGATAGTGCTGCCGAAAAATCCGCTCACGGAGCGATACCTGCACAGAATGGACTTCTTCCGGGGCATGGCGACGGTTGCCGATCCGCCCGAGGACTTCGAGAGGCACAGCCCCGTCGGTTTTCGCCCGTGCCAGCAATTTGAGACCGAGGAGCAGTTTCCGGGCGTGGCCAAGGCGCTCACCGACGCGCTGGTCGAACGATGCAAGGTGGACGAAGTAGCCGAGGCTGCGACCTTGATCTGTCTCAACGAGTTGACCGAGAACGTGATCCATCACGCCAACAGCGATCTCGGCGGTTTCGCCGCCTGTCAGACGGCGTTGAAGAAGAAACGATTCGAGGTCGGAATTGTTGACCTGGGTGTAGGGATTAGACAAAGTCTCTCGAAAAACCCGAGATATGCCGATATCGAGAACGATGTGGATGCCATTGCGACCGCACTAGAGCCACGAGTGACGGCCACCCCCCACCGGAACTCCGGCATTGGGCTGTCCATCACGAAATTGCTCTTGCGCGAAAACGACGGCCAGCTGATCGTGCGATCTGGAACGGGACTCGTTGTCGGCGGCGACAAGGAGCGAGCTGAAGCTATGCCGCTAAAGTTGCCGGGAACGATTGTTGCCATGCGTGCTCGTACCGATCAGCCGTTGGACATAGGAAAGATTTACGAGGCGCTCCCCCTTGACGATGACGACGAAGATGATGATTAGACCCGCTGAAGAACTCGGTCCGGTACTTGCTGGCCGGAACGTTGCTGCATCGCTTCGTGATCGGGTGGAGGCTGCGCTTGCGCGTGGCGAAGCAGTTGTCATCGACTTCGAAGGCGTACACGCAATGTCGCCATCATTTGCCGACGAGCTATTTGCCAAGCTCTCGGTGCGGCCCGACCAGGGCGGCGATCAGATTCGCTTCGAGCATCTGCGCGACGATCTTCAGGCATTGATGGATTACGTCCTTCGAGGCCGTCCCAGCGCCTCCTAGCGAGTAGGGCCGAGAGCGGAGTTCGGATGGGCGGCCCAGTTGCCATCTGCCTCAGTTGCTGTCATTTCCTGGCTCGCCCGAAGGTCGGTCGGGCAGGGGCACTCCCTAGCCCCGGGAAGGAGTCGAAGCACATGGCAGCAAAGAGAAGCGGGCGCGCCCGCCGTGGCTCGTCGTCGTCCGGTAAGTACCGGTCGGCCGTTTCCGGCCGGTACGTCACCAAAAAGTACGGCAAGAGCCACCCGAAAACGACCGTCAAGGAGTCGAAATAGACCCCTTGGCCCTGCGCTGCTGTCGGGCCAACACCCGGCAGCAGCGCGAATCTATTCCATCGCGTCGGACGGAAACCTTCAGCAATGAGTTCAGGAAATACCTCAACGGCGATTGAAGTCGCGCAGATCGCCGGACCGGTCTTCACCGCCTTGGCCGCTTTGGCGGCCTGTCTTGCGGTGTATTTGACGTTGAGGGAGACGCGACGATCGCACCAGCCGATCCTGCGCATTCAGGCCCTGGTCAGCCCCAAGACGGGGTTCTACGGAGCCACCATTATCAATGCGGGCGATGGCGTCGAGGTTGTCCGAGACCTCGTAGAACTTTGAACGGCGGTCCTCCCGCCCCGTCCGCTGCCATCGGCAGCGTGCTGGGCGCTTGAAGTCCAACCGAGACAGG
>Ga0209919_1001342_pt1 | contig 11998 bp, 11 predicted proteins | sample SalPon2A_C_D2_MG_FD_185721 | JGI IMG/M metagenome (GOLD analysis project Ga0209919, IMG submission 185721) | Soil microbial communities from South San Francisco under conditions of wetland restoration - Salt Pond MetaG R2A_C_D2_MG (SPAdes)... | ecosystem: Environmental > Terrestrial > Soil >... | reverse complement strand
GTCCAAGAGCTATCATAATTACATAAAATGAATATGCCCACCACGTTCTCCAAAACGGAGGACTTACTATAAATGAGTATGTGGCTTCATTTGTTTTCACACCGTTTGATGTAACACCCCTGACGCGAAAAGTATAATCACCCGCAGGAATATTCTGGTATTCGGCAAACGCCAGATCACTCGGGCGTGACCATTCCTTGTCGTATCCCTCCAGGTAATGTTCATATGTAGTCTGATCAGGATCTTTATAATTGAACGCGGCGTAATTGAAAATGAAAGAATTCTGTGAATAGGATAATTTTTCAGGGAACTTGTAAAAGTTCGGCACACCTGCAACACTGACGGACGAAATCTTTAACGGATAACTTCTCGTTTCCGTTTTATTGATATAAAGCCCGACCCCGTTGTAATATTCAACCATATTGCCGCTTCCGTCCATCGAGCATATATACGGGCCGCCCGTTGCAATACTCTCGTCATCATAGTATGTCTGAAATTGTTCTCCCTTTATCATTAATGCACCGGAAGGGAAACCAAAATAAACCACTCCCCTAAAATCATCAGAAATCGGGTTTGAAATATTTGTAGACGGCAGTCCATCTTTCTTTGTGTAAAATTTCAGGTTCGTCCCGTCATATATTACCAGTCCCCTGTTCCTGAGCCTTATGTATAATCTTCCTCCTGCCTGTATATCAGTTTTAGTACCGGCGACACTCGCTCCTTTCAGTATTCTGAAATCGGCGTTTGCGTTTACGCTGTCGCTTAGATTAACAAATTTATTTCCGTTAAAGACATAAAATCCTCCTACTGTAAGGAAATACATACCGTTTGATAAATTCCCTACATAGTGAAGCTGATCGCCCGGCATATTCCAGCCCTCCGGAGGTATTTTCCACTTATTTCCATCATATATCATCACCTTTGACGGCGCAATTGTTATATCCTTTAAATTATCCGCGAAGACTCCCACAAACCAGAGCCTGCCGGCATTGTCCTGCCGAAGATCAAAAAGCTGGTATTTTTTGTTGTTGTCAGATTCACTAAAGGGTGATTTAATTTTGACAAATTTTCTCCCGTCATATTTCCCCAGGAAATAACCAGCTTTAACCAGATCATTATCAGCGGGACGTACATATCCTTCCCATGCGTAGATATCGCCGTTTTTTGTCTCCAGTGTATTTGAGGCATTATAGGAATCCCCGCTTTCTGTACTAATGTTATTTAATTTAAAAAGATAATCCCCTTCACCGTTGGTAATCTCACGAACCATGGTTACACCTTTGGAGGTTGAAAGCCAGATCCGTTTTTTACTGTCCTGGAATGCGGCAAAGGTGATGTTACTGGCCAGCCCGTCTTTTTCGGTTATGCTTCGCAGTCTTTTTCCGTCCCAGACGTTCACACCGCTTACCGTAGTTTTTGCATAAGCGGGCAGATCGGTATATGAATAAGAAAGCCAGACAATCCCGTTACGGTCAGTATAAAAGTTAGGAATATTGCTCTGCAGCCTGAGTAAGCCGTCCTTTTCAGTCAACAATTTAGAATGGTTCGGATAATAAATCCCAAATCCTTTCTGCGTGTTCATTAGACTTCCGCCGTCTATGGCCTGCCCGCCGCCGCCGTTAAAAGCGTCATATTTTTTCCATGTACCTTTATCGTATACAAACAGCTGATCGGGGTATTTTGAACTTTGAGCCTGTGCTGTTCCCGCAAAAACAATAAGTTCGGGAAAATATTTATCCGCTTTTACGAAATACACACCGGCATACTTAAAATCATTTATCACATTTCCGCTTTTCATATTCCTGATCGGACCAATTTTTCCGAATAAGTCCGAAGGTATCCATTTGTCGTCTTTAAATTCATAAATGGATTTATTTTTACCATTATAAACTTCTCCCTGAATGTTGAACAGAGTTAACAGCAGTTTATTCATCTTTTTACTGTAATAAACCTCTGCGGGCATATGGTTTTTACTGATATTTTTAACGAAATCTGTGTACTGATGAAATTTATTGCCGTCATACATCAATACACCGGCATGAGCCAAAGCTGTAGCCGTATTTCCGCCGTAGCAGGCCAGCCAGAGATTCCCTTCGGGATCGACAGAGGTTACAACATCTCTATCGAACATTGACGCTCCCTGGAGGGTTATGCCCTGTGATTCATCTATTCTGGTAAACTTCCCGTTTTTGAACAAAGCGACGTATGAGCCTTCCCTTGTCTGCGTGTTATGCCCGACGGAATTGAATATTAAATCCCCGTACGGAGATTCTATAAAATTAATAGCGTTATCAAGCGGGTAATTTGTAGAATCATAAACTGTGAACTTCCCGTTTTCATATTTTGTGAGCCCGCCGTTAAATTTTTTATCGACGAAAGGAGTCGATGATCCTATCCATATTCTTCCTTTGCTGTCGGCCTGGACGAATGTAATCACCTGGCCGGACAGGCCGTTAATTTTATATCCTTCTTTTTGCGTAAAAACCTTAAATCCTTTTCCGTCAAATATTATGAACTTTTTAGGAGAGGCAAAATACATGGTGTTTTTAGTGGAATCGTAATAAAAGTCCTGCATTTTCGGCAGCCCGACATCCTCACCGACTTCCTCGAAATCATAACCGTCAAACCTGTATGTACCCTCAACGCCGCTTATCCATATATAGCCGTCCTTTGTCTGGGTAATGTTTGAATAATTAGTTGAAGGAAGTCCTTCCTTGTTCGTGTATTCAACTAAATCAGCATTAGCTTCCGTTTTAGATTTCTGCTGGGTGTATGATTTTGAATAAATACCTGAGAAAACAAGAAGAAATACTATAAAAACTTTTAATGAAGTTTTGTTCATTATACCCTCGTTGATAATAAAATTCCGACTAATAATTTCAGAAGGTGTTTTATGTCATTTCGAGCGAGTCCGGCAGCTGCCGGACGACGAGAAATCTATTATTCTTAAAAGATTTCTCACCCGGTAAACCGGGTTCGAAATGACAATATTATATCTTAATTAAATATTTATTTTCTTATAAGATACAGCGCTGTAATGTCGTCGCTTTGAGGAGTTCCGGCAGTGTGCGTTCTGACATCGGCTACAATGCCATCAATAAATTCAACTGCTCTGCCGGGAGTATTTTTACAGAAGAATTCTTCCATCTTCGGATCTGAATATTCTTCTTCTTTTTCATTCATCGCTTCCGGAATTCCGTCAGTGTAAAGAAGCAATCTCTCGCCTTTCTCAAGTGTTAGTTTTTCGCCTTCAAACGGAAGGCCCATATCGAACATACCAAAAGCAACACCGCCGGCATCTATCTTTTTCAGAGATTTATCATTCCTTAAAAGTAATATTGGGTTGTGGCCGGCATTAATTATATCGAGTTCACCATTTTCAGGATTAATAACGGCAATAAAAAATGTGATAAATTTATCGGGTGGTGAAGCATTAAAAATTATTGAATTTATTTTCAGCGCCATTTCGGAAAGCGGAATCTGCATATCAAGATATGAAAACAACGATGCATTTAGAGTACTTACCAGCAAAGCGGAAGGAACGCCTTTACCTGCAACATCCGCTATAATTAGCGCGAACCTGCCGTCATTTAGTTTCATACAATCGTAATAATCGCCACCGACTTCTGCCGATGGAATGTTTATTCCGGCAATATCATATCCGGGTATTTCGGGCAGTTCAGCCGGAATAATTTTCTGCTGAATTGTGGATGCAACACTAAGTTCCTTCTTTATTTTTTCCTTCAGCAGAGCTTCTTTGTGTAAATGCTCATTTTCCAGCGCACCGGTAACCTGCATTGCTATTGCCGAAAGAAGAATCCTGTCAGTATCGTCAAAATCTTCAATCCCCTTCCTGGTTTCTTTGTTAGCAAGACAAAAAGCATATTTCAGTCCCTGGTACTCAACTTCGGTTTCCATTTTATATTTAACAGAAAGAATATCATCCGCATCCGCTGTTACCGGTAAAGCAATTGTTGAAATTACTTTGTCCTTCTTTATTGTCCGTAATAATCCCCTTGAGGCATTTGTCAGTGAGACCGCCCTTTCAAGAGCCAGTTCGAGCTGAAATCCTATTTTATGCAAATTGGATATCTCAATACCGGTTCCTATAAGATTATTCAGCTGTACAACTCTGTGCTTTAATTCAAATATTAATTGTTTTTCTCTTTTGTAATTAATAAATGCCTGGTGAGCGTTATCCAGAATTTGCATAAATATCTGCAAAAATATTTTTTCAATTTCTGAGTATTCGGTTTTATCCAGTTTTTTCCCGAGGATTATTCCGAAGTAGGATTTATTTACAAGCGGGATTGTACAGATAACTTTGTATTCTTTATTCTCAGGAAAGCTGATAAAATATTGTTCTGAAATTTCCAGGTCATTCAGAGAATTTTTGTACCTGTCATCTTTCGAAAACAACGTACTCCATTCTGCTTCTTTTTTTGAATTGTAAAAAATATTAACATCGGTTATTACTAATGAGCCCCTGAGAATGTGGTTAAAATTTAATGCAAGTTCTTCAAGGGATGAAGATTTGGCAAGAATTTTAAACCCATCCTGAAATGAAGTTACCTGGAGAGATAGCATGGAGACTAAATCTTCAGTTAAGACTTTGCTCATCAAAAAAACCTATTTTTATTTTAGATGTGAACTACTACATTTAAGGAATAACTGTCATTCTGAACCGGCCGGCCGAGTAGGTTTCAGAATCGGAATAGCTAAAAAGATCCCGAAACAAGTTCGGGATGACTAATATTATATGTGACCTGTTAATTCAAAATAATTTTAAAGCTTCATCCACATTATTTGCTTTTTCGGCAAACTGGAACAATCCCATAATTGTAAATGTTTTTTCAATTGTAGGGTCTAAATTTGTGAATATTAATTTCCCGTTTGTCTCATTTAATTTCTCAATCATTTCAATCAAGTATGAAATACCGATTGAATTTACAATTTTAGATTCCTGCAGATTCAGGATATAATTTTTTATCCCGCCGTCTTTATGCTTATTGAATTCATCTACAATTTTCTGACCGCCTATATTATTAATATACCCCTCGGTAATAATTACAAGACAGTTTTCTTTATTTTCTGAAGATAATTTAAAATCTGTGACCATTTGTTTCCCTCAAACTAAATTTTTGATGATAGTAATTTTAGTACCAGTAGGACCCGTTTCAATTATAAAATCATCCGACATCGATTTCATTAATTTTAATCCCCACCCTCTCTTGTCTTCGCCGTGTACTTTTTTGTCAATATCAGGTTCGGCAACTTTTTCAGGTTGAAAGCCTTTACCGTAATCCGTAACAAGAATAGTAAGTTTTTCCTTTGTCATCAGGAATTCCACATTTACATAAGGATTTTTATCGCCCGAGTGTTCCAGTCCGTTAATTATTGCCTCCGTTACCAGTATCCTGGCTTCCCCTATTTTTTCATCTGAAATACCCAGATGCCCGCTCATCAACTGAAGACCTTCCAGGGCTACCAGCTCAATATCCGGCACCTTCGGAAGTTTAATTTCCAGTTTAATATTTTGGTCCATGTAAATACCCGCAATTGTTTAATAAAAGATGAATTTTACCGGAAAAGCTTTTATAATATAACACTTTATCTATATATGTCCACAATTATTTGCGTAATTTTTTGATGAATTTTTCCACTTTTCACTAGATAAAATAACCGCCTTCACCAAATTCTACATTATCAATTATACATTCTAAATCAGTAATTTTACACTTTCCTGACCGTTAACTCAATGAAAGGTACCTTTAAATAAATAGTTTTGGAAAATTCTTGCATTTAAGTCTCATTAATTGGAATTTGCAAAAATAAGGACGAAGAATATATGGGGGATATATTCCTGGTAAATACTATAGATAATACAAAATCGCTCAGCCGGGGAATATCAGTAAAATACCACCTTGATTAAGAGATGATATATACTCAAAATAAGCGTATATAACACGGATCAGATAAACACAGGCATAAGGTAAATAGTTTTATGAAAAGGAATTATATAAGTTTTAGAAAATCAACAAATGTTATATATACGCAAATATTGCGTGTTTATTTACATTTAATATAATTAACAAGTGCAGTACATGTGGTAGTTATGTAGCTAAATTATGGGAAATGAAAAAGAATTATTAAAAGTATTGGATTGCTTTATTAAAGTAGCAGAGGCTGGCAAAAAGACTCTTGCCGGTAGAGATAATCGTCTCTTAGATGCAGAGGGTTTGGGTTTTAAAATATTATCACACGCTTCATCAGTTCTTTATCTTTATCGTAGCACTAATATTCCAGATTCCAGTATAACAAATATTAGTTTTTTTGATGCGGCTTCAATAAATGTACTTGGGAGAGCTGCAATTGAATCATTTCTAGTTTTTCAATATGTATTTGTTAATAACAAAGATAGTGAACAAGAAGATTTTCATTATTTATCTTGGGTTCTTGGAGGACTTATTGAAAGACAAAACTTACCAGTATCTTCGCCCCAAGCAAAAAAATAATTGAAGACGAACAAAAAATAATCTCCAGTTTAGAGCCACGATTAAAGAATAATAAATACTTTTTAGAATTAACAGAAAAACAAAAAATCAATCTAATGAACAAAGGTAATTGGCGTTTAAAATCCTGGAGCGAGATTGGACTAGAATCTGGTTTAAGTGATAGCTATGCAAAAGTATTTTACGGTTATCTTTGTGGTTACGCCCACGCTAGTAACTTAAGTATTCTTCAACTTAGAGAAGCAAGGACAGCTAAGATTCAAAAGGATTTATGTTCTGCGACTATTGGTTATCTATTAATTGCTTTGTCAAAGTTTATTAAATCTTATACACGAGTATTTACGAAGTCAAAACCGATTTATGATTCGCTTAATGATAAAAATGTTATAGAAGTTTGGGATGCGGTTGGTTCTAGGTCTTTAAGTGAAGCCCAAATTGATTGGACAGATTTTAGAATATGAAGCTACATAACAAGTGGCTCAAGGCGACAGCGATTTCGCATTCGGCATTTTGAGAAATTTAAAGTTTATCGTTTCGTTTCTGCTAAATTGTTCAAGGTGTTCGTTCTAATTAATTAACTTGCAAACTGCACTTACGAATTAAGTTAAGCATCCCGCCAAGGCGGGACTAAATCTTCGGGAGTTGTTTTTAAGTTGCACCCTTGTTATGGGGCGCCGCTTATCGGCAACCTCGTTAGGAGACATCAATATGATTAAATATTTCTTATTCATTTTAACTCTTTTCATTTCCACTTTACCTAGTGCTCTTGCACAAAATAATATTTATGGGATTTATTCAGACATGGATGCGTCTGGTGGAGAACCATCTGGATTTGAAATGTTTTTTCTTAATGATGGAAGACCTGGGAAGTGCCATGATACTGTCATTTTTCAAGCAGCAGAGGGATGGCCGCAATATCCTGAAATGTTAGATTGTTGTGGGTTTTCACCCACTAATGTTGAATTTGTTTCAATAAAATGGGGTAAGTTTGTTGGAAAAATAGAAAACGATACTTTGTCCGGAGAGTTTATTGATATGAAATATAAAATTGTTTTAAAAAAGGGGATGAGTTATTGGCAAAAATAACAACTCCTAACAAACCGCTCCGCCTGAGGCGGACAAGTTCGATGCGGTCGCTTAGAGAAGTGTTAAGTTTATAAAATAGTTCATCATTGTATTTGAGTGTTATAAGTAAGTTAAACAACTAACAAACTGTTGTTGCGATTAAAGCTAACGACAGTTTGTATAAAATTTGTAGTTGGGGCTAAGGCGGCGTAGCTTTGTTGGGCGGCGGCTTAAAAACAACGTCGTTTGGTAACTAAAATAAACGCGTAAGAATAAATATCAGAAGGAGAATTATTTATGATTCGAGAAATATTATTGACTATAGATGTAATCGGTCTCGGAATGCTCCTTGGTGGTGGCATTTATGAATCAGTTGTAATAAATCCAAATTATCGCTCAAATATATCCCACTCTCTTAATCACTTCCGTCAATTTATAAAAGTAACAACACCCGCTAATATTTTTCGAATTCTTTCACCAGCAACAATGATATCTTTATTCTTAACTGTATTTATTTGCTGGAATCTAATTTCCGTACGTTGGTTTTTGGTAGCAGCTTTTGTTTTACTTTTAGTAGCAGATTCAGTTACATATGGGTTTCATTATCCAAGAAATAAGATTTTATTTATTAATCCCTTAAGTTCCGACATTGATTTGTCAAATCGTATAGCACGTGAATGGCAAATAGGAAATTATGTGAGAATAATTTTGATGTTAATTGCAATTTTTAGTGTAATGTTTGGTGTTTTTCAATATAATAAATAGTCGTTACCTAACCAGCCAATCAACAGCGACCGCCAAATCGGTGTGGATTTTTTTAGGTTTTGGCATTTGTTTTCCCCGCCGTTGGCGGGGCAGGCTGTTCGGCATTTTGTACAAGGTAATAGTTCTAAATAACATTATTACAAACTGTACTTACGAGAAAGTTAAGCACAGTTTGCATAACAATCGGCGTTTCCGTTCTAACCTGCCCGTTAGTTCTGGGCGGCGCATTAGCCGCAACATCGTTATATAGAACTGGAAACAGGAAGAATCAGTTGTATTTTTTTACCATCTCTCTCAATACCAACCGGAATACGGCCACCGACTCTTGCTTCAAGCGCTTCTTTCCATTCCCTAATATTCCAATCGGAAGCCCCCTCACCGGCTACCGCGTAAATGATATCACCGGGCATGAATCCCCCTTCATCTGCATTTGATCCTTCCTTTACTTCACTTACTACCAGCTGTTTTTTATTGTAATCCTCGGGTTCAAAGCTGAGTCCCGTAATTATATATTCAGACGGACGGTCAAATCGTTTATTGGGCTTGAACCATATCCGGTTACCGGTAACATCTAAATAGAGGGTAAAACGACTCATCAATCCCAGTCCTACCAACCCATCCCAGGGTGGGTATGCATCCCGCCCCTCTTTTTCTCTTGCCATGGTTACCACCAGTGAATCAAGTGTAATATCACCTATTTTCAACCCGGGAAGCCTAGCTACAAGACTTTCCAGTGCTCCTCCCAAACCGTGTTCGTTGCCTGAAGGGATATTAGGCTGCAGCTTTTCGGGCAACTGCAGACTATCGGTGTACCCCGTAGTAAAACGGAGAGTGCCTCCCATTCCGAAATCCAACAAAAATGTAGCCTCCGACTGCCTATCCCCGGTTTGGATTGCCAATTTTACAGTCGGACGATTTTCCAACCAGGTAAGAGGCAATTCCACGGCTCCGCCCGGTGCTTTAAATGTACTCCTGGGATGAAGGATAAACCGTTCTCCCGGAAAATCAAATTGCACTATATAATCCGAAAAAACGTTTATACCCAATAGACCATCCACGTGGCGGCCTAAGGACGCAGCCATGATGGAATCAAGAAGTATCACCGGAGTAAGCTTATAGTGGTATGACAGGCTGTTAATCCCCAGGGATATATTCCTGGCAAACAAAACCACAACCCGGTTGCTGCCGCCACCGCCCGTAGTTACCCTTCTACCGTAACCGGTTTCCTCGCCGCCGATCAGGGAGATGTTTCTTTCGTTTGCGTAATGGCGATCCAGTATGACATTACGCACAGGGTCATACAACAAATCGGCCCTCTTTCCGTCTACCTGAGCAGCAATGATAATGTGATGGACGAATTCAAAAGGTATGACAACCGGTTCACTTGATTGAGAAAATACTGTGCCGGGAAAACAAACTAACGAACTAATCATCAGAAAAAATATTATTCGAAGTTTCATAATTATATAAGTATCAATTGTTAAAAAAAATAGAATGGTTTAATTAATTATTCTTGGGAATAATGTAATTCATTTAATAGTGTATTGAATTCAACTTAAGTTGGCTAAAAGTACTGTCATTCTGTCCGTCATGGTGGATTATTTCAGAATCTTGCTTAAATTTCCAATTATCACAACAACATTGTAATGATATGATTAAATGAAAAATATTCAATACGAATTTATACCTTTAAAAGAGTCTGACCTTCCGGTTATTACAGATTGGCTAAACAGGCCACATCTTCAAAAATGGTGGCGAGAGGGAAAAATTACACAAGAAATGGTTCGTAAAAAATATTTACCCAGAATAATGGATGAAGATTCAGCGAAACCTTATTTAGCTTTTTTAGAAGATATTCCTAAAGGTTATATTCAATACTATTCAGTCTCTGAAACCGAAACAAACTGGTGGCCGGATAATCCCGGGCCTGGTGTGTTAGGAATTGATCTGTTTATTGCTGACCCGGAACAGCTAAATAAAGGCTTCGGTACTTTAATGGTTTCCCAATTTGTAAATTTCTTGTTTAAGAAACCCGGTATCCGGGAAATTAGGATAGATCCTCGTCCTGATAATTTACGTGCGATCCGTTGTTATGAAAAAGCCGGATTTAAGAAAGCAGGCCCAATAACTAATCCGGACGGCCCGGCTTTAATGATGACGTTGGATAAAAATTCATTTTTAGAACAGAATAAAAATAAAATTTAATTTCATTACATTACAGGCAAAGAGATTTAAGAAAATGCTTTACGATTATATTTACTTTAAAGTATATATGTGGGTCAGTAAAAGAATTGATCCATTTGTGCCGCAAATAACTGCGACTATAGCTTTATCATTATTTCCATTATCGATAGTTTACCTTGTCTTAAAAATATTAAGCCATTTAGGTATTTATGATTTTGAAATGAGTTTTACCACAAGTTCCACATTTATATTAGTTGTGGTTTTATTACTTCTACTGCTGGTTCTAAATAGCATTTATTTTTTTGGTTATAAAAACTGGAAAGAAATAATAAATTATTTCAGAAAGAACAAGGTTACAAAACAAATAAATATTTACTCAAATATCTATATTCTATTTTGTACTTCAATTATTATATTCTTCCTGTTGTTCTTTGGATATAATTTTTAGGAATGAGGCAAATAGCTGTTTTACCGATACAAAATAATTATAATAAAAAAAAGGGATGAACAATCTCGTCCATCCCTTTAATTTTTTACCTTTATTTTTCCTGTCTTAAGGTTTAGCCGCTACACCGTGAAGGTATTTATCATAAATTTCCAGCCTGTTATTCGCTTTTTTAAGAGCGAGTTCGGCTCTTTCCACGTCAATAGTTTTGTCCTCTCCCTTTGCTTCGAGTCTTTTTTGTGCCCTTTCTTTAGCGGCTTTTGCTCTTTCAATATCAATATCTTCACATTTTTCAATCGAGTCCGCGAGCAGTAATATTTCGTTATCTTTCACTTCGATAGTTCCGCCGCCCGTAGCGTAAAAGCTTGTTTCACTGGCAAGTTCAATCTTAATCGCACCGATTTCCAGCGTACTGATAATAGGCGCGTGACCCTTAAGTACCTGGAAATTTCCGACAGTTCCCGGAACGGTGATAGATTTGATCTCGCCTGAGAAAATCTGCTTAGACGGAGTTACTATATTTAGGTTTAATTCTGCCATATAACTACTTCATTTTCTTAGCTTTTTCAACTGCTTCTTCAATAGTTCCAACGTACATAAATGCTGATTCAGGAAGTTCGTCATAATCACCATTTATAATTGCTTTGAAACCACGGATTGTATCTTCGAGCTTAACATATTTTCCGGGGAAACCGGTAAACTGCTCAGCAACGTGGAACGGCTGGCTGAAGAACCTTTCAATTCTTCTTGCTCTTCTTACAACAAGTTTATCCTCGTCTGAAAGCTCATCCATACCAAGAATATTAATAATATCCTGAAGATCTTTGTAATGCTGAAGAATTTCTTTACAGTTTTTAGCTACATCGTAATGTTCCTGTCCGAGAATACCCGGATCCATAATTCTTGAAGTTGAATCAAGAGGATCAACAGCAGGATAAATACCAAGTTCTGAAATTCTACGGCTCAATACGGTAGTTGCATCAAGGTGAGCAAATACTGCAGCAGGAGCAGGATCTGTTAAGTCATC
>Ga0209919_1001339_pt1 | contig 12029 bp, 11 predicted proteins | sample SalPon2A_C_D2_MG_FD_185721 | JGI IMG/M metagenome (GOLD analysis project Ga0209919, IMG submission 185721) | Soil microbial communities from South San Francisco under conditions of wetland restoration - Salt Pond MetaG R2A_C_D2_MG (SPAdes)... | ecosystem: Environmental > Terrestrial > Soil >... | reverse complement strand
GCTGTGATGATTGTTGTCAACGGGGCTTCGATATTTAGTTAGTTGAGTCGGCCCCGTTAGCTTGTCTTTTTTAAAGGATGTGTCTGATAAATTGGTGGTTTGTTTTTTGATAGAGCGGCTTAAATAGCCCCAGACAGAAAGGGAAAAGCTAGATACTGGGAATATTAATGTCCTCGGCGTAAGAGGGAATCCGCTGCCCTCTGCTGGATGATGCCGGACTTTGCCTTTGTGCTATGAGGCCAGAGACATGTGAACTGTCGGACGTACGGGGATTCTTACTGCTATTGGCAGGATAGGTCATCTCTGCGATTTTTCGGGATTTGAAAGCTTAAGACTATCCTGTGGTAAATCTTGAAAACATCCGGAAGGGTTTGGTGGATAATATATCAGCTTTTATGGATGGCGGAAAGTAAGGCGCAAGACGCGGCCGGTAGCCAGGAGGATTATGCTGGCACCGGGAAAAATATTCAACTATTTTCAACTAATATAAAATAATTTCTGCTTACTCTTCGGCCGCTGCAGCTTTTGCCAGAAATTCTTCCGTCTGCTGCCGGTGTTTGAAACTCTTGTGAATAGAAGCGGCGATCCGATAGGCGTCGGCAGCTTTTTCCTTTTCTCCTTTCTTAAGATAAATTTCAGCCAGTGTATCAAGAGTGTCCACCGAACCTTGGGGGTTGCGAAGGGCGCTGAATTCATCGAGGATATCAAGGTAAAGCTTTACGGATTCTTCCAGATTGCCACTTTGATATATGAGTTTGGCTTTTTTGCGCTCCAAACTAAAAATGCTGAAACGGTCTGAGTGTTTGCTGCAAATAGCGTAGGCTCGTTCAAGATTTTCCAAGGCTTTTTCCGTATCACCCCTCTCGGCACAAATGTCGCTGAGCTTGTCGGCGGCGTTGGCAATGCCGTTTTCATTTCCTTCCTGTTCATAGCCGATTAAAGCGTTATGGAAGGCGTTTGCAGCCTGAGCAATATCACCTTCTTTTAGGAATTTCTGGCCGTCCTCATAATCTTGTTGGGCTTGCGTTTTGCCTTCCTGGGTAGAGTTTTGTGGCAATGTGCTATCTTTCATCTTTATCGGGTCCTATTTTTGTTATGGCTTCACGGGCCAGTTCTCCAACTGTCGTATGAACCGGTTTGCCGTCGGAATAGTATATTATTTGCTCCTTGTCGCCACTCAACTCGGCGATACTGCTTTTGACCTCTTGGGCGTCGATCATGCCAAACAATCTTACCGCAAGACCTCGTGTGGTGGGATCAGGATTAGTGACAAAAGGGAATAGACTGTAAAAAGGGGTGCTTCTCACCAGATCCGGGCGCTTGGCGGCGATAGTGCCTAGAGCCCAAAGCACGTGATTCATTGATGAGGGGGTGTTCCGAAACATCAGCAGGTGCCTGGTAAATCCGCCGAATATATCGGGCCGAGCCGCGATGATCGAACCGATTGATTCGATCAGGCCCCAGTGAGTCGCGGCGGAATCCGTGCATGCTTCATACATCCGGTGAAGCAGGTCGCTCACCGCCCCTGGTTTGCGGGTAGATAATCTACGGCAGACCTGGCCTATTATGTGCGCGTACTGCCAACGTTTCGCTTCGTCGGGTACATAAAGCAATCTCTGCAAGTAACGAAGGGTTTTCAAGTTATCGAAAGCAAGGTCGACCAGGGCGTCAATGTCGGATGCTTCAGCCATCTTTTCGACATCCTGTTTCGAGGCGCGTTTCCTTTTACGTTTAGGATCGCGGGCCGGTTCCATTTCCGGAATGTCCCGGTTGCCTTCCGAGCCAGTGATGACGCCTTGTTTAGTCTTGTGATTTTCCAGATTTTTGCTGAGTTCGGCGTAATCCCTGCTCAGCCGGATGAAATAGAGAACCCCTTTTATTTTCCTGCCGTCCAGGTTGCCAAGTTCAACAACTTGATGGGTCTGTTCATCATACTTGTCAAGACGTCCGGAAATATAATCTTCGTCTGGGGTCAACTCCCAGGCTAAATCCCAGTTATCATTACAAGCATAGACCATGCATTCAACCATGGCGGCTCCGACATTGAAACCGGTAGGATCACAGGTATATACGGCGCCGCACTTGCATCTGCCGGCGGTGAATTCGTTCATCTTCCGCTGGGCCAGTTCCGTAGGCGGATCAATGTTCTCACCGCAAAAAGGGCACCATGGCTTGACTTTTATGTTTGCATTTTTGGCCATGCTTAAAGTTCTTTGTTGATTGCCTCAAGGAAGCGTGGGTCTACAGGGAAACCTAATTCCTTGGCTCTTTCAGCAGCACTTTTCGCTTCGGCAAAATTCTTATTGTAATAAAGGGCCACGGCCAGATTGTTCTGGCCCATCGGGAAATCAGGATCGAGCTTGACCCCTTGTTTAGCGGCATCGAGAGCATCGCTGAAATTGCCGGCCATAATATGAGCCGAGGTTAACCCTGCCCAGGCGGTAACCATTTTGGAGTCGAGGCGCAACGCTTCTTTATAGGAAGCTATGGAGCGCTCGGCATCACCTTTTTGCCACCAGATCATCCCGAGGTTGGCATGGGCTTCAGCTGATTCAGGAAAGATTTTCAGAGCCAGTTCATTCGCTTCAAGGGCTTTGTCAAAATCACCATTTTCAAAGTGGATTGCGCCGATATTGACTTGGGCCTGGAAGGCATGGGGGTCGATCTCCAAACACTTTTCCAGTTCCCGCAGGGCGTCTTTGGTTCTTCCCGCCATGCGATAAACCACGGCCAAGTGATGATGAGCGATGACATTGTCCGGCAACTCTTCGCACTTCTTTTCAAGTTCCGCGATGACTTTCGGGAGGTCTTCAGTTGTCTGTACGTTTTCAACCATAACTAATCCTCTGATTCTTTAAATTCGCCTCAATGGCAGTAATTTGTATGTCTGTATCAATATGTTTTGTGGGAGGCCCTGCCGGTCCCGCGACAGATCAGGCTGAAGCGAATATCTACCATCGGTAGAGATATAAGGCTTGCCATTTCGCCAACATCAATTCGAAAGTGTAAGCATTGGGACTGTTTACGGCAAGCCAGAGAAGCTAACATAATGTAATTTTATAGTCAAAAACTTTGAATTAGCGTTGAAACTGCGGTAGATTCCTTTGTTTTCATTAGCATCATAACTCAAATGAATGTGTAGGGACGAGATGACTGAAAGCTTGAACGCATCAAGTTGCAACGGACTTTGGAGCCGGGGCATCGTGATAGCCGGATTAAGCGGTGGCTCCGGCAAGAGTGTGGTCTCCGTGGGGATTACTGCCGCCTTGGTCAGACGGGGCGCAAAAGTCGTACCATTTAAAAAAGGTCCCGACTATATCGATGCAGGCTGGCTCGGTCTGGCGGCCGGACAACCCTGCTGCAACCTCGATCCGTACCTTATGGAAAGTGAGGTCATGATTAACTCTTTCCAGAGCAGGATTTGCGATACGGACTATGTGATCATCGAGGGGAACCGGGGGCTGTTCGACGGTGTTGATCTTAAAGGATCTTTCAGTACGGCAGAACTGGCTATTACTTTGAAATTGCCGGTATTGCTTGTGGTGGATTGCACCAAGGCCACCCGGACGGTGGCCGCCCTTGTTGCCGGTTGTAAGAATTTCGACCCTCGTTTGACGATAAGCGGGGTCGTGTTGAACAGGGTTGGCACCGTCCGCCATGAAAGCATTGTGCAGAGTGCGGTCGAGCATTATACCGGCATCCCGGTAATCGGCGCTTTGCCCAGATCATCCGAGGATGTTTTCCCCCAGAGGCATCTTGGCATAACTCCTGGGCCGGAACATGATCAGGCCGGTCAGGCCGTGGCTACTTTGGCAGCAAGGGCCGAGCAGCATCTTGATCTGGATAAACTCGAAGAGATCATGGCCGGCTTGACTTGTTCACCCCGGAAAACGGTAGTGAATGACCGAGATAAGGTGAGGATCGGCTTGATAAGAGACGCGGCTTTCCAGTTTTATTACCAGGAAAACCTGGAAGCATTGGTTGAAGCAGGCGCCGAACTCGTCGAAATAAACGCCATGACGGCAAAGGAGCTCCCCCAATTAGACGCCCTTTATATAGGAGGTGGATTCCCGGAAACCAGCGCCGAGGAACTGGCGGGCAACGGTCATTTTCTGGCTTCGGTTAAGAAAAGAGCTGAGGAGGGGCTGCCGATTTATGCAGAATGCGGAGGGTTGATCTATCTGGGTCGGGATATGAAAGTTGCCGATCGGGTCTTCCGAATGGCCGATATATTTCCGGTAAGTTTTAGCCTCAAACGTAAACCTCAGGCCCACGGTTACACCAATCTGGAGGTGACGGCAGACAACCCCTTTTATCCGGTCGGCACCAGGATAAGCGGTCACGAGTTCCGCTACAGTCATGTCGATGCGTGGCCCGATGATCCAGAAATGCTGGCGCTGAGGGTGGACCGGGGGGTAGGTTTTGCCGGGGGGAGGGACGGACTGGTTTACAAGAATGTCCTGGCCATGTACACCCATATCCACGCCCTTGGTACTCCACAATGGGCGGTGGGGCTGGTTGGCGCGGCCAGGAGGTACAGGGCGGCGGGTCAGGCCTGAGGGTAGTTGCCCAATACCTTGATTTCTATTTTCCGCTTAGCTGCTTCGTCCGGTTCCGGCTCTACCCATTCGATAAAGGCTTCGGTTACGCGGCTGAAATCGCCGTGGTCCTTTTTGCATTTATCGCAGATGCTCATCGCCGAATCACGGTAGGCGATAACCTTGCTGGCCGGCTCTCCCTCTTTGTCGACGGCGGCCATCTTGCGGCAGCCGCATTCAAGCCTTACCACCGCCACTCCGATCCCGTCTGGGCTGCCTTCGAGGATGCCGGCGATCATCGCCTTCTCGTTCTTTTCGGCAACCATTTTGCTATTCGGGCGCTTTATATTCTTTTTGTTTTTCATCTTTAAAGTTTCCTGAAAACTTGCATCGAGTTCAAATGGTTCTTATCTTGTGAATCGGTCAGAACCACTCTAAGACATCGCCCCCTGCAGGTCAACCTGATCGTCAAATAACCTGTCGCCGAGGATGCCTTTGCGGCGGTTTTTTTCATTGACAAAAAAACGGCGGTGAATTAGAGGGATGATTGTTGTTTGCTAATTACTATGTTGTATAGAGCTAACCAGGTATTCTACTGGATAATCTATCAAAATCATTAAACATTTTATGGAGGTTTAGTTATGTTTCAAGTAGAAGTAGATACCGATAAATGCACCGGCGATGAGGAATGTGTAAACGCTTGTCCGGCTCAGGTTTTTGAACTGGTTGACGGCAAGGCCGATCCGGTTAATGTGGACGAGTGTCTTGGCTGTGAGACCTGTGTTGAAGTTTGCCCCGAGGGTGCCATTACCGTAACCGAGGTGTAAAGCCGGTTGCCGGTATTTTACAGATCGAACAAAATGGGCCTGTCTCTGCTTTAGCAGGAGATAGGCCCATTTTTTATTGTTGTGACCAACGGCGTAAGATTGACGCCGATAACGGGGATGGCGGTCTAATTTATCAAGGTAGGCTCCCTTGGCCCCCTTATGGAGAAAGCAGGGAATGGCAATTGCCCGATTTAAACCGGATGCGTCCATTAAAACCAGGATATTCATGGCCGCCCTTTTATGGAGCTGCATCGGCCTGATGTTGATGTGGCGGGGCGGTCGAGCCATATTCGCTGCCGAACGCGAATCTCTGCTGGTCATTTCTTTTATGATCGGTACCTTTAAATCCTGGGCGATTCTGGACCGAGTTGCGCTTAAAAATATTGGTCGCATTGTAGAAAAAGGGGAATACAGCTGCCTGGGCGGGGTATATTCTTGGAAGACCTGGCTCCTGGTCGCGGCGATGATCTTTTTGGGCCGGTTGTTGCGGGCTTCTTCGTTGCAGGCCTGGTTGGTCGGTCTCATATATGTTACCGTGGGTTGGAGCTTATTCTGGTCGAGTCGCAAGGGGTGGCAGCGGCTGCGGCGTTTGTCCGACCGGCCGGTTGCCGGGCTTAACGGTGAACATGGTAATGGAGAACTATAACCATTTAACCCCTTATAACAGGGTCGAAATCGACCTCAGTGCCTTGCGTGCCAATTACCGGCAGATCCTGGCCAAGGTTGGTGAGAACGTCAAGGTCATGGGCATCGTCAAGTCCGATGCCTACGGCCATGGTCTGGTTCCCGTGGCCAAAGTCCTTGCCGATGAAGGTTGCAGATGTTTCGGCGTGGCGGAGACCGATGAAGGGATCAGCTTGCGCCGGGCCGGAGTTTCGGGCGAAATTGTCGTTTTACTCGGGGCGAGCCCGGAGTCCTTCGGGGAGATAATCGAGTTCGGCCTGCAGCCTGTGGTTTTCGACCGAAAAGTATTAGCCGGGCTCTCCTCTTATGCCGAGCATCACAACCGGCAGGTCGGTGTGCATCTTAAGATCGATACCGGAATGGGGCGGCTTGGGATCATGCCGGATCAACTGGACGGTTTTCTTAAGCTGCTGAACGAATCGCCTGGGGTTAGGCTGGCAGGAATCCTAAGCCATTTCCCCAAAGCCGATGATTTGGAGGACCAGGCCCAGGCTCTTGACCAGAACCGCTGTTTTGCCGAGATCGTGACCAGCGTCAGGAGAAATTGCGGCACCATCAAGGTGCATATGGCCAATTCTGCCGCAATTATTAATCTGCCGGACAGCCGCTACGATATGGTCAGACCGGGGATCACCCTGTACGGTTACTATCCTTTCCCCTCGGATAAAGAGTATTCGGGGTTGGAACTTGAGCCGGTGATGAGTTTCAAGACTGCAGTTATTCAGGTCAAAGATGTGCCGAGCGGTTATGGAATCAGCTACGGCCACACCTATCGGACCTCGCGACCGACCAGATTGGCGGTTTTACCGGTCGGTTACGATGACGGCTATCTCCGACGGCTTAGCGGCAAGGCAGAAGTTATTATAGATGGCAAGAGGGCGCCGATCGTTGGCCGGATCTGCATGAACGCCTGTCTGGCCGATATTACCGACCTGGAAGGGGTTGGAGTTGGGGACGAGGTGGTGATTATGGGCCGCCAGGGGCGGGAAGAGATTACCGCCGATGAAATTGCAGGTTGGTCCGATACGATCAGTTATGAAATACTGTGTTTGTTCGGTGGCCGCAACCGGCGGGTCTATCTGCCGGATTAAGCGGATTTTATATTAATTTGCCGAGATTTTGCGGCCTAATCAGATAGCTAAGTGGAAAGATGATCAAGAAACGTTTAAAAGCAAGGTTGGACGAGTGTTTTAACCGGGGCGTTGCCGAGGGGGTGTGGTCGGCGGATTCCTCCGGCTCCTATGCCGTCGAAGAACCGAAACAGGCGGCTCATGGTGATTTTGCCACTAATATGGCGATGATTATCGGTGGGCGCGAGAAAAAAAATCCCCGGCAGATCGCCGACCGGTTGGCCGGCTTGATGGCCGAGCATACCGACCTGGTCGACAAGGTGGAAATTGCCGGGCCGGGCTTCGTTAATTTTTTCATCAATCCCACGGTCTGGCATTCTGTTTTGCCCGAGGTCTGCGGGGCGGATGATAAGTACGGCTTGAGCGATATCGGTACAGGCTGCAAGGTCCTGGTCGAATTTGTCAGCGCTAATCCCACCGGACCCTTAAGCATCGGGCATGGAAGGCAGGCGGTGCTCGGCGATGCCATTGCCCGTCTCCTGACGGCCACCGGTTACCAGGTGACCCGGGAATACTATTATAACGATGCCGGCCGCCAGATGCGGGTCCTTGGCGAATCCACCCGGGCGCGCTATCTTGAGCTTCTCGGCCTGGAGCACCACTTCCCTGAGGACGGCTATCAGGGTGAGTATATCAGGGAAATCGCTGCGGAACTCGTCAAAGCGCAGGGCGACGCCCTCAAGGATATCGATGATGTTACTCCTTTCAAGGAGGCGGCCGAAAAAGCCATATTTTCCGATATTGACGCAACCTTGAACCGCCTTGGGATCAAATTCGACAACTACTACAATGAGCATTCCCTCTATGATGCCGGGCTGGTCGATGAGGTGGTCGCTACCCTCCGCGACAAGGGACTGGTCTACGATCAGGACGATGCGGTATGGTTCAGGACCACCGAGTTCGGCCAGGAAAAGGACCGGGTCATCATCAAGAGCAGCGGTGAGCCGACCTACCGGTTGCCGGATATCGCCTATCATCGCGAAAAATTCAAGCGTGGCTTCGACTGGATGGTCGACATTTTCGGTGCCGACCATATCGCCACGGTGCCGGACGTGATGGCCGGGGTCGAGGCCCTGGGCTACGATCCTTCTAAAGTAACGGTCGTTCTTCACCAGTTTGTCACTCTGATGCGGGAGGGCAAGCAGGTCAAGATGTCGACCCGCAAGGCCAATTTCGTTACCGTCGACGAACTTGTCGATGAGGTCGGGGTCGACGTGGTGCGGTTCTTCTTTCTGATGCGCAAGGCGGACAGCCATCTGGAATTCGATCTCGATCTGGCCACCGAGCAGAGCCAGGAAAATCCGGTCTATTACATGCAGTATGGGCATGCCCGTCTGGCCAGCATCAACCGCAAGGCCGCCGAAAAAGGGGTTGAGCGGGGCGCCTTGGCCGATGTGCCCCTGCACCGGCTGGTTGAGCCGGAGGAGCTGCATCTACTCAAGGCCCTTGCCGCCTGGCCTGAAATGGTCGAGAGCGCTGCTCAAAATCTGGAGCCCCACCGGGTTATCTTCTTTATGCAGGATCTGGCCGCCCAGTTTCATAGCTATTACAATAAACATCGGGTCATTTCCGACGATTCGGAGCTTTCGCGGGCTCGGCTCTGGCTGGCCGAGGGCATCCGGGTGATCCTGCGGAACGGTTTGAATCTTATCGGGGTCAATGCCCCTGAGACCATGTGAGCAAAGGTTATGGCCCCGGCAAAGCGCAAGAGCAAGAAAGGATTTGCGATCAAATTCGATCTCTCCCTGCCCGGCCTGTTGGGAGTGGCTGTCGTCTGTTTCTGTATTTTTCTGTGGATGTTTTTGCTAGGGGTGTGGTCCGGACAGACCATGTTTCCAACGGGTAAATATCAGAAGAAGGCTGGGATCGCGGAACCGCGGTCTGAGCCCCTGCGAACCGTAGCCAAAAAGCAGGTGCCGCCCGCGGGCGCGGCGAAGGCGGTTGATGCGCCGGTTGCCGCGCCGGAAAAGAAAGAGTTGTCGGGTAGCAAAAAAAAGATCGTGGCTCCGAAAAACGAAACACAGCCGGAGTCGGAGGAGGACCCCGCTTTTTTTGCCGTTCAGGTCGGGGCCTTCAAAGACCCGAAATTAGCCGGCAAGGAAATTGAAATCTGGAAGGGTAAGGGCTACAATCCTTTCTCTAGGCCGCCGGAGGGGCCGGATGACAGTTTTACCAGGGTTTATGTCGGCCGGTTCGACAGCCTTAAGGACGCCAGGGCGAAGGCTACCGCCATCGACAAGGAAGAAAAAATCAAACCCTTCGTGGTTTTGGTTCCGGGGGAATAACCTGATCAGGACAAGCTTGATTTGTCGGGCCGGCTGCTGTATGTTTGTCAGGTTCAGCGGCCTTTTTCACGTCTGTTTGGCTCGGTTGCTCAACTCATTGAAATATAGGCTTTTAGGGGCGGCATAAGACGGCTGCTCCGGGATTGAATAAAAACTGGTTGCCGGGATGATTCGCAGGGCTCGCATCGAAGATGTAAAAAAGATCTACACCATCTTGCAGTATTTTTCCGCCAAGGAATTGCTGCTTGGCCGGTCGCTGAGTTCTTTGTACGACCAGCTCCGTGATTTTTGGGTCTATGAAGAGTTGCGGGATGGCGAACCGCGGATCATCGGAGTTTGCTCTCTTCACGTCTGCTGGGAGGACCTGGCCGAGATCCGTTCCCTGGCCGTTATCGAAGAAGCGCACGGCAAGGGGATCGGCCGCGCCCTGGTCGAGGCCTGTCTTGAAGATATGCAGAAGCTCGGTTTGAGCAGGGTGTTTACGTTGACCTACCAGCCGGGATTTTTTGCTAAACTAGGTTTTCGGCCGGTTGACAAGAGCGAGTTACCACATAAGGTCTGGAGCGATTGCATCCAGTGCCCCAAATTCCCGGATTGCAATGAAGAAGCGCTGATCCGGGAAATATAAGCAGGGAGCTTAAAATAAATGATCGGAAGTGTACTAACCAAAGTTTTCGGCAGTAAAAATGAACGGGTCCTGAAACAGCTTCAGCCCTTGGTGGATGCCATCAACGCTATCGAACCCGAGATCAAGAAACTCGACGATCAGGCCTTGGCGGCCAAGACGGTCGAGTTTAGAGAGCGGCTCGACAAAGGCGAGACCCTGGATGATCTGTTGGTCGAGGCCTTCGCCGTTGTTCGGGAAGCTGCCTGGCGGACCGTGGGGATGAGGCCCTTCGACGTTCAGTTGATCGGTGGTATCGTTCTTCATCAGGGCAAGATCGCCGAGATGAAAACCGGTGAGGGCAAGACCCTGGTCGCCACCATGCCGGTCTATCTTAATGCCTTGAGCGGGCGGGGTTCCCATGTGGTTACCGTCAACGACTATCTGGCCGGGCGTGACGCCGAATGGATGAGCGAAGTCTACAAGTTCCTGGGGATGAGCACCGGGGTAATCGTCCATGATATGAACGATGAGGACCGCAGGGCGGCCTACGCCAGCGATATTACCTACGGGACCAATAACGAGTTCGGTTTTGACTATCTGCGCGACAATATGAAGTTCGCCGAGGAGGATTTCTGTCAAAGGCCTCTGAATTTCGCCATTGTTGACGAGGTCGATTCGATCTTGATCGATGAGGCGCGGACCCCGTTGATCATCTCCGGACCGTCCGATATGTCCACCGAGCTTTACCAGCGAGTGGATCGGCTCGTACCCAATTTTAAAAAAGAGACCCATTTCACCATCGATGAAAAATCCCGGAGTCTCTCCCTCACCGACGAAGGCGTGGCACTGGGCGAAAAACTTCTGGAGATCGACAATCTCTACGATCCCAAAAATATCGAGTGGCTGCATCATCTCAATCAGGCACTGAAGGCCCATTTTATTTTCACTCGGGATGTCGATTATCTGGTCAGGGGAGATGATGTCCTGATTGTCGATGAGTTTACGGGCAGGGCTTTGCCGGGGCGTCGTTATAGCGATGGTCTGCATCAGGCCCTGGAGGCCAAGGAAAAGGTCAAGGTCGAAAAGGAGAATCAGACCCTGGCCTCGATTACCTTTCAGAATTATTTCCGGATGTACGAGAAGCTCTCCGGCATGACCGGTACAGCCGATACCGAGGCGGTCGAGTTTAAACAGATTTATGATCTTGATGTAGTGACTATCCCGACCAACAACAAGATGGTCCGGGAAGACTACGCCGATTCGATTTATAAAAACAAAAATGCTAAATTTCGGGCCGTGGTCAGGGAGATCAAAGAGCTCCACGAAGCCGGACGGCCGGTGCTGGTCGGCACGATCAGTATCGACATCTCGGAGCAGATCTCGGCGATGCTCACCAAGGCCGGGGTCAAACATTCAGTATTGAATGCCAAACACCACGAACAGGAGGCCAAGATCATCGCCGAAGCCGGTGAGCGCGGTCGGGTGACCATAGCCACCAACATGGCTGGGCGCGGTACCGATATAAAGCTTGGCGAAGGGGTTGCCGATTTGGGCGGTCTGCATATTCTCGGGACCAGCAGGCATGAATCGCGCCGGATCGACAACCAGTTGCGCGGCCGTTCCGGTCGGCAGGGCGATCCCGGTTCCTCCCGGTTCTTCTTGTCCTTGGAAGACGATCTGTTGCGAATTTTCGGTTCCGACCGGGTTTCCGGGATCATGGACAAGCTCGGCATGGAAGAGGACGAACCGGTCGAACACCAGATGATCAGCAAAGCGATCGAAAACGCCCAACGCAAGGTCGAAGGCCACAACTTCGAGATCCGTAAACATCTCCTCGAATATGACGATGTGATGAACAAGCAGCGGGAGGTGATCTATAGGCAGCGTCGTGAGATCATGGCCAGTGACGACGTTCGTGAAGATATCATGGATATGATTTCCGATCTTGTCCATAACTT
>Ga0209919_1001337_pt1 | contig 12054 bp, 10 predicted proteins | sample SalPon2A_C_D2_MG_FD_185721 | JGI IMG/M metagenome (GOLD analysis project Ga0209919, IMG submission 185721) | Soil microbial communities from South San Francisco under conditions of wetland restoration - Salt Pond MetaG R2A_C_D2_MG (SPAdes)... | ecosystem: Environmental > Terrestrial > Soil >... | reverse complement strand
CAACATTGCCGAGTCGGGCGCCCACCTTTGCCGAGCAAGCAATGGCCCCGTAGCCAAGCCCGTAATCAGCAGCAGCAAACAAAGTCTCCGCATCATTCCCCTTTCAGGAAACCGAAGGAAAGCAGAAGCACGCGGCCTTCAGGCTCGGCAGCCGACCTCCAGCCCTTAAATTCTTTATCGGCTGTAATGATTAGAAGATGAGCCTTCGCGGGGTCACAAAGCAAAGCAGATTGCAAACTGGGATGAAAACTGGATCGACCGCCTTTACCACCGTCAGGCACCGTGCGCACGAACTCTGGCAGCAGTTTCTCAGGGCCGGCACTATTTCGCCCTTTGCTTTCGGACCCAGGTGATGTAATCGGTTGAGGAGGGCCTTCCGCCTCCATCGCGAACCGCGGCGGCAATCTGGCCACGGTGGTAAGCTCCGTGCATCACCAGTTGCATCAGGACGTCACGCACCGGAACTCGAAACTCTGCCCCCTTGCTGTTTCGATGGACGAGATCTTCTTCCAGCCGCTCCGGCGTCAGGTTTCCGAGGAATGTGCTCCAGCGCTGGTGTATCTCGTCTACCGCTGCGTTCGCCTCTTCCAGACTCAACGCCGGCCATGGCGCTGGCGGATCGCCGCCCGGAGATTCCAGCCGCCCCAGCCACACGCGTTGTGCTCCCACAATGTGGCCCACCACTTTTAATGCCCGTTCCGGTGGCGCTTCGAGGGTTTCAACGCTGCGGAGCGATTCCTGGTTGGCCCAGTGGTCATATTCAAAAAATTGCCGAAACGAATCCAGGGATTCCATAAGTCCAGCCTCCTCCTGTTATCTGAGCAATGCCCCGCGATGACGAGGGCCAGGGATGGCTCAATCGCTGGAGCTACTTGGCCTCTTTCCAGTTCTTTCCCTCGCCCATATCAACTTTCAGCGGCACCTTCAGCGGATAAACGCCTTCCATTTCCGCCCGGATGATTCCCTCAGCGGCCTCTGCTTCGCCTTCCGGCGACTCAAAGACCAGCTCGTCGTGGACAGTCAGGATCATCCGAGTTCGGAGCTTCTCGCGCTTCAGGTGCTCGTGGGCTTTCACCATGGCCAGCTTCAACAGGTCCGCGGCTGTGCCCTGCAGCGGAGTATTCATGGCCTCGCGTTCGGCGCGGTTACGTGCCATGGTGTCACGGCTGTTGATTTCCGGGATAGGTCGCATGCGCCCAAACAGCGTGCGAACGCGTTCGGTTGTTCGGGCCTCCTCGATGCGGGCTTCCAGGAAAGTTCGTACGCCGTCATACCGCTTGAAATAGGCGTCGATGTACTGCTGCGCTTCCGATTTGCTCGAGCCCGTCCGGGCCGCCAGACCAAAGGAGCTGAGCCCATAAATCACGCCGTAGTTAATCGCCTTGGCCATGCGGCGGTGCTCGTGGTTCTGCAGGCCGGGCGGGACCCCAAAAATTTCCTGCGCTGTGCGCGCGTGGATATCCTCACCGCGCGTGAAGGCTTCTATCAGCAAGGGATCGCCGGACATGTGGGCCAGCACTCTCAGCTCGATTTGCGAATAATCCGCCGCGATCAGCAGCCAGCCCGGCTCCGCCATAAAAGCCGAGCGGATCCGCAATCCGAACTCCTCGCCGATGGGAATATTCTGCAGGTTGGGATTGGAGGATGAGAGCCGCCCGGTGCGGGCAACGGTCTGGTTAAAGCTCGTGTGCAGACGGCCGGTTTCCGGGTTGATGTACTTCGGCAGGGCGTCCACATAGGTCGATTTCAGTTTTGTGCGGGTGCGGTAGTCGATGATCTTCTGCGGCAGGTCGTATTTTTCCGCCAGCGATTCAAGCACCGAAGCGTCAGTGGAATACTGTCCGCTTTTCTTCAGCTTTCTACCGCCGGGCAGCTTCAGTTTCTCGAAAAGGATCTGTCCCAGTTGCTTCGGCGAGTTAATGTCAAAGGGTTCGCCCGCCAGGCTATGAATCTCGCGGGTCAGGTCCGTCAGCTCGGCGGAGAACTCCTCCGACATGCGGGCCAGAATCTCCTGATCAATCCTGACTCCAATCATTTCAACATCAGCCAGCACCTCGGCCAGTGGCAGCTCAATCTGCGAATACAGCTCCCGGACGTTTTCCCGCGAAACTTGAGGGCTCATCATTGCAGCCAGCTTCTGCGTATAGCTCGCGGCCTGTCCCAGCGAACCGTTGAGCTTGCGCCCCAGGCGCAGGAGAGCAAGGGATTCCAGCGTGTGGCTGGTGGCCAGAGGGTTTAACAGATAGGAATAAAGCATAGTGTCGTGCGCCACCTCGCCCGGCTCAATTCCCTGTTTGCGAAGCATCATGCGGAAGAGCTTTGAGTTGTGGACCGCCAGAGCGTGGGTGTCTCCGGCAACCCCCTTTTTGAGCGCACCTATCGCGGTCGCAAGAGATTCGGCGCCAATCGTCCCGGAGCGCTTGCCGTCTGACAAGCCTATTCCCGCCAACCGGCCGCCAAAGCCTTCCCCGCCCTCCACATCAAACGCCACGGCCAGCTCAGCACCCTCCGGCACGTCGTTGAGCCAATGCTCAACCTCATCAGGGGTTCGGAGTTCTGCCGAGTCGTCGCTCTCTGCAACTTCTTCCGTTCCGGATTCCTGCAGCAGGTCGTTCAAGAGCGAGGCAAAACCTAGTTCCTGGCACAAGGTTCGGATCTCGTCGACGTCGTATGCGGCCTGCTGCAGGTCTTCGGTGCTGATCTCCAGCGGCACATCCGTGCGGATGGTCGCCAGCTCCCGGCTCAACAGGGCCTCATCGCGAAAGTCACGCAGCGCTTCCCGATAACTCTGTCGCTTAACTTCCTCGTATTTTTCAAGCGCAGCATCCAGAGTCCCAAATTGGTTGATCAATTCAGTGGCGCCTTTGGGCCCGATGTAGCTCCGCTTCTTCCCGCTTTCTGTCTGCAGAGGCTCGCGGCCCGGCAACGGACGCGCGCCGGGAATGTTATCACTGGGGTCGCCAGTCAGCGCCAGCCAGTCCACCACCTGGCCAGGCTCCACGCCGATGATCTCCTTCACCCTTGCGGCGTCGCACACGGTTTCGCCGTTCGAAGAGGAGCGAGTCGGCTTCAGAACTTTCACCTGGTCGTCAACAAGCTGGAACAGGTCCTCGTCGCCGGAAGCGATAAAAACCTCATCGCCGTGCTCGGCAGCCTGGTGGGCCATGGTTCCAATCAGGTCGTCCGCCTCAAACCCTTCCTTTTCGATCAGCGGGAGCCCCAGCGCTTTGCAAAAACGATGCACGTAGGGAAGCTGGATTGCCAGCTCCTCAGGAAACGGCGGGCGGTTGGACTTGTATTTTTCAAAAAGCTCGTCGCGAAACGTGGGAGCCGCCGTGTCGAATGCCACCGCAACTTTTTCCGGCCGGTAGTCTTTCAGCAGTTTGCGGATCGTCCGCAGGAAGATGTAGATTGCCTTGGTCGGCATGCCGCCTGGAGAGGTCAGCGAGGTCTGCATCGGAGCGTAGAAGGCCCGAAACAACAACGACATCCCGTCAATCAAAACTACTTTCCCCGCTTTTGCCGTTTCGGCCACGCCTATTCCTCCTGGCAATAAGAGCCATTGTATCTTAGCAGTAAAACCCACCCGGACCCCAGATTTGCCCGGCGCATGGCCGAATCTGAATCAAATTGTGGCATTTTTACCACATATGAACATCCGCACAACGCCAACTGCTATCGTAATCTATTGATATAATGAAACTTGTAAATTACAGGTAGTTGGAACCGTTATTGCTAGTTGTCAACGAGAACTGCGGGAGGATTTTTGAGCCACCAGAATACGATTGCTCGATCGGTATCAACCGAAGGAATAGGCTTGCACACGGGAGTCCCGGTGCATGTGCGCCTGTTGCCGGCCCCAAGCGGCACAGGCATTATTTTCAAACGGGTTGACCTGGACGGATTTCCCATCAAGGCCAGGGCAAAAAATGTGACCAAGGTCAGCTACGCGACCAGCCTGATGCGGAAAGGAGTCCTCATCTCAACCACTGAGCACCTGCTTTCCGCGCTCGCGGCGTCATCCATCGATAATGTCTTCATAGAAATCGACAACCTTGAAGTTCCTATTATGGATGGCAGCGCGCTTCCCTTCATCAAGCTTATCCGTACAGCAGGCCTGAAACAGCAGCGAGCCGTCCGCACGCAGGCCAAAATCGTCAAGCCCGTTGAAGTGGTGGACGGCCAAAAGCGCATTGCCATCCACCCAGCCGAAGATTTCAAAATTACTTATCGGATATCCTTCTCTCACCCGCTGATTGGCGAACAGGAACGCACTTTTACGATGAACCTGCCAGGCTACGAGCGAAGCATCGCCCCGGCCAGAACTTTCGGCTTTATCGACGAGGTTGAGATGCTGCGGCAGAGCGGCCTGGTGCGAGGCGGCTCGCTTGAAAACGCCATTGTCCTGACGCAAACCGGCGTTATGAATCCGGAGGGCCTGCGCTTTCCCGATGAGTTTTGCCGGCACAAGATTCTGGACCTGGTGGGTGACCTGGTCATGTTCGGACGCCCGCTGGTCGGGCACGTTGTGGCCGACCGCGCCGGCCACGCAATGCACATTGCACTGGTCAGCCGCTTGTTGCGAGAAAAGAGCGCCTGGAAGCTGCTTCGGGCGCCGCAAACCGCCATGGCGCGTTCCCGTTCCGATACCCCTGCCGTAGCCCCCAGCCCGGCTTCCTAGAGTCTTCTCATCCGGGCACTTGACGATATAGTCGCCCCCCTGCCCATCTGATATACTTCCCTTGAAGGTGAACCTGCCAAATGCGAGAGCCTCCATGTCCACGGTAGATACAGACAAAGAGTTCAGCGTTTTCGATTCGATGGCTGCGCGCTTCGATATCGCAGCCCGGAAACTTGGTCTGGATGAAGGAATCCTCAAGTACCTTCGCACTCCCAACCGAGAAATCATCGTCCACATTCCCATTACAATGGACAACGGCAAGCTGGAAGTCTTTGACGGCTTCCGGGTCCAGCACAGCATTGCGCGGGGCCCGTGCAAGGGCGGCCTGCGCTACGGGCCGGAGGTCACGCTGGACGAAATCCGCGGCCTGGCGGCTGAAATGACCTGGAAATGCGCCGTGGTTAACATCCCGTTCGGGGGCGCCAAGGGCGGCATCATTTGCGATCCGGAACACCTCAGCCAGCAGGAACTGGAAAAGATCACGCGCCGGTATACGGCTGAGATCCTGGACTACATCGGCCCCGAGCGAGACGTCCCTGCTCCCGACATGAACACCAATGAGCAGACGATGGCCTGGATCATGGATACCTATTCCATGCACGTACGCCACACCGTCACCGCCTCCGTCACCGGCAAGCCTTTCGGCCTGGGAGGTTCACGCGGCCGGCCGGCAGCCACCGGGCGCGGCTGCATGATCGTTACCGACCAGGCGCTCAAGCGCTTCGGGCGCCAGCGCGAGCAGACGCGGGTGATCGTTCAGGGTTTTGGAAACGTGGGTTCGCAGGCTTCACGGCTGATGCACGAAGCCGGGTACAAGGTCATCGGGGTTGCCGACATCCACGCAGGCATCCTCAACCCCAACGGACTCGACATCCCGCAACTCATCGAATACTCAAAGGAAAACAAGACGATCGAGGGTTTCCCCGGTTCCGAGCGCATCGACAGCCAGGAAATTCTGGAACAGGACTGCGACGTCCTTCTTCCCGCAGCAACCGAAAGCGTCATCACCAGCAGGAACGCCGGCCGCATCCGTGCCCGTATTCTGGTGGAAGGAGCCAACAGCCCTACCACGCCTCCCGCCGACGAGATTCTTTTCGATCGCGGGGTGTTCGTGGTGCCCGACATCCTGGCCAACGCCGGGGGCGTCACCGTCTCATACTTCGAATGGGTCCAGGACAGGCAGGGATACTTTTGGCCCGAGGGGATGGTGAACGAAAGGCTCAAGCACATCCAGGCCGCGGCCTTCAATGACGTAGTCCACTACGGCGAAAAGCACAACGTCAACAACCGCATCGCAGCCTATATGCTGGCCATCGACCGTGTCGCCACCACGCTTAAGCTGCGCGGCATCTACGCGTAAAGCCCCCGCAGCCTTCAACTCAACGGGGGCCTTCACGCTTTCCTTCGTTAAACCGGGCGTTGCAGTTCACTTGTCGTCAGGACACATGAACTTGAAGGCATAAGCCGCAAGAGCTCCACCCAGGAAGTTCGCCAGGAAATAGATCCAGATCTTGGCCCACGCAGACATTCCCATCACCGAAATCCCAACCGCAACGGCTGGGTTGAACGCAGCGCTTGCAATGCTACCCACAGCGAACGCACCGGCAAGGACCGTAAAACCAATTGCCAGACCGTAGAACGAATTGCCTTCCGTACCCTTGGCCGTTGCTGTGTTGAGAACTGCTAGAACCAGCGCGAAGGTAAACAGGAACTCCGCCAGAAGTTCCGGTCCGACCGCCAACTCTCTGGTTGAGACCGTGGCCGAACCTTTCAGGTACATCACAGCGAAGGCGGCAAGAACCGCGCCAATTGTCTGGGCAACCATGTACGGCGCTACGTCTTTCGTATCACAGCGTCCGCGAAGCCATACCCCCAGGGTCACTGCCGGATTGTAGTGCCCGCCTGAAATGTGACCCCCGACAAAAACCATGACCATCAGGATCGATCCGATCGCCAACGGGGGAATCACTCCACTGCCCCCCACGATCACGGTCATCCCGATCGTCAGCACCAAAAAGAAGGTCCCGATAAACTCCATGACATATTTGTTCACAGTGAGCCTCCTTGCAGCTTTCGGTTATTTTTCTTTCGTCACTGTCCGTCGAAACGCAACACGTACGTCTTGGCAAATTGCTGTTCTCGGGCTCCGGATACCTCCGATTTCCATTCCCTGTCCAGGCTCAAATTGAACAGACCAGGCGGCCTTCAGGCCTGACGGGAAGCATTTGTCAAAGCCGCCTGGCCGGCCTCCGTCAGCACATAGGCTTCACCTTTAGTTTCCACAAGCCCTGCCTCCACCAGTTCCCGCGCTCCGCTGCGAATCCGGTAGAGAGGCAGGTCAGTTTTCTCGGCAATCTCGTTCAGCGGGACACCATCCGCCATTGCGGCCAGAATCTTCGCCGCAATCTCCGTCATATGACCGCTGCTATCGATACAGGGCATTGTTCGCTCCTTCCCAGGCGGGGACAGTCAGCCCCCGCCTTACAATTAGCGCACCAGGGGTTCGACTAAAGCGATTTCTTGGAGAAATACCAGTCTTTGGTCTCGAAGCCGGCCTTCATGCGCGCTTCGGCAGCCTCGGCGGTTGCAGGCGGAGGGACAATGACCTTCTCGCCCGGTTTCCAGTTTGCCGGGGTCGCCACACCATGCTTGTCGGTGGTCTGCAAGGCATCGATCAGTCGTAGTATTTCCTGCATGTTGCGGCCGGTGGTAAGAGGGTAATAGATCATGGCGCGGAGAACGCCGTTTGGATCGATGACGAAAACGCAACGGCTGGTTTCCGTCTTGCTTTCTCCGGGCATGATCATTCCATAAAGCGTCGCTACATTTTTATTCAGGTCCGCAATCACAGGAAACGGGATCTTCACGCCAAACTTCTCCTCGATATTCCGAACCCAGGCGATGTGGGAATAGGTGCTGTCGATGCTCAAGCCACACAGTTCCACCCCTCGCTTTTTCAGTTCAGGGGCAAGCTCCGCAAAAGCGATGAACTCTGTTGTGCAGACCGGGGTAAAGTCCGCCGGGTGTGAAAAAAGTATCAGCCAGCTTCCTTTAAAGTCTTCCAGGCGCAAAGTCCCGTGCGTTGTTTCAGCCTCAAAAACCGGTGCTGGCTGGCCAAGGCGAGGAAAACCCAGAACGTCCTTTTCCTGAGTTGTCGTATCCATTTTCGGTCCTCCTGAAGGTAATCTTTGAACTGATAATGCCTGATACGATTTGGGACCGACAGTCTCACTCTGGGCCAAGGGCGGACCGAACACCGCCCACTGACAAAGGAAACAGGATGAAGGCAGGAAATTCTATCTAGAAGAATTATACTCGGGGTTTCGGTCTTAAGGACAAAGATTCTTAAGAGCCACTCATTGCCTGAGGGAACCCAAAAGGAAATCGGTGGCATTCCTGCAATTTACAGGATGAAGGGGGTGGCAAACGCGAATCCACGCGTCCCCCTTGCGGAGATGCTGTCATGGGCTTGTCGCCAGGAATGGTCAATAGGCCGACCGCGCCAGGCGCCGGTATTCCCGTTCCGATTCGGCAGGCAGCAGGACCCAGAGCGTGTAAATTCCAAGTGCTGTTCCGAACGGGACATGAATCAGTGAGATAACTCCCAGAATCAGGGTCAGCATGCGGGCCCAGGGACGGTATTTCAGCAGCCCCCATCCGGCCAAGAAACCCGCAATCGATGTTGCAAACAGTAAGACACCGATCATTCCCGCAATGGGCCAGATAAAGGGGCGCATCGGGAACGGAATAAAGTGCATGGCAATGCTGCCGCCGAAAACAATTCCAAATCCCCGCGCCAACCCGAGAATTGAAATCACCAGCCAGAGGATGGCGAGAATCCGGGTGTGCTTCTCAACCTTGCTGCGGAACGCCGGCAAAGGCGCGATTCTTGCTGTGGGCGGTGGTTCGGGTGGAGGAGGGGTCACCTCGGCTGAAACCTGCTTGCCGCACTTGCTACAGAAATTCTGTCCCGGTATCAGGGTGGAACCGCAGTTGCTACAAAACATGTCGTTACCCTCTTTGCTTTCCTCTTCACAATAGGATACGAATGCTCAGGCAAAATTGTTCAAGCTTTTAATGGTCCTGTGAGTAGCGGCGAGTTCATCTCACCACATGGCGGCATAAAGCCGCCTCTACAAATAACCCGGTATTTAGGGATAGTTTCCGGGTTAAAGGTCCTGCTTGGAGTACAATCAGAAACTTGGTTTCAGCTTATGCCACAAGACCCCAAGTCCGAATATTTCGCTCGCCTGGAAAACCTCCGGCAGTCGCAATCCCGTCTCGACCTCCGGCACAGGGCGCTCGGCCGTATAAACCTGGTGATCGCTCTGGCAGGGCTCGTGGTCATCGTGCTGGCCCTGGACTCACACTCCGTGTCTATTTTGTGGGCATTGGTGCCAGGGGCGGCGCTTGCGCTTTCTGAAACAGTCCACTCGCGTGCGCTGCGAGCATTGAAACAGTGCAAGCGCGCCATCGCGTTCTACGAGCGGGGCATCGCCCGGCTGGGCAACCGCTGGGTAGGCACAGGAGAAACGGGGGAGCGTTTTCTGGATTCTGCGCACCCTTACTCTCGTGACCTCGATCTTTTCGGCCAGGGATCACTGTTCGAGCTTCTCTCCACTGCGCGCACTGCCGCCGGCGAAGAAACTCTTGCACACTGGCTGCTGGCGCCCGCCGCCGTGGATGAAATCCACCGCCGCCATGCCGCCGTTGACGATTTGAAAACAAGGCTGTCGCTTCGCGAGGAGCTCGCCGTCCTGGGTGAAGATGTCCGCTCCAAAGTGCATCCCGATGCTCTGGCGGCCTGGGCTGAAGCCGACCCCGTTCTGAAGTCCGGGCTGGCGCGCATGGCAGCCTTTGCGCTGGCAGGCGTGTGGCTGTTCAGCATCGTGGCGTGGTTCGCATGGGGCTGGTGGCAACTGGTACTGGCGGCCAGCACGGTGAATCTGTTTTTCAATTCCCGGTTCAGTGAACGCGTCCAGCAGATCGTTCCGGACCTGGGGGCGCTCACCGACTCCGGGGAGCAGAAACTTCCATCCACAGAGGATGTTTCAAAAGACCTCTCTGTGCTTGCCGTTGTCCTGCAAAGGCTCGAGCACGAAGAATTTTCAGCGCCAAAGCTCGTCGATTTGCAGGCTGCTCTAAAAACCCAGGGCGTATTCCCTTCGCAGTCCATCTCACGCCTGGGCCGCATGGTCGAATACATGGAATCGCGGAGAAACCCTGTCATAGGAGTCTTGAACCCATTCGTATTCTGGAGCTTCCAGATCGCTTTCGCCATCGATTCGTGGCGCGCAAAATTCGGGCCGTCGATCCGAAGCTGGCTGGAGGCGGTGGGCGAACTGGAAGCCCTCTGCGCTATCGCGGGATATGCATTCGAGCACCCGGCCGACGTCTTCCCTGAGTTCACATCGCCTGAGCAGGGATTATTCCAGGCCGAAGACTTTGCTCATCCTCTGCTTCCCGAAGAAAGGGCCATCCGCAACAACCTGACCCTCGGAGGAGAATTGCGGCTGATGATCATCAGCGGTCCCAACATGGCCGGCAAAAGCACCCTGATCCGCGCCGTGGGAATCAACGCCGTGCTGGCCCAATGCGGCGCGCCCGTGCGCGCCCAGCGTCTCGTCATGTCGCCCCTGGCGGTGGCAGCGTCCATCTGCGTGCTCGATTCCCTCCAGGGAGGCATCTCCCGTTTTTATGCTGAGATCACCCGCCTCAAGCTGATCACCGAATTGACCAACGGGACTGTGCCCGTCCTTTTCCTGCTGGACGAGTTGCTGAACGGGACCAATTCTCACGACCGGCAGATCGGCGCCGAAGGCCTCGTTCGCAGCCTGGTGGACCGCGGCGGAATCGGCCTTGTCACCACGCACGACCTGGCGCTGGCCAAGATGGTCGACCAGTTGGGATCGCGGGCCGCCAACTTCCACTTTGAAGATCACCTGGAAAACGGCCAGCTCCGTTTTGATTACAAGCTGACGCCGGGTGTCGTCCAGACCAGCAACGCGCTCAAGCTGATGCGCTCGATCGGACTGGAAGTGTAGGTTCCAGGACCACCGGCAGGAAGACAGGTGCCGGACGCCGAATCCTCTTCCACAGGCTGGCATCCAATAGCTTTTAGCACACACTATCCATCAATCATTTTGTTTAGGGAGAAAGATTCATGTCGAGCCTGTTTGAGCCGCTCACCATCCGCAGTGTTACTCTTCGCAATCGAATCGCGGTTTCGCCCATGTGCCAATATTCCAGCACGGACGGATACGCAACGGATTGGCATCTGGTCCACCTGGGGAGCCGGGCCGTCGGTGGCGCGGCACTGGTAATGACCGAAGCCGCTGCCGTGCTTCCCGAAGGCCGCATCAGTCCCCAGGACCTCGGCATCTGGGACGACGCCCACGTCGAGATGCTGTCGCGCGTCGTTGGCTTTATCCACCAGCAGGGGGCGCTTGCCGGAATCCAACTGGCGCATGCCGGCCGCAAAGCCAGCACTTATGCCCCGGGCCGAGGACAGGGCGCAGCGCCGGAAAGCGAAGGCGGATGGCAGGTTGTTGGCCCCAGTGGCGAGCCCTTCAACGAGGTCTACCCCAAACCAAAGCCGCTGACGATTGACGGCATTCGCTCCATCACTGAAGCTTTTGCGCAGGCTGCCCGCCGCGCTCTCCAGGCCGGCTTCGATATTGTTGAAATTCACGGGGCGCACGGCTACCTCATCCACGAATTCCTTTCTCCCTTCAGCAACCACCGCCAGGATGAATATGGCGGTTCGTTTGACAACCGCACCAGAATCGTCCGCGAAGTCGTGAAAGCGGTCCGCGAGATATGGCCTGAAAATCTGCCGCTCTTTCTTCGGATTTCTTCCACTGACTGGAAAGAAGGTGGCTGGGACCCGGCACAGTCCGTCGAACTCGCACGCCACGTCAAAACGCTGGGCGTCGACCTGGTGGATTGCTCTTCGGGCGGCAATCTGGCCCACGCCGCCATTCCCGCCGGCCCCGGCTACCAGACTCCGTTTGCCCAGCGTATCCGCCGGGAGGCTGGCGTGCTGACCGGGGCAGTTGGATTCATCACCGGGCCTGCACAGGCTGACCACATCATCCGCAGCGGACAGGCGGACCTGGTTCTGCTGGCGCGCGAAATGCTCCGCGACCCTTACTGGCCACTGCACGCCGCCCGCGAGCTGGGCTATCCCACCACCTGGCCGGTTCAGTACCTGCGCGCCGCGCCACAAGGCTCCAGGGCCCGATGAACGATTAGGAGCCACGCCGCCGGTCGCACATTCCAGTTCAACGGGAGGCCCGCCAACAGGAAAGGTCCGGATTTTGCTTGACTTTCGTGGGCTAGCGTGATAGCCTTATTGCCGGTGGCGAAGGGGT
>Ga0209919_1001335_pt1 | contig 12066 bp, 11 predicted proteins | sample SalPon2A_C_D2_MG_FD_185721 | JGI IMG/M metagenome (GOLD analysis project Ga0209919, IMG submission 185721) | Soil microbial communities from South San Francisco under conditions of wetland restoration - Salt Pond MetaG R2A_C_D2_MG (SPAdes)... | ecosystem: Environmental > Terrestrial > Soil >... | reverse complement strand
AATACTTCTCAACCAGGGGTTTGAAATATCTGGATCAGATAGATATTTAAGTGATATAACGAAACGGCTTAGTGGTTTGGGAATAAAAGTTTACGAAGGACATTCGCCTGCAAATTTAAAAGATGCTGATGTACTTGTCTATTCCTCAGCAGTTACAATTGATAACCCAGAAGTTAAAGCTGCCGCTGAAAGAAAAATTCCTATTATTAAGCGTTCCGAGATGCTTGCAGAGTGTATGAGAATGAAATATGGAATTGGAATAGCAGGTACACACGGAAAAACTACCACTACTTCAATGGTTGGCCTAACCTTAACTGAGGGGGAAATTGATCCCACAATTATAGTTGGGGGTAAACTCAGTGGTTTAGGAGGAACAAATGCCCGACTCGGAAACGGTGAATTTATTATTGTTGAGGCTGATGAATTCGACAGAACTTTTTTAAAGTTAACTCCGACTATAGCAGCTTTAACAACTCTTGAAACAGAACATCTTGATACATACAAAGACCTAAATGATATAAAATCTGCATTTATAGAGTTTGCAAATAAGGTTCCGTTTTATGGATTTGTGGTCCTTTGCATGGATGAACCGGCACTTCAAGATATTATTCCACAAATAAACAAAAAAATAATCACCTATGGATTGACAACCCAGGCAGACATAAGAGCAGTGGATATAGCACACAATGAATTTGAAAGTAAGTTCACTGTTAAATATTTCAATAAAGCTTTAGGCGAAATAAAATTAAAAATTCCTGGTTTGCATAATGTGAAAAATTCGCTGGTGGCGGTTACAATTGCAAAAGAACTTGGAATTGAATTTTCAGTAATTAAAAAGGCGTTAGAATCTTTCAGTGGAGTTTATAGAAGATTTGAAGTTAAGTACAATAAAGAATTGTTAGTTATTGATGATTATGCACACCACCCCACTGAAACTACAGCGGTACTGGCAGGAATAAGAGCTGGATGGGATAGAAGACTGGTTGCTGTATTTCAACCTCATCTTTATTCACGGACAAGGGACTTTTATCAGGAATTTGGAAGATCGTTCCTGAATTCAGATGTGTTCATATGCACCGATGTTTACCCAGCCAGGGAAGAGGCAATTGAAGGGATATCAGGTAAACTGATTGCTGACACAGCCAAAAAGTTTGGACATAAAAATGTTCACTATATAGAAGATAAAAATGATGTACCAGGGTACTTAAATAATATAAAAAAGGACCAAGATATAATAATAACGATGGGTGCCGGTGACATTTGGAAAATGGGAGAAAAGTTTGTAGGGCTATTAAATAATGCACGAACGTAGCAGTAAAATATTCGGAATAATTTTATTCCTGCTGCTTGTTTCAGGCATAATTTATTTGGTTTTTTTTTCAAAGGGAAAAATAAATAACGGAGAAATAAAGATGATCAAAATAACAGGGAATAATCTTTTAAGCCAGAGAGAGTATTTGCAATTTACAAAATTGGATAACATTGCAAACCTTGAAGAATTAGGGCTTCCCGTTATTAAGGATAGATTCCTCAAGCATCCGTACGTAGAAAAAGTAGATGTAGAATATGATGGAATAAATTCCGTGAAGGTGGAATTAAAAGAGAAAAATATTAAAGCCGTAATTCTGAATGAGGGCGAAGCTTATTTTATTAATGATAAATTTCAAATCCTGCCATTATTTTCGAACACGAAATTCTCGGATTTGCCGATTATTAGCAATTTGCCTGATTCACAAAAAATTACGGTTCTTTCAAATTTAAAGTACGATGAAATTGTTGAAGCTTTTAAGATTATTGATGCTGCAAAAATAACAAATGAAAATATTTTTAAACATTTAGCCGAAATTAATCTGAGAAAAGGTGGCGACATTATTTTGACGTTTTCAGGAGTAAGGCCTCCTATAATTTATGGTAAAAGTGGTGCTGCAAAGAAAATTGTTTACCTGGACATTATGTGGGATGATATGGTCGCTGGTAAAAATTTGATTGAGGGTAGTGAATATATTGATCTGAGATTTTCCAACGAAATTTATGTAGGAAAATCTGAAAACGCAGGTTTGAATTAATGAAGAAAAACATAATAGCTGGTCTTGATTTAGGGACTACAAAAGTCTGTGCTGTTATTGCAGAAAGATCTGATGATAATAGAATAGACATTCTTGGTTTTGGCGTTGCACCTTCTGAAGGACTACATAAAGGGTTGGTTGCAAATATTGGAAAAACTGCTGAGGCTATAAAAGAGGCAGTTTCAATAGCCTCAAACAGAGCGGGAATTGAAATTAATCTTGTTAATGTTGGTGTAGCTGGAGAGCACATTACAAGTATGCGGCACAGAAATTATGTTACTATAACAAGTGATGAAAAAGAAATCACAAAATCTGACCTTGACAGGCTGGAAGCAGATGTAAGAACAATAAGAATTCCGTCGGATAGACAGATACTTCATATTATTCCCGAAGAATTTTCAGTTGATCATCAGGGGGGAATTGAAAATCCTATTGGAATGTCAGGCGCCAGACTTGAAGCTTCTAATCATATAGTGCTGGCATCAGTTCCTGCGATTCAAAATATTAAGAGATCTGTTGAAAGAGCAGGATTACAAGTGAATGATTATATACTTCAGCCAATAGCTTCAAGTTCTTCCGTTTTGGAGGAAAGTGAAAAGGATTTGGGAGTTGCCCTAATCGATATTGGTGGTGGCACAACAGATATTGCTATTTTTCATAAAAAGGCTATTAAGCATACAAAAGTAATTGGTGTAGCCGGTAACCAGGTAACTAATGATATAAGAGAATCATTGGGAGTAATTACCGAGGAAGCGGAAATATTAAAGCGTGATTACGGATATGCAACAGAAAGTGCAATTATTAAAGACGAAGATATTTTGATAAAAGGTGTTGGAGCAAGAGGCAATACAAAAATTCCAATCAGTCTCTTAACACAAATAATAAGTCTTAGGATGAGAGAATTATTTAGCCTCATTGATAATGAAATGAGAAGTGCAGGTTTTAAGAATAAAATAAAAGCAGGAATAGTTTTAACCGGCGGCGGATCACTTTTAAAAGGATGCAGTGAACTTGCGGAAGAAGTTTTTGGTATGCCAACAAGAATAGGAGTTCCACAGGAATTGGGCGAAGGCTTATCAAATGAAATTGAGAGTCCGGAATTTGCAACGGTTGCCGGATTGATCAGAGGAATTCCGGGTGGAACATCGAGTGAATACCAGATTTTAATTAAGCCAAAAAAAATAAAAGGTAAGGGAAAAATTTCTTACTTGGCAAAAAGAATTCAACAGTTTTTTGATGAACTTTAATTTATCCAATACCAGGAGGTAAAAAATGTCGAGATTTGCAACCTTAGATAAAGACAAATCAATGTCAGCTATCTTAAAAGTAGTGGGAGTTGGCGGAGGTGGATGCAACGCTCTGGAAAGTATGATAAAACGAGGTCTTGTAGGAGTAGAATATGTTGCTGTAAATACTGATTCACAAGTACTAAACGGTAGCAGCGCAACTCACAAGATACAGGTCGGAACAACCATTACCCGTGGTCTGGGTGCAGGGGCAGATCCTAATGTAGGTAAAAAATCTCTGGAAGAAGACAGAGAAAGATTAGCAGAGGTCCTTTCTGGCAGCGATATGGTTTTTGTTACAGCAGGAATGGGTGGAGGTACAGGAACCGGAGGAGCACCTGTAGTAGCTTCAATTGCCCAAAGTGTTGGAGCATTAGTAGTAGGAATAGTTACCAAGCCTTTTAGATGGGAAGGTAAAAAAAGAATGCTGAATGCTGAACAGGGAATTCAGGAATTAAGACAGCACGTTGATAGCCTTATTGTAATTCCGAATGAAAGATTGTTAAGTATTCTGGATAAAAACATTAATGCTTTTGCTGCATTCGATAAACCAAATGAAGTACTTTATGAAGCTACGCGGGGAATAGCAGATATTATTACGGTAGAAGGACTAATAAATGTTGATTTTGCTGATGTAAGATCTGTAATGAACCAGAGTGGGGAGGCCTTGATGGGCTGTGGAATAGCGAGCGGTGAAAACAGATCAATTGAAGCTGCACAAAAAGCTATATCGAGTCCGCTATTAGAAGGCATTAATATAAAAGGGGCTAAAAGTGTTTTATTAAATGTGACAGGGTCCAGCAATCTCACAATGCAGGAAATAAATGAAGGAAATAATGTGATCTTTGAAGCTGCTGGCGAAGAAGCTAATGTAATTTTCGGTTGTGTCAGAAAAGAAGAAATGAATGATTATGTCTCATATACAGTGATTGCAACAGGATTTGAATCTAGTCAGAATTTTAATAAGAACAGTAAAAGCACTCAACAAAAGCCAAAGAAAGAAGAAACATTCAGAGGTGGATTTAATTTCTTAGAAAACGAAGAGGTTGATAAAGATGACCTTGATGTACCAACAATTCTTCGCGTTAAAAGTCCAAAGGTATCAATTGAACCACCTGAAGAAGAAACGCCTGAAAGTGGATTTAAATTTGAATCATCAAGATACAATTGGGCTAAGGATAAAGCAGAAAAGAAAAAAGAAGAGGAACCGGAACATCAAAATAATAACAATGATGATGACGATGAAGACAGCTCATCATTTTTAAGAATGATTATGGATTAATAAAGAAATTCAACTAAATAATTAATTAAATTCTTGAAAAATTAATATTAAAGGCAAGTTCAGGATTCCAATTATTCATCATCGGGCCTTGCCTCAAGAAAGATATTACCGTCCCTATCGAATGTAATTATAATTCGGTTTGGACGGCAGCATATTCGACAGTCTTCAATAAAATCATACTTACCACTTTGAGTAAGATCCACCCAAACAGAGTTGTGGACTCCACAATATTGGCAAGTCCAAACTAGATCTTCATCAGTTGTAAACATTTATTATCTCTTTTTGTTAAATATACCAGTAAGGTAAAAGAATTAAACTGAGAGTCCAGATAAATAAATATCTCTTTTTTGGGGATAAGAAATTTTAACAAATTTAAGCAGGAATAAGCACCTTAAAATTACTTCATATTAGTAAATTGAGTTGGAAAATCAAGCTCTGCTTCTTTGACTAATTTTATTACTGCCTGAAGATCATCGATTTTTGCTCCTTGCACCCGAACCTGTTCGTCTTGTATCTGTGCATTGACTTTTAGTTTGGAACCTTTTATCAATGAAGTTATCTTTTTAGCCTGTTCCTTGGATATTCCGCTTTGAAGATCAATTTTTTGTTTAATTCTGCCACCTGATGCTGTTTCTGGTTCACCGTATTTCAATGCTTTTATTGAGATCCCTCTTTTAATAAATTTTGATTGTAAAATATCAACACTAGCTTTAAGTGAATAATCGTCCTTTGAATTAATACTTATGAACTTATCTTTTTTATTTAGTTCAATTTCTGTGTTAGAATCTTTTAAATCGTATCGCTGATGAATTTCCTTAATTGCCTGGTTCACGGCATTATCTGCTTCCTGAAAATCAATTTCACTTACAATATCAAAAGAATGATTTTGAGCCATTTTAGATCCTGTTTTTTTATATTTAGTCGGGGTGGGGAGATTCGAACTCCCGACCTCTTCGTCCCGAACGAAGCGCGCTAACCGGGCTGCGCTACACCCCGAATTGTTATTTCACAAAGAATTCAGAATACTTTTCCAAAATATATTTCTTATTTTTCAATTTTTTTAATTTCAATTCAAACCTATTGGCTTCGATTTTAGTATCAAAATATCTTAAAAAGATTAATTCCCACGGGCCCTTATTCCTGGTCGATTTATTCTGCCCTGAATTATGTTCTTTCAATCTCCGTTCAACGTCATCTGAATGGCCATAATACCATTTCCCGGATTTAATTGATTCTATTATATAGGTAAAGTACATTTATTAGAACCTGCTTACCGTCAGGCAAGCCTACGACCTCCCCGACTTTGTCGGGGCGCGCTAACCGAGCTGCGCTACACCCCGAAATTCAATTTGGACTACAAAGTTAAAATTTAAATGCTAATCAAACAATATTATAGAGTAATAAAAGTAAGAATATAAAATATTTTTGGTTACAAAATGATTTGATATATTTTTTTATCCTAGCATATTTTTACTTTACTTTAAATTTCCTTTCTTTTAAGTTAGTACAAATAAAAATTAACCTTTAATTCTATCCTGCGAGATAGGCAAGGAACTATGAAAAATTTTAACATTAAATATGACCTCCAAGGATTTAGTCCAAGGAGGCTTTTTTGTATATGGATATAAAATCAAAAGTAATTGACTCTGAAGGCTTTAAGAGGATTATTTCGAGAATTTCACACGAAATACTCGAAAAAAATAAGGGAACTGGTAAACTCATATTAATGGGAATGAGAACCCGCGGTGAGTTTCTTGCAAAACGAATTCAAAAGCAAATACAGGAAATTGAAACTATAGAACTGCCTCTGGCAATATTGGATGTTACACTGTATCGTGATGACTTTAGAACACGCTTAAAACAGCCTGAGGTATCTGTTTCCGATATTACAGTTGATATTTCTGAAAATAACATAATTCTGATTGATGATGTCCTTTATACCGGCAGGACGGTCAGATCGGCACTGAATGCAATTATGGATATGGGTAGGCCCGCAACAATTCAATTTGTTGTTCTTGTAGACAGGGGCCACAGAGAACTACCAATCAGAGCTGATTACGTAGGGAAAAATATTCCAACCTCGTCAAATGAAGAGATTAAAGTAAAAATGATGGAAGTAGACGGGGAGGATGCTATTTATATTGTTAATTTAACCGAAAAATAAAAAGTAATATTTTATGCCATTAACCAATCGTCATTTATTAGGACTTCAGGGAGTTCCAAAAGAGGATATTCAATTAATTTTAGATACTACTACAACTTTTAGAGAAGTTTTGGAACGCCCTATAAAAAAAGTACCTACGTTACAGGGAAAAACAGTTGTAAACCTTTTTTTTGAAAATTCTACTAGAACAAGAATTTCTTTTGAGTTAGCCGAGAAAAGATTATCTGCTGATTCATTAAATTTTTCTGCATCGGCCAGCAGTGTTAATAAAGGAGAAACCTTTAAAGATACAATCAAAAACATTGAGGCCATGAAAATTGATATGGTGGTTGTGAGACATGCGGCAGCGGGCACTCCTCAATTTCTGACAAAAATTTGCGATGCGAATATTATTAATGCTGGTGATGGAATACACGAACATCCAACTCAGGCTTTGCTTGATATGTACTCAATAAGAGAAAAGTTAGGCAAACTTGATGGACTAAAAGTTTGTATAGTTGGCGATGTAGCACACAGCCGTGTTGCATTGTCAAATATATTTGGATTGATAACAATGGGTGCTAAAGTATCGGTATGTGGTCCAAGTACAATGATTCCTAAATATATAGAACAACTTGGAGTAAATGTTATTTATGATATAGATGAAGCAATTCAGGAGAATGATGTTCTGAATGTTTTAAGAATTCAGCTTGAAAGAAAAGCAAGAGAATACTTTCCTTCGATAAGAGAATATTCAAAATATTTCGGCATTACTGAAGAAAGGCTTGAAAAAAACGGGAAAGATGTTTTGATTATGCATCCCGGTCCTATAAACAGAGGGGTTGAACTTTCCTCGGGTGTAGCAGATGGGTTGCAGCAGATAATTTTAAAACAGGTGACAAATGGAGTTGCCGTCAGAATGGCAGTACTTTACCTATTAGGAACAATGAATTAAAAGGAAGCTAAATGAAAGTCGCTTTGCTAAATATAAATTTGATTAATCCTGCCCAGAATATTAATAATAAAAACACCAGTATTTTATTGGAAGATGGGAAAATTTCTAAAATTGGAAAACTCTCAGCATCGGAATTAAAAGATTCAAAACAAATTGATCTGAATGGCAAATATTTAGTCCCCGGCTTTTTCGATATGCACGTTCATTTGCGTGAACCGGGAAGAGAAGATGAGGAAACCGTTGCTACTGGTTGTAATAGTGCAGCCAACGGGGGTTTTACAGGTATAGCTTGCATGCCAAATACTGAACCGGCAATTGATTCAGCGGAAATTGTGAATTTTATTAAAGAGCAAGCAAAAGACCATTTAGTTGATACATTTGTGATAGCTGCAGCCACTCAAGGGCGAAAAGGAGAAAATATATCGCCAATGGCAGAATTATATGAAGCAGGAGCCGTTGGATTTTCAGATGATGGTGTTGCAATAAAAACCGCATCAATATTAAAGCGTGCTTTTGAGTATTCTCAAATGTATGATCTTCCAATTATTGAACATTGTGAAGATGAGTCTTTAGCCGGTGGTGCTATGAATGAAGGACTTAACTCAACATACCTTGGTTTACCGCCAATTCCTTCCGTGGCTGAAGATTTGATTGTAGGCAGAGATATTCTGATGGCGGATTACACCAAAGGGAAAATTCATATTGCACACATCAGCACGAAAAAATCTGTTGAAATGGTGAGAGAAGCGAAAAAAGCGGGAGTAAATATTACAGCGGAAGTAACTCCTCATCATTTTTCAATGACTGATGACTTTATTAAAACATACGATACAAATGGAAAAATGAATCCGCCTCTGCGTGGCACTACAGATGTTGAAGAAATAATCAAAGGCTTAAAGGATGGAACTATTGATTGCATTGCCAGTGATCATGCACCTCATTCACCCGAAGAAAAAGAAGTAGAATTTGAATATGCTCCAAACGGAATAATAGGTCTGGAAACGCAGGTTGGCCTGGCTTTTACCGAATTATACCATAAAAAAATATTAAGCCTCGATCAAATAATTGAAAAAATGTCAATCAATCCGAGAAAAATATTGAATTTATATATTCCAAAATTTGAAGAAGGCGAAATGGCTAATTTTACTATTTTGGATATAAATGAGGTATGGACAGTTGATATAAAGAAATTTAGAAGCAAATCCCAAAACTCTCCTTTCGATAAGAAACTTCTTACAGGCAGATCTGTAGGTGTTATAAATAAACGGAAAATGTACCTGGATAATGAATTTATTGAAATATAGTCTCATTATTCAGTACACAAATTGTACGTATTATTAGACACATCCCAGAATAAAAGCTTAATTTTAACTAAAAAATAGAAGTTTTATTCGGCATTCCTTTTGAATCTATTTAATCAGAAATAACAGATTAAATGGTGATCAAAATGAAAAAGTCAATATTATCTTTTGCAATAATAATTACAGCTTTTGCAATTACTGCTTGTAATGTAAAAGTTAATGATCCATACAATTACGATATTACGGCACCTTCACCTCCGAGTGGAATTTATGCATTAAACGGTGATCAGAGAGTTGATCTTTCCTGGTATGAAAACAGGGAAAATGATGTTGCTGGTTATAATGTTTATTACAGTTATTCATATAATGGAAAATATACTTTAATTGGCTCGACTGAGACAAATTACTTTATTGATGACGGTGCTGTAAATGGTGATACCTATTATTATGCTGTTACTGCATACGATTATAACGGAAATGAAAGTGATCTGAGCTACGATGTTGTTTATACTACCCCAAGGCCGGAAGGATATAATCAATCCGTTTTAGATTACAGATCTTTTCCTAACCATGGAGGATATTCATTTACAACTTATTCTACTGTGCCCTATGATGATAATAGTTCTGATTTTTTCTTTGAAAATTATAATGGAGATTTTTACTTGGATGTTTGGAACGATAGTGAAATTCAGGATATGGGTGTAACTCAGGATATTTATGATATTGCCTATGCCCCAACCATTGGCTGGTCATCAACTAAGGATGAATTTGCTGTTGTTGGACACACCTATGTAATCTGGACTTGGGATAATCACTATGCGAAAATTAGGATAAACTCTATAACTAATTCAAAAATTTCATTCGATTGGGCTTTCCAATTAGTTGAAGGGAACAGAACGTTGAAGCAAGCACCTGAGAAAAAAGAAAGAAGTAAACTCGTTAAAAGCCAAAAAAGATAGCAAATAGCGGTTAAATTAAGAGTAAATCTTTATAGATTTACTCTTAATTATTCGTTAAATTTACCTCGAAAAACAATATTATGAATAGAATTTTGAAATATATATCAATAATATTATTTACTGCACTAATTATAATTCCTACCTATGGGCAGGTAAAAAAGGACAGAGACAGCAAGGCAAAAAATACTAATCTAATTAATCAACAAAACTTGTTGCGAAATAATAAATCAAAAGATTCCATATTAAACCAGGACCCACAAATAAAACAGATATTGGATAAAATCAAAACCTCAATATCATCCGGTAACATTGAAACAGTTTCTTCGTATTTAAGTCCACAGACTTATTTAAATTTATCGAACGGGATCAGCGGCTATTATTCTGCTAATCAGGCATATTACGTATTGGAGGATTTTTTAAAAACATCTAAAGCGATATCTTTTGATTTTAATGAAATTAGTCTTTCAGGTTCTAACCCCTTTACTACCGGAATTTATAATTATGAAAAAGAGGGGAAACGAGGTACTGCACATATTTATATACAACTCAGAAAATCTAAAAAAAACTGGACTATTACACAGATCACAATTAATTAGATGAGTAACGGATTATTAAAGAAATTCAAGGGCGATAGAAAATATTTTGCTATCGTCCTTTTTGTTTTATTCCTTTTACTGGTCTCAGGAATTTTAATTCCGATTCTAACACAAAAAAATCAGGGTGATTGGGATAAAATCAGGAATAATAAAGTAATAGACATTGAAAGTTCGGTTAACAAACTTTTCCAGGAAAAGCAATCAAAACTTCTAAATATTTCCAGTTCCTTGAGTAAGCAGTTAGCGTCTACATTAACTCAATCAAAAACAACTTACGAATCTTTAATACAACTAATAAACACAGGCGATTTTGCAAAATATTCTGTGGAGGTACTTGCTCCTAACGGGAGGCTTATTGCCTGGAACGATAAAATAGCTTTAAAACAAGAAGACATTTTACCATTGTCTTTCCCGGCAGGGGAAGCTCATTTCTATAGATCTGAGTTAGTGACGTATTTAACAGTTACGGATACCGTATTTGTAGAAAACGACCAGTTTTATTATGTGGTTAGTGAGCCAATAGAAAAACATTACAGCTTTGTAGGACCATACTATAAGGAGAAAAATTTTTCACGTGATCTTACAGATGATTTTAATACCCAGTTTAATATTGAATATAATCCATTTGCCGCACCATCAAGAGATGGCCGGAATTATTCGTATGATTTACTCAATAACAAAAATAACAAGATAGGAGTGATAACTTTTGCCGTTCCTAATCTTGATTATTCACTAAATAAAATTAAATCAGAAGCTTCGCAAATTCAGTCGATCTTTGTTGTAATTGGTTTCTTCTTTTTAGGGTTTAGTTTTAAAAGAGAATTTAATGCATTAAAATCCAGAACGCTTAAATTGCTGATTTTAGCGTTGTATTGCTCATTATATAGATTGTTGTTTTATACAGTTGATTTTCCAGCAAATATACTAAATGGAGCTATAACTGAGTCAGCCTATTTTTCTTCTACTTTTGGCGAAGGTATTGTAAAATCACCAATTGAATTTTTTATAACAGTTTTATTGCTACTGCCAATTTCTGTGCAGGCAATCAAATTATCTCTTGATTATGTTCATAATTGTAATGCTAAAAAATTAATAATTTTAAAAATCCTTGGAATACTGCCATTAATTGTTGTATCATTTTTATTGTTGAGAAGTCTGAATGCCTCCATCAGAAGCGTTGTTTTTGATTCTACACTCAGATATTTCAAAAGTCCGGATATTATTCCAGGATTGCCTACTCTATTGATGGAATTAAATACATTGTTGCTGGGGATTTCAATTCTCCTTGCATTTGCTTCTATATATTTAATAATTATTGCTTTTTTGCCATTTAATAGATTCAAACAGAAAAAAATATTTTTTGTAATTCTATTTATCATATTTTTTTCGCTCAGCTACGTTTCTTTAAGAATTCAAAGTACCCCATTAATAACTCCGGTTCTGGGATTTGTAATTATTACTTTGGCCTTCATTTTCCT
>Ga0209919_1001334_pt1 | contig 12069 bp, 10 predicted proteins | sample SalPon2A_C_D2_MG_FD_185721 | JGI IMG/M metagenome (GOLD analysis project Ga0209919, IMG submission 185721) | Soil microbial communities from South San Francisco under conditions of wetland restoration - Salt Pond MetaG R2A_C_D2_MG (SPAdes)... | ecosystem: Environmental > Terrestrial > Soil >... | reverse complement strand
TGGCCAGGCGCCGGATCCGACGTTTATTCTCCCGTGGCTTTATGATCCCCAAAAAGGGAATAGCAGCGTGAGTTTTGCCAAACAACACCAAACAGGAGATATCGCTTTTAGCAGCACTAATCCCTCGCCCGGCGATATGATCACGATCACCGCCCGGATACGAAACTTCAGTCTGGTTAGTACAGGGGTACCCGTGAACGTTCGTTTTTATATTGGTAACCCTGATAGCGGCGGAGTTGCCATGGTGAACACCAGCGGCGATACGGTCGTCACGACGGCTCAGGCTATTGGTTCACGCAATTTCGCTGATGTGCACTTCAACTGGCATGCCCCCGCTTCCGTACCGGCGAACCTGCTGTATGGGGATTACTTACGCATATATGCAGTTATTGATCCCAACAATAAAATTACCGAGATCCATGAAAACAATAACATAGGCTGGAGTGCACTGGAAGTACCCGGTGTGGTTGCAACTGCTATTGAAAAGAACCCGAATGGTCAACTGCCCACTACCGTCAAACTCTACCCCAACTATCCGAATCCCTTCAACCCGACAACGACGATTCACTATGTTTTGCCGAAAGCCGGCAATGTCGCGCTAACCGTGTATAACGTTCTTGGTCAGCGCGTTGCCCGATTGGTGGACAGCCGGCAAACCGCAGGCAACCATGTGGTTCGTTTCAACGCCAATCAATTGTCAAGCGGGGTGTATTTCTACCGTTTGCGGGCGAACAATGTGGTCAGAACCGGTAAGATGATGCTGATTAAATAAACTAATTTTGTTTAAAAGATATAAGGATGCCATCACCATGATTGTTGGCATCCTTACCAAACCTATATACAGTCGATATCTAACATCTACATATATATCCATTATTTGATGTTTTGTCCCATAATATGTAGACTCACCCCATATCAGTCGTCCAGTTAAATCCACTCTTATATTTTCGCCACAATCGTCGAAAATAGGTTTACGAATATTAGAATCTTGTAACAAAAAGGGCCTTACTGTCTCTTTACTGGAAAGACGATTTGAATCAGCAACTAAACGGCTAACATATATTTTCGGATCATGGCTACAGCAAAATATGATTCTCGACAAATCGCCAAGACTATAGGCGTCGATACTATCTGCGTGGAATATTTAATGACCGGGAAGGCAACAATAAATATTTCAGGTGAACTGGGTGTGACGAAAGCAGCTCTTCAGGATTTTATAGACGGTCGTGTTCAGGAAAGCGTCTCCCTCATTATTGGGATGCCCCGGCATGAACTGCAGCAATTGCGTGATCGTCTGGCCCGTGAAGAAGCTATTGCGCTTGTGCTCGAGCAGGTTTTGAAGAAAAGAAAAGTCGCCTGAATCATTACTTTTATACCAATTAGCTATCAGCCGTAACCAGCCGGGTTCATGGCCAGCCCGCAGTGTAGCCGTTACATCCGCAAACTATTCATTCGATTATGCTTTTCTTCCACTACTTCTATTATGTTGCTCTGACGATATTCTATATCTACATCTCCCCTGCCATGCAAGAATCCCGCATTAAAACCAGGCACAATAAAGATTCTTTGGATATAAGAATTTGATCAAAATCATAGATGGATAAAAAAACTGTGTTGCCCTTAGGTTGTGTTATGAAACCCTATTGAATGTGTGATTAGCACTGCCCGATCAGAGTCGGGAATGACGTGCATATGGCAGTGTTAACACCAAGGATGACTTCGGACGCCCTTATTGTTTTAATTATAAGTTTGTTCTTTAATCATTAATTAAGCTCGTCACTTCTTAGCGCGCGCGTATTGCTTCGGCCACTCTACATCGACTCCCAGTTCATTTGCGGCGTGCAACGGCCAGTAGGGATCACGCAAAAATTCACGCGCCATTAGGATGGCGTCTGCCTGTTCGCTGCGCAGTATGTGTTCAGCTTGTGCCGGACTTGTAATCATGCCAACGGCACCGGTCAAAATACCAACCTGTTTCCGGATTTCGGCAGCAAACGCTGTCTGATATCCAGGTCCGGCCGGTATCTTTGCGTAAGACACCAACCCACCGCTCGAACAGTCGATCAGGTCGACCCCGGCCGCTTTCAGTTCACTCGACAAGGCGATCGACTGGATTAAATCCCAGCCGCCCTCGGCCCAGTCTGTTGACGATATACGCACAAACAGGGGTAAATCTTCAGGCCAAACCTCCCGTACCGCCCGGGTCACTTCCAGGGGCAGACACATCCGGTTAACCAGTGATCCGCCATACTCATCAGTTCGCTTGTTTGAAAGAGGTGATAAAAACTGGTGCATCAGGTATCCATGCGCCATATGTATTTCGATCAACTCAAAACCTGCCTTCAGACTCCGTCTGGCCGCTTCGCGGAAGGTATCGATTACATGCTGAATATCTTTTTTATCCATCTCCAGGGGTATCGGCAGATCCCCAAAAGGCACGGCACTCGGGGCTATTGTCTGCCATCCGCCCCGTTGTTCGTTGGCGTAGCCCGGACCTTCCCAGGGTGGGACTGTTGAAGCCTTGCGACCGGCATGTGCCAGCTGGATTCCAGGCACCGCACCATGTTCTTTGATAAATCGCGTGATCGGCTTAAATGCAATTTCATGATCTTCAGACCATATCCCGGAATCGTCAGGCGAAATACGGCCCTCAGGAGATACGGCCGTTGCCTCAACGATTACTGATCCTGCCCCGCCAACAGCCCGACTCCCCAAATGCACAAGGTGCCAGTCTGTAGGCAACCCTCCCAAACTGGAATATTGACACATAGGCGAAACAAATATGCGGTTTCTGAACGTGACATCTGCGATCTTTAGCGGTGTAAATAATTGTGCCATAACGAATAATAATGTTTGATAACGGGGTTTACAGTTGTATAATTACTGATGATGATTTTGTATATATAAAACAGTGATTAATGAGGTTCGTTCCTTATAAGATGCTGAGTCACATTATGAAACACCGATCCACATTGATATCGTACAAAAAATAAGGAAACAAATTTAATTTTATGACTATCCGTAAATGGTACAACCACTACATAACCCGGAGGTTTCAGTCGGGATTCCGGGGAAGCCAACGTGAACACAGACGAGACGCTATGTTCACGGAGAAATAAGGCTGAACTTGCTGTGTACTCCGTGTCATTCCCTGTGCTCCCTGTGGTTTCTACTACTCGTGGGCCATTTTCAGGCAAGTATTGGCCTGATTCCGGATCATCACTTTAACTTTTATGCAAAAATTTATCCTTCCATTTACAACATTCATGTCCAGTCCGTTACAAATTTTCAAAAACCCAACTTATCATAACCTGAGATTTACCGGTCTTACTTTAGTTATTCTGATGTTGATTGGAATCAGCCGCACCCGGGCACAGGTGAGATTTTCGGTTGCTGATACGCTTCATCTCGATTCCAACTGGTTTGTCCGGAGGGCAGATCATATTACCGCGGACGGCACACAATTAACCACCAGAAATATTGATACTCAAAACTGGCTGCCCGCTGTGGTTCCCGGGACCGTACTGACCACCCTGTTACACGACAATAAGTATCCTGATCCCAACATCGGCTTCAACAATAAGCTCATTCCGGATATCGCCGATTCCGGTGCCGCCTTCTATACTTATTGGTTTTATACCACTTTCAAAACACCCATCCGGGGAAACGGCATACATACCTGGCTGCATTTCAACGGGATCAACTATTCCGCACAGATTTTTTTGAATGGGAAACGTATCAATACCGATACACATAAAGGGATGTTCCTGAGGGAGCGCTATGATGTGACCTCCACACTTCGGTCTGATACGGTTAATCAGCTTGCAGTTATTGTCTGCCCCCCGAATCCACCCGGGGTTGCCAACGGCGGCCAGGCTGGCGACGGAGTGATTGGAAAAAGTGTAACAAACCAGTACGTCGCCGGCTGGGACTGGATGGCACCCGTTCGTGATCGTAATACCGGTATCTGGGATGATGTTTTTCTCACAGAAACGGGACCCGTGCAAATACGCGATCCCTTTGTTCGTCCTGAGGTCCCCGGCGTCAGGAAACCGGGAGATGATCAGACGCCGGCGTATCTAAAAACATCGACAACACTTTTCAATGCCGATAGTGTATCGCAATCGGGGGAAGTGACTGTTTCAGTGGCCGGAGCATCGGCAGATACGGCGTACACGCTTGGACCGGGAGAACAGAAAAGCATCGTATTGCCGCAAGTAAAGATTGATCATCCACGGCTATGGTGGACTAACGGATTAGGTCCTCATCCGTTATATCCGGTTCGATTCAGCGTGACGACATCAGAATCGCGTTTGTCTGATCAGGCGGTTGTTCATGCCGGTATCCGGGAGATCACATCAGAGAAGGATCCGGTTTTGAAGGGACGTATTTTCAAGGTCAACGGGCAACCCGTGTTTATCCGCGGAGGCAACTGGATCACGAGCGATTGGATGCTCCGTTTATCTCGTGACAGGTACGACGCGGAAATCAGGTATATGGCAGGCATGCACCTGAACATGTTGCGCGTTTGGGGTGGAGGCATCACGGAACGCCCGGATTTTTATCGGGCGTGCGACCGGAACGGCATCCTGGTCATGCAGGATCTGTGGATCACCGGTGATGCTGACGGGGCATGGCATGATCGCCGCAAAAAAGACTCACGCGCTCGTCGCCGTTTCTACCCCGACGACCACAGCCTCTTCCTTGCCTCAGCAATCGACCAGGTGAAGATGCTGCGAAACCATCCGAGCCTCTGTTTCTGGGACGGGGGCAATGAGATGGCACCGCCTGCGGATATACGGCGCGCTTTGCAGAAAAGGATTATGCCCCGGCTCGACCCCGACCGCTTATTTGTGTCACATTCGACATCACAACAGCTTTATACCCATCCGGATTCTTTAGTGGGTGATGGACCTTATGGCATCCAACCGATCGACACCTTTTTTACGCACCGTTCTTTTCCATTCAACCCCGAGGTCGGATCGGTGGGGTTGCCCGTGGCGGAGACGCTTCACAAGATCTTTCCGGGAAATGACAGCATTCCGGATGGAAGGGGGTTTGTCCCGGCTGTATGGCGATATCATAAATACATCCCGTACGTCGATGCAAACGGCAAGGATCATATTCGGAGTTATGGTCTGGTCTACAACCTGGATACTTTTGCCCGGTATGCTCAAATAGCCAACTACAATCAATACCGGGCGCTTTTTGAGGGCTGGAATGCTCATATGTGGAAATGGTACACGGGTGTCCTGATCTGGAAGTTGCAAAATCCATGGACCGCCCTTCGTGGACAATTTTATGATTGGTATCTCAATCCGGATGGCGGGATGTACGGTTTGATGAAGGGGGCTGAACCGGTTCATGTCCAATACGATCCGGTAACGAAGGCTGTTCAGGTCGTTAATAACAAATTTAATCCTATAAAAAATGCCGTCATTCATGCCACCTGGTATACACTTAAAGGCCGGGTGACACCTGCCGGAAGTCGGACTCTGACAATAGCGTCTAATCAGGTCGATTCTGTTTTTGCCGTCAATCCCCAAACCATTAACAGCAATGTCTATTTCCTCAGACTGACTCTGAGAGACCAAAACAGAAACCTCTTAGCACGAAATTTTTACTGGCTCCATAAGCCCGGTTTGGATTATATTGATCTTCAGGAGCTCCGAAAGGCACATGTTCGTGTTACCGCAAAAATCAGCCCTGCTGAAACCGGACCACAGATTGTTGTAACACTTCAAAGCAGGGAGAGAGTCGATCATGGCCCTGTCGCTTTCTGGATCCATCTCCAACTCAGAAATACTGAAAATGACAATCGGGTCGCCCCTGCTTTCTATTCTGATAACTATATCAGCCTGGTACCCGGGGAAAAAAGGATGATCCGGATTGGTATGGATAACGGATATCTAAAGACACATAAGATTCCAAAACTTGTGGTGATTGGCTGGAATTATCCGAAAAAAACGATCACAATACGACAGTAAAACTATAATCTAACATTATTAATATTGGAGAATTTGCAATGAAAAAGTATATGGTTAGCGGTCTGGCTTTTATTCTGCTGGCTTGCGGATTATTGGCCGGCAAAAAAAATAATCAGCAACAGGGTAACCAGAACGCGGGACATGTTGTGATGGGATACATCGCAGGTTTTCGCGAAAGCCTGATCGCGAGCACGATTGATGCCAATAAACTCACCCATATTAACTATGCCTTTGGACTTGTCCGCGATAACAGGGTTGTTCTGGAAGGTCCATATGACACGTACAATCTGGAGGTATTGGATTCATTGAAACGGGTAAATCCCGATCTGAAGGTCATCCTGTCGGTTGGCGGTTGGGGCGGCTCTCACAACTTCTCCGATGCCGCGTTGACCCCTGAATCACGGTTAAAATTCGCCCGGAGTGCCGCCGATCTGGTACGGGTCTATAACCTTGACGGCATCGATATCGACTGGGAATATCCGGGACAAATAGGTGCGGGAAATATCTATCGCCCGGAAGACAAGCAGAATTTCACCCTGATGCTTAAAGAACTACGCACGCAATTGGATTCTATGGCAGCCCGGTTCAATCCCGGCAGACATTACGAGATCACTATTGCGGCTGGCGGGGATCAGAGCTTTCTGAATCACACGGACATGGCAGAGGCGCAGAAATACCTGGATTATGTGAACCTGATGACGTACGATTATCATACCAGTGCCAGTGACTCCACCGGTTATCTGACGAATTTATATCCCTCGCCACTCGATCCGGAACGAAACAGTGTTAAGACTTCTGTCGATATCTATGAGAAGGCGGGCGTTCCGGCAAACAAGATCGTGATCGGTGCCGCCTTTTACGGCCGGGGCTGGTCAGGTGCCGAACCTCTCAACCGCGGTCGATTTTCACCGTATACGGGTTCCGGACATTCTTTTTCATACGATACATTGCGCGTTAAGTACATAGATATGAATGGCTTTACCCGTTACTGGGATCAAACTTCGCAGTCGCCGTATCTCTGGAACGATGCAACTCAGACTATGATCAGTTATGAGGATCCCCAGTCATTGGCTGCCAAAGCAGAATATGTAAAGAAAAACAACCTGGCTGGCATCATGTTCTGGGAATATGGTGGAGACACAAGCGGCACCTTGCTGGGAGCCATTTATAAGGGATTGAACGAATGATAGATGCTCAGACTGGAAACGCCTGTATGACTGTCTGCAGAAGTGATTCCACCTAATGGATCACGTGTAAGCGATTCTTGGATGCATACCCCGAGCACAAGAATGTCATCCTGACGTCCGGTTTACCGGCTGAAGGATCTCGTTAGCATTCGGCACCGAATCCTGCAGGTGTAGCCATCCTCATCGCTAATCCACTCTGGAGAAAGGTCAAGTCTGCAACAGGGAACACCGCCTGTACTCTGTAGGGGTTACTATGTAAAAACCATCGTTGCTCGTATGCCACGAAATCCTACGCAGTCCCGATAGCGGGACTGCATCAGGATGACAGAGAAAATATAATGGGGCCCGTTCTGCATCACTATACGCCACGGACATCCATTGCCTGCTATTTTGTTTGGTTGCTTGGAAGCATCGGCCTGATGTCGGCCACGGGTTACCTTTTATTCTCAGGCATATCGGGAATCGGAGATTTCGGCACGACTCCCGAGATTCATCGTTATCCAAACGCAAAAATCCGGATTAATTTTGTGATGGGATTCAACTTGGTGATCAAAGAAATGTTAATGGAACGGACTAACTCGATAGCGATCTTGGGCTAAAGCCCGCTCTCTGTATTCTTCTCTTATCAGTCGGCTAAAGCCAACTGCAATGGAAGCATATTTATTGCCGTCTGTTTTAGCTGACCCAATAATAACCGCAAAAGTTGGAGCTTTAGCTTCATTCATCGGGCATTCTTTAAAGTCTTTTTATCCGGCGCAATAAATAATTAGACTCAAACCATCCGCGATGTCATCATAACTTACTCATATCTTCCGGCAAACCAATTCACCCTTGCCAACCGGAACAACCATGGCATCTACTCTTTCGTCGGTCAATGCCCTGCCGATCATCATGGACAGATCCTCTTTGTGCGTTGTGGCGTTATCCGCAATCAATATCCCGCCACTTACCATTCTGGGGATTACCAGCTCGTAGCATCTAAGGTAGACATCTTTCTCGGCATCCAGGAAACAGAATGAGACATCGTTTATCTCTTTCAGCCCTTTCAACGCATCCTCTTCGACGAGATGGATAACATCTTCAACACCAGCTTCCGAGAACGTCTCGTGAGCCTGTTCGACCTTGGCCGGAAATATCTCGTATGTAGTCAATGTATTGGACAACTGCCTGCAGGCCAGACTGATCCACAGGGAGGAATACCCGGCACTTGTTCCAACCTCGATCCAGTTTCCTTTGGGGGTTGCAGCTGCCATAAGTGCTATAAACCTGCCGGTGTCGGGTGTTATTTGCCTGAGGCGGTGCCAGTGCGAAGTCCCATCCTTCCGGTCTTTTTCATCTTTCTCCTCCAGAAATTTCATTCGATTCAAAATAGCCGTGGGGATGTCTGTAAACATGGAGTCGCTCCTTAGGGTTTTGAGTCCTTCATTTGGTATTGGTTGAATGCCACATTCACAGCAAAAAGATGGGATTTTTTCATCATTTTTAAATTTTCCAGGGATATTATGTGTCGATGCAAGGTAAAGCGTTGCCATCACTCTTCCCAGAAAAGATTCTAAAGGGGATCATCTAAGGTTGAATCAATACCTATAATTGAGGAATCGGACATCAATGTTGAACTATCGCGGGACGCCTGTGGTTTCGTATCCAGAATGTTCAGGTCATTACGAATGAATTGTTATCATCTGATGTCAGAGACTATGGATCTATCAGGGAAAACGGCTCTTGTTACCGGGGCGAGCCGCGGAATTGGAAAAGCGATCGCGATCGCGCTGGGAGAAATGGGGTGCAACGTTGCTGTTAACTACAACACCAGCGAACACCAGGCAGAAGAAGTAGCCGCACAAATCAGGAAATCAGGGATGAAGACAGCTGTAATACAGGCGGATGTTTCCAACCCGGATGAAGTTACCCGACTGGTTGAAAAAACGGTCGATTCGCTTGGCGATATAAGTATCCTTGTAAATAATGCTGCAATCGGTAAAGTCCGGTCATTTGAGAACATCACCGGAGAGGATTGGGACGAGACCATCAACACTAACCTGAAATCAGTCTTCCTTGTCACCCAGGCGGTCATCCCAATGATGTTAAAGCACAAGTGGGGCAGGATTATCAACCTATCTTCTGTCGCGGCCTTTACAGGCGGGCTTGTGGGTCCGCATTACACGGCGTCCAAAGCCGGGATCAATGGCTTAACGCGATATTACGCTGCACGCCTTGTGAAATCCGGCATAACCGTTAACGCCATAGCACCGGCCCTGATAGAAACGGATATGGTAAAAAATGCAAACCTGGATCCGGACATACTTCCGATTGGAAGATTCGGAAAACCTGAAGAGCTATCCTCTGTTGTCGAACTTCTTGTCAAGAATGGTTTCATGACCGGCCAGGTAATCAATCCGAATGGTGGTTTGCACTTTTAACCGCCGGATGAAATTCTAACACCGCATTTTCTGCGTTAAAATCTTTGGGTATCGATATACCTACATTAAATACATTTAAGGACAATACAATGAGAGCAGTTGGCTTATACAAATATTTAGATATCAGTGATCCCGAGAGCCTGGTGGATGTGGAGATCCCCAAACCGGGAAAACCGACCGGGCATGATATCCTGGTCCGGATTAAGGCAGTATCAGTGAACCCGGTAGACACCAAGATCAGATCCCCAAAAAAAAAGGTGGAAACAGTGCCTAAAATCCTTGGGTGGGATGCGGCAGGTATCGTTGAGGACACCGGTGAAGACGTGACCCTCTTTAAAAAAGGTGATGAAGTGTATTATGCCGGGAGTATCCTAAGACCCGGCAGTAATAGCGAATACCAGCTGGTCGATGAACGAATCGTCGGCAGAAAACCTGCTTCACTTTCCTTTGAAGAGGCGGCGGCATTACCGCTGACCACCATCACGGCCTGGGAAGCCATGTTTGAACAAATGCACATTTCCCCTGACGACAAAGAGCAGAACAAAGGGAAGTCGATCCTGATTATTGGAGCGGCAGGCGGAGTCGGGTCTATCGCCATTCAGCTTGCAAAAAAACTGGCCGGGTTGACCGTCATTGCAACGGCATCACGAAAAGAAACCGAATCATGGTGCAGGGAACTCGGAGCAGATTACGTGATCAATCATCACAACAATTTCGCCGATGAGTTGAAGAAGACAGGCCGGGAAGAAGTCGATTACATTTTTTGCCTGCACAGCACGGCCAGTCACTACGCCAACACAGCCGGACTCCTCAAACCATTCGGCAACTTCTGCACCATAGTCTCGATTGAGGCCGGCGACATCCTGGACATGAATTTGTTAAAGAACAAAAGTGCGAGTTTTTCATGGGAATTCATGTTCACCAAGTCATCCTGCCATACTCCGGATATGCAATCACAACATGATTTACTAAACAGGGTAGCTGATCTTATTGACAATGGTGAACTTCGGTCAACCATGAAGGTGAACTTCGGTCAACTGACAGCGGACAACCTGCGGAAAGCTCATGCTCAACTTGAGTCCGGTACGACAATCGGTAAAATTGTCCTCTCAGGAATTAACTAAAAACGCCCAAAATCCACCTTAATGAAACCAGTTAAAGAACAGACGATCCTGGTTACCGGGTCTACTGACGGGATCGGGAAGCTGACCGCATTATCGCTTGCCAAACAACACGCACAGGTACTCGTCCATGGCAGATATGAGGATAAGGTACACAGTGTGGTCACCGAGCTGAAGCTGACGACCGGCAACATGCGCGTGGCGGGTTTCGTGGCCGATTTCTCCGATCTGAATGAAGTCCGCTCCATGGCTGAAGAAGTAAAGAAGAAATTCCCAAAACTGGATGTCCTGATTAATAACGCCGGCGTCGGTTCTGACGATGAGGGTTTGAGCAAGGATGGTTATGAATTGCGTTTCGCTGTCAACTACCTGGCTCCCTTCCTGTTGACCCATCTCTTGTTGCCCGGACTGAAGGATAGCGCACCTTCGCGTATTGTAAATGTTAGCTCAGCAGGACAGCAAGCCATCGATTTCGACACCATAACGGATGAAAATGATAACGGGGTACAGGCCTATTGCCGGAGCAAGCTGGCCCTTGTGATGTTCACGATTGACCTGGCAAAGCAACTGGAGAACGATAAGGTTACTGTGAACAGCCTGCATCCGGGGACGTACCTGAATACCAACATGGTGCGGCGCGCCGGTATCGATCCATGGGGCAAACCCGAAAGCGGCGCCGATGCCGAGGTATATCTGGCGGTATCGCCTAAGGTTGACGGGACGACAGGTAAGTATTTCAACGTCAAGTCGGAGTCAATGGCCGAGGATCAGGCCTATGACGCGCAGGCAAGACAACAATTGTGGGATCTGAGCATGAAACTGACCGGATTGGGGTAAAACTGAACGCCGCCCGGTAGTATGGATAATCACGGGGGATTATCCATACTACTGTAGAACAAAGAGAGGAACGGCGCATAATTTTAAAAACAGCAGCAATGTGGTTCAGTAAAAAAGAATCGTATGAGTTAGGCGATATCAAAGTAAGCGTCTATAAAACTGATGATCCCGAGGTTGTACTCATAAAAAGCAAGGGACCAAACTTCAAAAATGAATTTGAAGTGCCCCGGGAGGAATTCGAAAAGAATCGATCGCTTATCGACCGGAGGATCATCAATAACTTTAAATCGAATTACAACTATCATATGTTTGGGTGATTATTTTCCGAATCATTAGAAAGGGAGCAAACGTATTCTTCTTATATGATAGAATAGGTCACTTATTTCTAATATGTGACCTATCAGCAAGTTGTCAGATTCATTTAGAATAGTGATCTTGCCTGTACCATTCTATCTGTCATCATACAAATTAATTGGAGGAGGATTGTATGAGGAGATTGTATTTATGCCTGGGGGTC
>Ga0209919_1001323_pt1 | contig 12111 bp, 3 predicted proteins | sample SalPon2A_C_D2_MG_FD_185721 | JGI IMG/M metagenome (GOLD analysis project Ga0209919, IMG submission 185721) | Soil microbial communities from South San Francisco under conditions of wetland restoration - Salt Pond MetaG R2A_C_D2_MG (SPAdes)... | ecosystem: Environmental > Terrestrial > Soil >... | reverse complement strand
CCGACATCTGGCGCTCGGGGTCAGCCCGAACGCCGCCCGGGACGGCTCACGCCGGAGCGCACGCGGATGGATCGGAAAGGCGATCGCGGCGGCCGCGACACTCGTTCTCGGAGTCGTTCTGGGCCTCGCCTTCGCCGGGAAACAGAAGAGCTTCGACGTCGGCTTGCCATACGACGCGGCCATGGACGTCTCCCACGCCGCGGAGCTGAACTTCGCGGTGTCACCGGATGGCTCGTTCGTCATCTACGTGGTCCGCAAGAGCGACGGGACGGAGCGGCTCCAGTACCAGAGCCTGACGGGGGCGTCCGCTCACGCCATCCCCGTCGCTGCGCAGGGCCACTTCGCCCCGATGATCTCGCCGGATGGGAAGCGCGTCGCGTTCGTGAGGGCCGCCGGCGGCATCGGGGTGACGCCCATCGCCAGCGGCGCGGTCAACAAGGTGTCGGAATCGAGCGACGCGTGGGGGGGCGGCTGGCTGGAGAACGGCACGCTCTTCTACGCGGACAACGACAACACCGTGCTGCGCTGGGTGGATCCCGAGACCGGACCGGAGCGCGATCTGCTCGTGGCCTACTGCCCGGTGCCGTCGTTGCTCTCTCCGAGCCAGGTGATCTGCGGAGGCGGCGGGGAAAAGTTCGCGGCGGTCGGCGACGTGGACCACAAGCCCTTCACCTTGCGGCCGGTGATGCAGGTTCGGGCCGGGGGCGAGCGGGTCCCCCTGCGCGGCGCGGGCTTCCGCCTCTTCGACGGAAAGTACCTGGTCTACACGTCCATCGACGCGACCATCATGGCCACGAAGTTCGTCGACCGCGACTCGCTCCTGGTCGGCCGCTCGGTCGCTCTGGTGCCGGGCGTGCGAGACCCCATCTACTCGGGCGACGGGTTCTGGGCCGTCAGCCGGAATGGAACGCTGGTGTACGCACCCGGCCCCAACATGCAGCGGTCGGTCTTCGTGCGCCGCACCCTCGATGGCGTTCCGGAAGTGCTCCCGGGTGCTCCGGCGGAGCACCTGCGCTTCAACATGAGCCCGAACGGGCACCAGATGGCGAGCGTGGTCGACGGCGTGCGCGACCAGGAGCTTCGCCTCTACGATCTCCGGACCGGCAAGTACGAAGTGCTCGCGCAGGCCCGGGAGATCTCGACGCCCTTCTGGACATCCGACGGCCAGGCGCTCGTCTACATGCGCCACGACACCGACTCCTCCCAGGTCGTGCGGCGCCGACTCAACTCGTCCGAGCCGCCGAGTGTGCTGCTGACGCTGGCGAACGGCCAGAAGCCTCTTACGCTCGTGCAGTTCGTGGAGCCCTCGCTGATGCTGATCGCGATGAACGGCCGACACCTGATGGCCGTCGATGCATCGGTCACGCCGGCTCGCGTCGATAGCGTGAACGCACCGAAGACCGACCTGGCTCGGATCTCGCCCGATCGGCGGTGGCTGGTCTGGCGGGACGCGGCGTACGGCATGTACCTGAGCCCGTGGCCGAAGCTGGACCGGCGCTGGACCCTCTCCACCGACAGGCCTTACGAGCCCTACTGGCTTCCCGACGGTGACCTGATGATCCACGACGTGAACGGGAAGGCATACACGATCGCCATCCATCCGTACGCCGATCCACCGCAGGGCCCGCTCACGCTCCGCTTCGACGACCCCCGCATGGGGGAGAGCCCTGGCTGGTCCAACGGCGTCACCAGCGACGGCGCCGTGATCTACCCCCTCATGCCGAATCAGCCCTACATCGACTACCTCCGGGTCGTGCCGCACTGGCTCACCCACATGGAGCACGCCGTGGACGAGGCGAACAAGTGAGCGCGGTTCTGGAGTGGGTCGGCCGCGGGCGGCGCCCGGGTTGCGGGGTCGCCGGTGGCTGACGCTCCCGGCCGCCTGGCCGCCGCCCTCTCCGACCGCTACCGGATCGAGCGCGAGCTGGGTGAGGGGGGGATGGCCACGGTCTACCTGGCCCGGGACCTGAGACACGAGCGCGATGTCGCCCTCAAGGTCCTCCGGCCGGAGCTGGCGGCCGTGATCGGCGCCGAGCGCTTCCTGGCGGAGATCCGCACCACCGCCAACCTCCAGCACCCGCACATCCTGCCCCTGTTCGACTCGGGCGAGGCCGACTCCTTCCTGTTCTACGTCATGCCGTACGTCGAGGGGGAATCGCTCCGCGATCGGCTCGACCGGGAAACGCAGCTCCCGATCGCCGATGCGCTCGGCATCGCGGAGGGGGTCGCCTCGGCGCTGGACTACGCGCACCGCCACGACATCGTGCACCGCGACATCAAGCCGGAGAACATCCTCCTGCACGACGGCCAGCCGGTGGTGTCCGACTTCGGCATCGCGCTGGCGCTGAGCACGGCCGGCTCCCACCGAATGACCGAGACGGGCATGAGCGTCGGGACGCCCACCTACATGAGCCCCGAGCAGGCCATGGGCGAGCGGGACATCGATGCCCGCGCCGACATCTACTCGCTGGGATGCGTCCTGTACGAGATGCTCGCGGGCGAGCCGCCCTTCACCGGCGCCACCGCGCAGGCCATCGCGGCGCGCGTGCTCACCGAGGCGCCGAGACCCCTCAGCAAGCAGCGCCACACCATCCCGCCGCACATCGAGGGGGCGGTGCTCACGGCGCTGGAGAAGCTCCCGGCGGACCGGTTCCCGACGGCCCAGGCCTTCGCCGACGCGCTCGAGGGCAAGGCGGGCGCGACGCCGATCGGGTGGCGCGGGACCGGGGGCGCCGCGGCGCGCCCCGGATGGCGGAGTGCGCTGCGCAGTCCGGTCCTGTGGGTGATGGCGGTGGTCACCCTGGCCGCCCTGGGCATGACGCTCCGCGAGCGGAGCGCTCACCGGGGCTCCGGCTCCGGCGACGTGGTACGCTTCGCCGTGGAGCCACCGGCGGGGACCCAGGCGTCCCTTGCCGATGCCGGGGGACCCGCCCTGGCGGTCTCGCCCGACGGATCGACCGTGGCCTTCCCGGCGATCGACCGGCAGGGCGGCCGCCGGCTGTACGTGCGGCGCATGGACGAGGCGACGGCCCGCGCCGTACCGGGGACCGACGGGGCCTTCTCGACCATCTTCTCCGCGGACGGAGCTTCTCTGCTGTTCTGGAGGGCCGGCCGGCTGGAGGAAGTGGCGCTCGCCGGAGGCGCTCCCCGGGTGCTCGCCGAGCTCGGTCAGTTCACGGGAAACACCCGACGGCTGCCCGGCGGAGACATCCTCTTCGCCCTGCCCGCCGCTCCGCGGCTCACCCGCGTGTCGGACACCGGAGACCAGACGGCCGCTTCCGCGGCCCTGGACACGGCACGCGGCGAGACGAACCAGTTCTTCCCCCTGGCCCTGCCGGATGATCGGCACGTGCTGTATCTGAGCTGGGGTCGGGGGGCGACCGAGGACGCGCGCATCGGCGTGCTGGACCTGTCCACGAGACGAGCCCGCCGACTGGAGGTGCACGGCACGTATCCACTCGGCATGATGGACGGGTACCTGATCTACGGCGACCAGACCGGAACCGTGCTGGCGGTGCGGGTCGACCTCGCCTCCGGAAAGGTGAGCGGGCGGCCCGTTCCCCTCCTGACGGGGGTCGCGACGGCGACTCGCGGCTCGGTCGTGGCCTACCTCTCGCGGACCGGAACCCTGGCGTACGAGGCGGGGAGCCCCGAGTCGACGCTGGAGCTGGCCAGCGCCGGCGGGGCGACGCCGCTGCTCTCCGAGGCTCGGGCCTACTCCAATCCTCGCTTCTCGCCGAACGGCCAGCAGGTGGCCGTCAGCATCGCTTCTGGCCCGTCGTCGGACATCTGGATCGAGGACGTGGCCACGGGAGTCCTGAGGCGGCTCACCAGCGGCGGCACGGTCAACGAGCGGCCCGAGTGGTCACCCGACGGAAGCCGCGTGCTCTTCCGCAGTGACCGCGGCCGGGGCTCGGCCATCTGGTGGCAGCCGGCCGATGGCAGCGCCCCCGCATCGCCGCTCCTCGCCGACAGCGTCGGAAGCTATTTCGAAGGAGTGATGACCCCCGACGGTCGGAGCGTGGTCTACCAGGTGGACACGGCCGGGTCCGACGTCCGGATCCGGGACCTGAGCGGAAGCGGCGCGGACCGCACGATCGCCGCCACGCCGGCCAACGAGGACCGGCCGCGGGTCTCGCCCGACGGCCGCCGGGTCGTGTACGTGACCGACGCGAGCGGTACGCCGCAGGTCGTCGTCGAGGCCCTTTCCGGGTCGGGGGCCAGGGTCCAGGTCTCGATCCGGGGCGGGAACGAGCCGGTCTGGTCGCCCGACGGGCACCGGATCTTCTACCGGGCCGAGGGAAAGTTCAGGGTCGCCGAGGTCTCGGAGACCCCGACCTTCCACGTCCTCTCCCGCTCCGACTTGATGGACGACGTCTACCTGGCCTCGAACTCCCCCCACGCCAACTACGACGTGAGCCCGGACGGGAGGAAGCTCCTCGTCCTCAAGGGCGAGCCGCAGCGACTGATGGTGGTGCACGGCTGGGCGGCCGAGGTGAGGGCGAAGCTGAGGGCGGCGGAGGGCGGCCGATGAACGGGGGCGACCGACCTGGAGCCGGCTGCTCGTGAGCGCCGACCGCCTGGCCGCCGCCCTGGCCGACCGCTACCGGATCGAGCGGGAGCTGGGGCAGGGCGGCATGGCCACGGTCTACCTGGCCGAGGACCTGAAGCACCACCGGCAGGTGGCGATCAAGGTCCTGAAGCCCGAGCTGGCCGCTGTCCTGGGGGCCGACCGTTTCGTGCAGGAGATCACCACCACCGCCCAGCTCCAGCACCCCCACATCCTGCCGCTGTTCGACTCGGGCACGGCCGACGGCTTCCTGTACTACGTCATGCCGTACGTGGAGGGGGAGTCGCTCCGGGACAAGCTGAACCGCGAGACGCAGCTCGGGGTGGACGAGGCGGTGAAGATCACCCGGGAGGTGGCCGACGCGCTGGACTACGCGCACCGGCAGGGGGTGGTGCACCGGGACGTCAAGCCGGAGAACATCCTGCTGCACGACGGGCGCCCCATGGTGGCGGACTTCGGGATCGCGCTGGCGGTGAGCGCGGCGGCGGGCGGGCGCATGACCGAGACGGGGCTGTCGCTGGGCACGCCCCACTACATGAGCCCCGAGCAGGCGACGGCGGAGCCCGACATCACGGGCCGCTCGGACGTCTACTCGCTGGCCAGCGTGCTGTACGAGATGCTGACCGGGGACCCGCCGCACGTGGGGTCGTCGGCGCAGCAGATCATCATGAAGATCGTGACCGAGGAGGCGGCGCCGGTCACCAAGCTGCGGAAGAGCGTGCCGCCCAACGTGGCGGCCGCCGTCTCGAAGGCCCTCGAGAAGCTGCCGGCCGACCGGTTCAGGAGCGCGCAGGCGTTCGCCGAGGCGCTGGCCGATCCGGGGTTCCGAGTGGCGGCGGGCGAGGGAAAGGGCGCGGAAGGTGCTCCGGGGACCGCGGTCGCTGGCTGGCACGGGCGGCTGCGCGATCCGTTCTTCGTCGGCGTATCCTTGGTGGCGTTCGCTGCGCTCGCCGTGGTCGCGGTCCTGGGCTGGCTCCGTCCGCGACCGACGCCCCCCACCAGCAGACAGCACGTGGTCCTCTGGCAGCATCCCCTCGGGCGGCTCCTCGACCCGGGACAGCCGGTCGTGGCCACGCAGGCCGCCATCGCTCCGGACGGATCGAGCATCGTCTACGTCGATTCGACGGGCGGAGCGTTCCACCTCGTGCGCAAGCTGCGGGGCGAAGCCGTGGGTACCGCGCTGGCCGGGACCGACGGCGCCCTGTCCCCGTTCTTCAGCCCGGACGGCCGCTGGATCGGCTACATCACCGTCGACGCCAAGCTGAAGAAGATCCCCGTCGGCGGAGGGGGCTCCGTGAGCGTCGCGCCCGCCATCTCCGCCGGCTTCGGCTCGGCCGCTGCCTGGCTGGACGACGACAGCATCGTCTTCCAGGGGGATTCCGGCCTGGTGGAGGTCAGCGCGTCCGGCGGTCCGGCCCGCGTGCTCCTGGCCTCGATGAAGAGCTACTCCGCCATCACGATGTGGCCGTTGCCGGACAGCCGTGGCGTCGTGTATACGCGCTGTCGCGGCAACTGCAGCATCGAGACCTCGATCCACGTCCTCGACCTCCGGTCCGACAGCGACAAGGTGCTCGTGCCGAACGCGGCCGGCGCGTGGTATTCCCCCACGGGCGATCTCCTCTACACGGCTCGCGGAGGCGGGCTGTACGCGATGGCGTTCGATGCGAGTCGGATGAAGGCGACGGGCGGCCCGGTCCCGGTGATCCCCGACGTGGTGCCCGGCACCTTCACGCTGTCGGCCTCCGGCGCCGTCCTCTACACGACCGCTACGGGCACGGGCTCGTCCTCCGAGCTGATGTGGGTATCGCGGGACGGGAGCGCCGTGCCGCTGGATTCCACCTGGAAGGCCGACTTCCAGTACCCGGCGCTCTCCCCCGATGGGAAGAGCCTCGCGGTGAGCGTCGTCGGGGCGACGACCCAGCTCTGGATCCGGCGCTCCGACGGCACGCGGCATCAGCTCACCCAGAAAGGGACCGTAAACTGGAGGCCGGCATGGACCCATGATGGCCGGTCCGTGGTCTTCTCGTCGAACCGGCGCGGCCCGGATTTGCCGAATGGCTATGCTCTCTACGAGCAGCCAGCGGATGGAAGCGGGCCGGCCAGGCTGCTGCTGGCCGACGATCGCTACAGCATCTGGGAGGGAGATCTGTCGCCGGACGGACGGTGGCTGGCCTTCCGGCGGGACGAAGAGAAGGTGTCCCGGATCTGGGCCCGGCGCCTGGAAGGGGACACCGCGCTGGTGGGGCTGGCCGCGCCAAGGGCCGGCGGAGGAGACAACCAGGTCGCCCTGTCCCCCGACGGACGCTGGCTCGCGTACTGGGACGGGAATAGCAACACCATACAGGTGGCGCCCTTCCCGGCCATGACTTCCACCCGCGTCATCTCGCCCGACGGGGGCTCCGAGCCCCGCTGGTCGCGCGACGGCCGCACGCTGTTCTACCGGAGCGGGGACCGCCTCATGGCGGTCCCCGTCACCCCCGGTCCGACGCTCCATTTCGGCCTGCCGCGGGAGCTATTCTCCGCGGCCGGATACCGATCCGCCCGCAACCGGCAGGAGTACGATGTCGCGCCCGATGGTCAGCACTTCGTGATGATCCGCAACCTGCCGGACAGCTCCAGCACCGTCGTCTACGTGGAGAACTGGTTCCCCGAGCTTCTCGCGAAGGTGAAGAAGTGAGCGACCGCCCCGGGGAGGACCGTGGCTGACGCCCCCGACCGCCTGGCCGCCGCCCTCGCGGACCGTTACCGCATCGAGCGCGAGCTGGGCGAGGGCGGCATGGCCACGGTCTACCTGGCCGAGGACCTGAAGCACCACCGGCAGGTGGCCATCAAGGTCCTCAAGCCCGAGCTGGCCGCGGTGCTCGGGGCCGACCGCTTCGTGCAGGAGATCACCACCACCGCGCAGCTCCAGCACCCCCACATCCTGCCGCTGTTCGACTCGGGCACCGCGGACGGCTTCCTGTACTACGTGATGCCGTACGTGGAGGGCGAGTCGCTGCGGGACCGGCTGAACCGGGAGACGCAGCTCGGCGTGGACGAGGCGGTGAAGATCACCCGCGAGGTGGCCGACGCCCTGGACTACGCGCACCGGCAGGGGGTGGTGCACCGGGACGTCAAGCCCGAGAACATCCTGCTGCACGATGGCCGTCCCATGGTGGCGGACTTCGGGATCGCGCTGGCGGTGAGCGCGGCGGCGGGCGGTCGGATGACCGAGACGGGGCTGTCGCTGGGCACGCCGCACTACATGTCGCCCGAGCAGGCCACGGCCGAGAAGGACATCACGGGCCGCAGCGACATCTATTCGCTGGCCAGCGTGCTGTACGAGATGCTGACCGGGGACCCGCCGCACACGGGCTCCTCGGCGCAGCAGATCATCATGAAGATCGTGACCGAGGAGCCGGCGCCGGTCACCAAGCTGCGCCGCTCGGTCCCCCCGAACGTCGCGGCCGCGGTGGCGAAGGGGCTGGAGAAGCTGCCGGCGGACCGGTTCGGGAGCGCGAAGGCGTTCGCGGACGCCCTGGCGGATCCCGCGTTCCGGACCGCCGGCCGCGAGGCGGCGGGGGCGGGCGTGCCGGGGACCTGGTCGAAGGGGCGGCGGGCTGGCTTCTGGCTGGTGGCGGCCGTGGCGCTCGTCGCCACCGCCGCGGCCGTGGCGTTGGCGATGCGCCGGCCGACCTCGCCGCCGGGACCCCTCGTCGTCTCGTCCCTGCGGCCGCCACCGGGCGAGGACTTCAGCGCTCGGGAGTCCTTCGGGGCGCTCTCGCCGGACGGCCGGACCTTCGCCTTCGTGGCCATCGCGGCGAACGGCGGACGAAGGCTGTGGCTGCGTGGGCTGGACACCCTCGTCGCCCGGAGGGTCCCCGGCACCGACGGGGCGGAGGCGCCGTTCTGGTCACCGGACGGGAAGTCGCTGGCGTATTTCGCGCACGATGCCCTGATGCGGGTGGACGTGCCGTCGGGAACTCCGCGGACGCTCTGTCCCGCGACGCCCGAGGGGTCGGGAGCATGGGGGGCGTCCGGCGTCATCGTCTTCAGCACGACTCGGGGCCTCGAGCGTGTCGAGGCCTCGGGAGGCCCGTGCCAGGTCGCGATTCCCCTGGACTCCACCGCGCGCGTCTATCGCCACCCGTCATTCCTGCCGGGAGACGCCCGGATCCTGTTCGAGAGAGTGCAGGGGCTTCAGCAGATGGTGATGGTGGGTGACCTCGGGTCGGGCGCCACCACGGCGCTCATCCCGGGTGCGGCCGCGCCCACCTGGGTACCGCCAGGCTACGTGGTGTACGGGCGCTTCAACGAGGAAGGCGTCGGCTCGGGTGTGTACGGCCAGCGCATCCGTGCCGATGGCTCGGCGGTCGAGGGGGACGCCACGCCGCTCACGGGACCCGTGCGCACGTCCGGTCTCGTGTTCGCGTACACGGCATCCGGGACCGGCTCGCTCCTGTATCTCCCCGGCCTCGGCGATCGCGACAAGCTGGTCGTGGACCGACGTGGGGAGGTCCTCGATACCGTGCGCGTCGGGAACACCTTCACGCACCGGTATGCGCACGACCATCGCTGGGTCGCCCTGGCCGACGCGGGCACGCTCTGGCTGTACGACCTCACGCGAGGTCTGGCCACGCCTCTGGTTCCGCGGAATCAGGGGCCGAACACAATCCGTGCATGGCCGGTATGGGCCCCCTCCGATTCCGCGGTGGCCTTCGGAGTGTGCCAGCTCTCCGCCGTGCGGATCGCCGACCTCTCGATCCGCCCCATCGTCACACCAGCGGCGGACTGCCCGACCGCGACGGACTGGTCGTCCGACGGACGCTACCTCATCGTCACCGGCAACCCCGCCTGGGCCGCGGGGAGTCGGCGGGATACTGCGGCCGCCTCGCACGAGCGCACCGTCGTGGCGGCCTTCGACCCGGCTCGCGGAGGCACGATCCGGTTCAACGTGCCCGGGAACGCCAGCCAGGGGGCGCTCTCACCCGACATGCGCTGGCTCGCCTACACGTCCGACGAGACCGGGAATCCGGAGGTGTACGTCCAGTCCTTCCCCGCCGGGAGCCGGCCCGTGAGGATCTCCCGCGAGGGGGGCAGGACACCCCGCTGGAGCGCCGATGGCCGTGAGCTCTTCTTCGAAGCACCCGACGGGGGCATCCTGGTCGCGGGCGTCACGCCGGGAGCCGACTTCCAGGTGACGGCCCCGCGGCTTCTCTTCCACGCGCCGGGCTGGTCACGCCCCCTCTTCTTCGACAGCGGCACCCCCTACGACGTGAGCCCCGACGGCCAACGGTTCATCGTCCGGCAGACCGCTTCGGCGAAGGACGCGGTGCTCATCCAGAACTGGCCCGCGAAGTTCGAGGCGAAGGGAGGCTCGTGAGCGACATCTCCGCTCGTCTGACCGCCGCCCTGGCGGACCGCTACCGCGTCGAGCGGGAGATCGGCGAGGGCGGTATGGCCACGGTCTTTATGGCCGAGGACCTCAAGCACAACCGCAAGGTCGCGATCAAGGTCCTCAAGCCCGAGCTGGCCGCGGTGCTCGGGGCCGACCGCTTCGTCCAGGAGATCGCCACCACCGCGGCCCTGCAGCACCCCAACATCCTCCCCCTGTTCGACTCGGGCACCGCGGAGGGCTTCCTGTACTACGTCATGCCCTTCGTCGAGGGGGAGTCGCTCCGGGACCGGCTGAACCGGGAGAAGCAGCTCCCCGTGCGGGAGGCCGTGGACCTGACCTCGGAGGTCGCCGACGCCCTCCAGTACGCGCACGAGCACGGGGTGGTGCACCGGGACATCAAGCCGGAGAACATCCTGATCCACGCCGGCCGCCCGATGGTGGCCGACTTCGGGATCGCGCTGGCGGTGAGCGCCGCGGCGGGCGGGCGCATGACGGAGACGGGGCTGTCGCTCGGCACGCCGCACTACATGAGCCCCGAGCAGGCCACGGCGGAGCCGGACATCACGGGCCGCTCGGACGTCTACTCGCTGGCCAGCGTGCTGTACGAGATGCTGACCGGGGACCCGCCGCACGTGGGCTCCTCGGCGCAGCAGATCATCATGAAGATCGTGACCGAGGAGGCGGCGCCGGTCACGAAGCTCCGCCGGTCGGTCCCCCCGAACGTCGCGGCCGCGGTGGCGAAGGGGCTGGAGAAGCTGCCGGCGGACCGGTTCGAGAGCGCCAGGGCGTTCGCGGACGCGCTGGCGGATCCGGGGTTCCGGCACGGGGCGGGGGCGGCCGGCGCCGGGCCGGTGGGCGCGAGGGCGACGTGGAGGGAGCGCGCCGCCATCCCGCTGGCCGGCGCGGCGGTCGTCCTGCTCGGGGCGGCGCTCTGGGGATGGCTGCGGCCGGGTCCGCCGCCGGCTCCCGCCTCGCGCGAGACGGTCGTCCTGGGCCCGACGCTGCCCGGCATGGTCGCCGGGGGCGCGGCCATCGCCCCGGACGGCTCGGCCATCGTGTACACGGATACGGTGGGCCCTCCGAAGCTCTGGATCAAGGAGCGGGGAGAGGTCGATCCACGCCCCCTCGCCGAGCTGAAGCACCAGGCCGGCGGCTTCGAGCCGCACCCGTCTTTCTCGCCAGACGGGCGCTGGATCGTCTACGCCGACCTCAAGCTGATGCGGGTGGCGCGCGGGGGGGGCGCCCCCGTCGCGATGTCGGACTCCGCGGCGGGCTTCGGCACGGCGTGGCTGGACGACGGCACCATCGTCTTCGCCGGTCGCTCCGGCTTCCGGCTCTTCCGGACCTCCGCGGACGGCGGGGCGACGGCGCTCCTGGCCGACTCGCTGGGCGGAATCCTCAACGGCATCGCGCCGGTGCCCGGGTCCGACGCGGTCATGGTGGGCGTGGACGGGGGAACGCGCGGCGCCAGCGAGGTCGTCGTCGACGTCGCCACCGGTGCCGTGCACACGCTCGTCCAGGGGGCCACGGGAGCCTGGATCGTGCCGGGCGGCGACCTCGTCTACGCCCGCACCGACGGAGGGCTCTACGCCGCCGCCTTCGACCGGAGCAGGCTTCGGCTGGCCGGCCCGTCGGTGTCGCTCCTGGCCGGCATCGGCCAGATCGCCCTCGGCCGGGACGGCACCATGCTGTACGTCCGGGGCGGGACGACGGCCGGGCAGGACGAGGTGGTCACGGTGTCCCGCGACGGGTCGGACATGGTCCGACTCGACAGCAGCTGGAGCGCGCCGGTCGAAGCGACCGGTGGCCTGGCGCTCTCGCCCGACGGCTCCAGGGTCGCCCTCAGCGTGCGGGACAGCACGACCGGCCGGGTGGACGTCGTGGTCGTGCCGGTGCGGGCCGGGCCCACGACGCGTCTCACCTCCCGGGGAGCGGGGGTCAACATCCGGCCGGCCTGGTCGCCCGACGGCCGCAGGGTGCTGTACGCCTCGGGCGCGGGGCCCGTCGCGGCGCGCCTCTGGGAGCGCAGGGCGGACGGCGGCGGGCGGCCCACGCCCGTGCCGATGGCGGAGAAGCGTGCCGTCTGGGAGGGGCTATGGTCACCCGACGGCAAGTGGATCGTCTACCGCACCTATGACGGTGCCGCCGGCAACGGGGACATCCT